>Ga0134124_10001963_pt1 | contig 16540 bp, 12 predicted proteins | sample KB304_FD_96880 | JGI IMG/M metagenome (GOLD analysis project Ga0134124, IMG submission 96880) | Terrestrial soil microbial communities without Nitrogen fertilizer from Kellogg Biological Station, Michigan, USA - KB3-0-4 | ecosystem: Environmental > Terrestrial > Soil > Unclassified ...
AATGGGCGATCTTGGGCGTCGCCGCGTTGAGCACTTTTTGGGCGCGCTCCTGCGCGTCGCGAAACACCTTGGGCGCGCTGGCGGGCAGCACTTCACGCACGACCGTGTTCAAATTCTCGGTGCCCGTGACTACTTCACCCACGTTCACCTGACACTCGCCGAGTCGGCCCAAGATCGTCGGCGCGTGATGCAGCGCTTCTGCGCGCGTCAATTTTTCGATCGCCTCCGGGCACTTGCCCGCGTCGGCCAACTGCACGCCTTGAATGCCAAGCGTGCGCGCCGCGGCGATGTTCTCGGCCGCCTCGTCCGCGTGGCTCGCGCTGCTCAGCGTTGCTAACAACGCCGCGCACAACGCGCCCAGCACGTGATGTCGATGCGGAAGCCGGGCAGGGGGGAACGGCGCGTGAATCATGAATCTTCTTTTTATGCCGGCTCGTGGCTGCTGAACAGCTGCGTGCTTAGAAGCCCATGTCGGTGTTTGTGCTTCGTGGGCTCACCGGTGATGGCGCAATGGCCTTGGAAATGGGCGGATTCGGGCGTGCGGCGGGCGCGGGGGACTTGGGCGCGACGACGCGCGCGGGGTTGGGTTTCGCGGCGGCGATGTTGGGCTGGGGGGCGTTGACGGCAGGGGGCTCGATGGCGACCGCGACCGCGGACGGCGCTGCCGATGCGGGTTGGACGCTGGGCGCCGGTGGCGTCGGCGGAGTCACGGTCGCGCGTTGCGCGCTCGGCGACGCGCTCGGCGGGGGGACGACTTCACTCGTTGGTCGCACGTTGTGGTCGCGGCCGAGGAACAGCGCGGCGCCCGCGAGCAGCGCGACCAGCGCGACCGCTCCGCCGACCAGCCAGCGCTTGCGCGGAGAACGAGACAACGCGGGTTCGTCGGGGTCGAGCGTGTGCGCCGCAAGGCCGTGATTGGTCGCGAGCAACGCCTGATCGGTATGCAGCACTTGCGTCGAGCCCTTGGCGAATTCGCCCGAGTCCGAAGGCGTGCCGCGCGGGACCGAGTGCTGAACCGGCGGTGCATGGCCGCGCAACGTATCGAGCCGCACCTCCGGCGACGATTGCCGAGCGTACGCGCCCGTCGTCACGCCGAGCGCGAGATCCAACCCCTCGATCATCTCGTCAGCGCTCTGAAAGCGCTGCTGCACGTCGCGTGCGCACGCGCGCTGAAACCAATCCGCGATGCTCGCGGGCACCCAGGGCGCTGCGTCGCGCAAATCCGGCAACGGTGCCGTACAGATCGCGACCAACACATCCGCAAACGAATCACCGTTGAAGGCGTAACTTCCAGTCAACGAGTTGTAGAAAACCATCCCCAGCGAATACAAATCCGAGCGCGAATCGACCGAATTCGCACCGCGCACCTGCTCCGGACTCATGAACAGCGGCGTGCCGAGCAACGCGCCCGTCTTCGTGGTCGAAGCAATGCCATGTTCTTCTAGCTTGGCGATGCCAAAGTCGAGCACCTTCGCCACCCAGCCCACCTCGTCGTCCTCCGAACGGGTCAGAAAGACATTCCCCGGTTTCAAATCCCGATGCACGATACCCGCCGCATGCGCCCGCGACAGCGCCCGCGCCACATGCCGCGTCACCCGCACGGCGTCATTCAACGGCAAATCATGCTCGCGCTCCAGCCGCTGCTCGAGCGTCTCACCATCCAAATACTCGAGCACGATGTACGGCGTCCCCGCCGCCGTCTCGCCGTCATCATAAACCTGCACCACGTACCGCGAGCGCAACCGCGCCGCCGCCTTCGCCTCCGTGCTGAACCGCTGCCGCGCCTCCTCCGCCTGCGCATGCTCCGCCGCAATCAACTTGATCGCCACGCGCTGCCCCAGCGTCAGATGCACCGCCGACCAAACCGTCCCCATCGTCCCCCGCCCGATCTCCCGCTCCAGGCGATACTTACCCCCCAAGATCTCTCCCTCGCAGATCGAGCTAGGCAAACCTCGTTTCACGGCGACAGGCTCATTCATCGGTAGGGACACCACGACCGCCATGGGTCACCCCCACGCAGCCAAGGTTTTGCCTCCAAGATTACGCCCGCCATCGCCCCCCTGGCTACGGCCAGCCGGCGCAAACCTTACCCACCCCCGCGAAACTGCTGGAAAAATGGCTATGCCAATTCCGCCATCAGAAGAAGGCGAACGAAGCTCGCGGCCATTGATCTTGGTGGTAGCTCGTGGCAAGGTCCGCGCGCTTTCCAAAGCACGGTGAGGTAGCCAAGCGGTTAGGCAACGGTTTGCAAAACCGTTATACGCCGGTTCGAATCCGGTCCTCACCTCCGCAAAATCAAAAGAGAAAAGCGAACCGAACGGATTGTACGCGGACCAAACGTGGACCGCGGGGGCTGGGCCAACATCGTTTGGTGACCGCGAAGCGGGGCGGGGCTGGCCGAGCTGCTGCTCCGTGCCTGCGCGCTAGGCGCGCCGTGCGGCGAGCTCGCTTCAGCGCTGGCCGACGCTGTCCTTATCGTTCGGGGATGGGCGCAGTCGCCTTGCACGACATCAAAGATCCCGAGCTTCGGCAGATCGCGACGGATGTTGCGCGCACGAGGCCGACAGGATGGCGGACGAGGCGAGGATCCGCAGAGGAGGTGCGTTCGCCAAAGGGAACCTACCGCCGAGTGCGTTCGAGCTGCCGGCGGTCGTCAGATACCCGTTGCGGTGCGTTAGCGCTGTCGAGAGTTGCGTGGAGTGGCTGTGAGCCGGGTTCGGTGCGGCGCAATTGGTTCTGCCAGATGTTCAGTTCACGCGGTCCACACCGCCGACGACGATTGCCGACACTGCCGGGCACAACTCGGAGCTCAGCCGGTGCTCGCTCACGGTTGCGCCGACGGGCGGCGCGACCGAAGGTTTCGTAAACCGCAGGTATGGATTTCAAGTCTCGAAATCGAGCACAACGCCCTTGTCGGCAATTCAACGAGAAATGCCCCGCGGTCTTTTGCCGAACTGGCGTTGCTGCGGCGCCGGAGATCGCGACGAGACACGACGGAGTGCGAGGCGCCGGGACGCGGGCTGGGGCACTGGTGGGGCATCAGCACGTGCCCCCCGAGCTGATGGCGCGACCTGCAGAGTTGCCCGCCCGCCAGATCGATAGGTACTATCCTAAGATAAGGTAGCGCTTCGAATGCGGTGAATCTCCGGCGAAAACCGCCGTAGGCGAAGGGGGGCGGGTGGGGTAGCCTGTACCGTTCGTGCAAACGAGGAGCAAAGAGAGCGCAGCGAAAGCGCAGCGGCGGGCCGGCATAGCGGTTGGTGCGCAAAGATGACAGTCAGCGCTACGCGCGATGAATTCCGCCGCTCTGCGCAATGCCACGTTAGGGCCGCCGGAGCAGCGCTCGATTGGGATGGCGGGCAACTTGGAAGCGCGGCTTATCTTGCGCATGTCGCAATGGAATGCGTTCTAAAATTTCGCTTGCTCGCGTCGGCCAAGAAGACTCGAACTGCGGACATGAAGGTTTCACTGGGCGAGAAGTTTCAGCAGATTTTCCAGGGCCGTTCCGGCCACGATCTTCGTCTACTAGCAGAGGCTGTTTCCTTAAAACGCCTGCTGGCCGCTGATGGGAAGGCGAAAGTCTTGGAATCCGCCGATTGGCAACGGATGCTCAATGACGATCGGCCTTACGCGCTTCGCTACGGTACTGAGAAGCCTACGAAGCAAACAGCCGCGGCAGAAGTTGAGTTGGCGCGTACCCTGATTGAAATCGTGATCGTCGCAAGTGGTGGCTAAATGGCAAACAGGAAGTTCAAGGGCACAGAAGCAGGCACGCCTGCGCAATCTCAGTTCGACGCGATGTTCTCTGCCGCTTCTTTCTTTGATGTTATTGAAGCGCCCACTGCCGAGCCCGCGACAGCTCCGAACCATCTCGAAGACAACGGTCCGTACGTCGTCGCCTTCTATGGTCTGAAGGGTGGCGCGGGGCGCACGACTGCGCTGGCGCACGTTGGGGCCTTGCTCGCCGAACGAGGGGCGAAGATTGTCGCGATAGACTTGGATCTCGAAGCTCCGGGGTTGCATACGGTTGCTGGCGTTGCCCTCCCAAAAGGGGTCAATGGCTCTGCCGCCCTATTGCGGAAGGCGATGGTCGTGGACGCAGGTGTCCGCCTCGACGTGCGGTCTTCGCTGCTGCCGGTTGAGCTGGACTCGGGCGCAGGATCGTTTTGGGTCATGCCCGCTGGCGCGCTCGACATTGCGTATCTCGCCACGATCGACGAGCTTAACGTTGGGGTCTGGAACGCACTACCGACGCCTCAACCCTTGCAGCGCCTTCTCCAAGAGGTTTGGTCCTCCGACGTTGCACCGACCGCGCTGTTTCTTGATTGCCGCCCTGGTTTCAATCAGCTTAGCGCTACCGCTCTTTTTCACGTTGCCGATCTAGTGGTTGTCTGCTTGCCGATATCGCCTCAGGTGTGGGAGGGCCTCGACCTTGTGGTCGACGCGGCTGTTACAGCGGCCAAGCACCGGCGTGGCCGCCCGGCGTTGTTGCTGGTTCCGTCTCTCGTACCCCCCGAACCAATCGGTGGAGCTGTCCGAGCCCAATTTGAGGACGAACTGCTTCTGCGGTACGCCGGAAAGCTCGCCCAAAGCGACGCCGAAACATCTGAATCTCCCGACGAACCGGATTGGGTCGCTGGCAGCATCTATTATGATCCCGCACTCGCTGGAATGGGGCGCCTGAGCGCGTCGCTGCGCTCAACTTCTTGGAATCAGTTCAGGGCGTTGGCGGATGATGTCGGGGTTCCGATCCACGTTAGCGTTGAAACGTTGCCTAATGGCATGAAGGTCGAGAAGGTTCTCGAGGAGCTGAAGATCGATACTCAGGCTGGGTTTGCGGACGACGTCACCCTGGACGATCTCGTGGACACCTTCGTTGCTCCGGGCGATTTGACAAGACTACTTGATCGTTCGGTTTCGCTGGTTGTCGGCGCCAAGGGCGCGGGCAAGACGTGGTTGTTTCGGTATCTTGTTGGTTCCACCCACAAGACGCGGCCACACGTGCCGACGGGAATGGAATTCATCGTCGGTCATGCCCCGGCGTCGGTTGAAGAGAAGGGACCCCTTCATCTTTCGAAAGATGCGCTGAAGGAGATGGAGCGCTCATGCAAGATGAAACGCGCTGGGACGTACGCCGCGATGTGGCGTCTCTACGGCGCCGTGGCCATCTGCAAGGCGTTTCCGCAGCTTCGGGGGCTCGTCGGACTCAAGTTTTCTGGAGGTCTTCGCAAGACCGTCAATGCGCTCCTGGCTGCTGCGTCCGCGACTATCCTGCGGTCAACGCTTGAGGCTGCGATGAAACTGGACAACGCGGGCACTCTCGCTCAGGACGTGCTTGTTGCGATTGATGAAGCGTTGCTTGAAAATGACTTGAATATCACGCTGGTTTACGATGGCCTCGACACCGGTTTTGACACCGGCACCGAGGACGCCGAAGACCGTCAGGATAGGTTCATCAAGGCCCTGCTTCAGCTGGTACTCGAGCGTCGTGACTTCCGCCGGGTTCAATTTAAGGTCTTCCTGCGCGAGGATCTATTTCGGCGCATCGAGATGCAGAACAAGAGCCACCTTGAGGCGACGAAGATGGAGCTGCGGTGGCGCCCGGCGGATCTATGGAGAATGGCGCTGGTGCGAGCGCGAGAGAGCCGAGAGTACCGGAGGGTGATCGCGGCACTACCTGGCGGCACAGACGAACCAGCGACAATTGGCGACGAAGCGGCGCTGCGGCGTCTCCTGGACCCGCTTTGGGGCTCGACCGTTCAAGGGAAGCGCAAAGCAAGAACGGCGCTGTACATTCAGAAGCGCACAAGCGATGCAGCAGGTCGGCTCTTTCCGAGAACGCTAATGCAACTTCTGGCTGCAGCAATCGCGGAGGAACGTAGAGGCGACCGTTCCCCAAGAGATCGAGTCTTGAGGTTTCCGGCTATTCGACATGGTGTCGAGCTGGCGAGCAAGAAGCGAGTGGACGACCTGATCGCAGAATACAAAGAGCTTGGTCCGTATCTCAGCGCGCTGCGAGGTAGAAATCCGACCGGAACGCCAGCCGCGTTCATCAACTATCTGGTGGCACACGTTGAACGAGGAACTGCAGGGCGACGGGGTGGAGCCGAGCCAGGCTCACTGCACGCCGGTCCCGGCGGCTGGAAGAAAGTAATCGTTGCTTTGCGGGACGTCGGAGTGCTCAACGAGTACAAGCGCGCGCCATCAAGCGCTGGGGAGGAGAAGCTCGCAATTGCCATCCTCTATCGCCCCGGTCTCGACATCAAAGCAGCCGGTTGACATGCAGGTAAGGCGCGGGGTGACACCCCAGTTGCAAGCGTGCACCGTCTGATGCGATCCGTGACGTGTGCGACGACGGTTCACACGTTCTGAGCCTCGCGACCTGCACCCGGCGTCCGTGCCCCGCAACCCACAAGCGTCCTCGCTCGCTTTTGAGGCTGCTGCCCGGACCGGCCCGTTCAAACTGAGCGTTTGCTCGAACGCCATTTCCGACACATCAGCTAACGTTCAAGCGAACGCCCATTAGCTATGCCGACCTTGCCGCACCTGTCGCTGGCGCCTGCTTACGCCGCACCGCAATGATCGAAATAACGAGGCCCACCAATGCGAGCAAGGGCACACCGATGAACCACGCCCAGAACACTAGCCTGTGATTGCCGAACCAGTCGATGAGCCAGCTTGTTGTTTGCTTGCCTTGCACTACTCCGACCTCCCGCTGTACCTTCTCTAGGGCTGCCCTTTCCGTGGCGATCTGCCCCGGGAAGGAGGCGAGTTCGCGTTGACTTTGCGCAGCCTTGTCCAATGTCTCTTTCACGGTATTGAGCGTGATTTGTTGGCTGTTCAGCTTTTCTTCCAGCGCTCCCTGCTTAATCAGTGCGGAGGCCGCTTGCCTTTCAGCTTCTTTTTTTACTTCTGGCTCTACCTTTTCGAACACGGCAGTCACCGCAATCCCAACGCGGTCCTGAACAATCTTCTCCGCTGACGCTTGCACCGCACCCTTCAAAGTCGTGTCCAGGGCGGCAACCCTTGCCTCCGCCGCCTTCAGGCCATCGTCCATCGACTTTTGATGCGCCTCCAGCCTGTCCTGCAAGTCTTTTGCTGATTTGGCTGATTCAGCAAGTCTGGTCTGTTCATCGCGAATTAGCTTATTCGTGTCGAGCTCAAAGCCTTGGACTTTGATTACGCCTTGAGTTGCAAAGAGAATTGATAGCCCCAGTGTCCCGATCGCCCATGGCGCTAGCTGCTTGCGCAGTCGGGACATGGTTCTGTCTTCGAATTCCTCCACCCATCGATCCTGACGCTCTGCGAGCCAGGTTTTCACAACGGCTCGACGGAGGTCGAGGAGCGCACCACACACCGCGACGTTGCCCGGCGTACTTGCAACGCGGGCGAGATCGCCCGCGACATCAACGTACGGCTGGGCCGGCGAGCTTGAGGATTCACTTGCAGCGCACGCCGCAAGCAATGTCTTTGCCTCAAACTCGTACCGCTCTTGGGCTAAGCGGCCGACCTTGGACACCTCCGAGAGCCAGCTCTTGTTTGACGAACCGCTCTCCGCCGAGCGAGTGACTAGGTCGTCTACTCGTCGGAGCAGCGCATCGTCCGGATGTTGAGAAGGGGCACTCCGATGGAATAGTCGAGACCATATGCCGCCGACGCTTTCCGCCCGCCCCACCTCGTCCTGGGTCTCGCTCATGTTGAACGATACACTATACGGCGCTGCGATGGCCGCAAGCGGTAGTTGAGCTGATTGGCAGTTTGCTGCACTCCGGCCTGCAGCAGCTGGCGCTCGCACGGCGCTGCTGAAACCTGGTCGAGTTGACCGACGGCCAACGGCAGACGAAAGCCCTTTGAGATCCTGAGCAGAAATGCTGGCCAATGGCGACCGACTCAGTCGCACCCCGTCGCGCCTGCCGCGAGGGATTGTGGGGGATCGCGCTTGGCTTTGAACCCGGCTTGCCCGTTCACCGTGATCATGGTCCACGCCGAAAGCACCGGCGACTTTCGCCGTCCGGTGACCCGGCAGAATGGCCGCGTGCGGCTACTCTGCCTCCAAAGTGCACGCTAGCGACGGTGTCGGGGAGCCAAAGGTGCAGCGTGGCGACCAACATTGCCGTCGAGACCGTTTCGCAGCCTCCGAAAGTGCATCGTCGCGTCACTGTGGCGACCGCACCGCGCCCTGCTCGCCACGTTGATTTTCCGTGAGACGAGCCGCACGAGCCGAAGGGCATGGACGACACCATGGCGCGCGCCGTCAGTATCTGCGGACGCAGGGCGGCGCTTGGGCCAATCGAGTGTGTAGTGCCGGTTGTGAGCGGTCGACACAAGGGCCCAGACTCACCCGCACGCCGGTTGTAAGCATCACGCGGGGCAGCGTCTGTGTGTGCGCCGGAGCACTTGCCGCGGACTGTTTTGGATTTGATAGAAGACTGCGTCGGGTGCGGCAGCCGTCCAGACTTGCCACTTCTTCGTGTCACCACCCATCAAGCGCCAGGTTGTTTCATCGGCGCCGATTACTGGTTGACTCAGCACATAGGCCGACAGCGCGGTGCAAGTCGGCTGCAACACGTTAGCGAGTGCATTGAGCTGATCCCAAAGCGTGTGTGCGTCGATGAGCAGGCCGTGCCGATCCATCATCCTCACTTGTCGCTCGAGCGGCAGTTGGTCGGTGTACTTTGCGATCGCTACGCTCAATGCGAAATCAATCGAGTAGCGCGCACCGGCAAAGAGCTTTTGCGGCCCCTGCGCCGTTTCGATGCACGCACCGCATCGACATCGGTACTTCTGGCGAAGATGCTTCTTCAATACGTACTTCAGCTCGACGACATCGATCTCTTCGCTCGCTTCGTACTGCTCCTTCCAGACCTCGAGTGTGCCGCCGCAGCTCGAGCAGACCTGGTCTGCCTGATCGAGAAGATGCACCTGCTCGAGTTCGGGAAGCAGCGGCTGCTGACGCGGACCGTGCCCGGTCTGCGGTGCCTTCTCGGGCTTCGGCTCGTCCGTGCGTGAGCGCTTTTCGCTCTTGTCCCCGAAGAGCATCTGATTGCGCTTGGCAAGCTGTTGCTCGAGATCGGCAATCTGCAGCTTCAGCTGCTCGGGGTCGCCGCCACGCAGTGCGTGCAGCTCCTTCTTCAGTTTGGCGAGCAGACTGACGAGCCTCTTGTTGTCCTCCTGGAGGAGCAACGCCGCCTTGCGTAGCATCTCGATGTCGTCGATCTGATCCAGGGTCACGTCATATTTGATGTAACCCAGATCAGAAAGTTCATCACGTGCTCAGGTTTTTTCGGGGCCAACTGACTTTTTTCTGGGCCACCGCGGGCTCAGATCGCTCAGCGTCAAGAGCGGCGGGCTGAGCTCGACACGGCCGACGGCGTCGCTGCCTTCGATGAAAAGCTGAAGCTCGCTCGGCGTCATCTGCAGCGCGCCATCCTTCGCGCGCTCGTACACCGCCGCGAAGCGACCCTTGTCGAGTCGCTTCGACAGCAAGCACAGCCCCGTACCGTCGAAAAACAGCACCTTCGCGCGCTTGCGATCGCGACTCACGAAAAGAAAGAAGTGTCCGCTGAGCACCTCTCGACCAAGCGTTACTACCAACGCTGAGAGCGTGTTGAAGCTCTTGCGCATGTCCACTGGCTCGCCAAAAGCGTAGACAGCGATCTGTCGGCCGGTGCTGATCACTCGCCGACTCGGCGCACGAGCTCCGCAAGCGCGGCGATGTCGAGTCCTTCGATGCGCAGTCCGCGAGGGCCGTGCACGATAAGCGCGCGTGCCGTCGGCGCTGCTGGGGCGGCGATGACCTCGACCCGCTCGAAGTGCTTTGCCGCGCGTTTCTCGCCCACACAGCGCGACAACGTGTGGTTTGGCATCCCCAACTCCGCCGCCACTTCGACCAGTTTCGCCCCCTGCCGTCGCCTCGCGACGGTATACGACAGCAATTTTTCCAGCAAGCCCTTCGGATAAGGCCGACCGCGACCGCGCGGTCCCAACTCCGACAACTCAACTTTCAACTCTTCCCGCGTCTTATCCATGCGGAGAGTTTCTCAACTCAACCTCATCCCTTCACGACGGGGTTGAGCGAAGTGTTACGTATAAGCAGTACACGTTGAGCCGATCAGCGGCGGAGTACCGGACCTCAAGACGTTCCACGATAATGCCATAGCGAGGATTGCGAAAACGCGAGCGGCAGCTCGCTGCCGCTCGCGACCAAGCCGCTGCTGGCCGGGCCTGATGGGCTGCCGGGGCAGTGCGTCAGGTTTCCTGGACCAATCGAATGGCGCCGTTTCGGATGGCGCAGGGCAGGTCCAGTGACTTGACGTGTTGCAATGCCAGCAAAGCGTCGTTCAGGCGCTCGCGCGCACCGTCGGCCCCCTGGAAATTTTCTTTGCGTTCGCTGACGGCTGCTAAGACGAGTTGAGCTAAGAAGTTTCGCGCCGCGTTCCTCATTTCAAGAAGAGCAGCTCCTTGCACCAGCTTCAGCGCTGGTTCCAGGAACCGATACCGGTGCTTAGCCTGATCGGCAATCGGATCGAGCCGCGCGCCCCACACTTCGAGTCGTTGCTCGACCAAGCCTCTGGGTACGGTCCTCGTCGGGCCACTGGTTCCAATCAGCGTGCGCAGCGCGCTTTCCGGCGAGCGATTCAGATCACGCTCCGTACTGAGCGAAATGATCCCGGCAAGCTCTAAGGGGAAATCGCCGCCCACAACCGCCTGCAACAATCTTGCAGATCCGGCGTCTAACTCGAGCGCTGCGCCAATATCCCATCTACCCGTTCGAGCGGCGTCCGCCGAAAATGAAAGCCACGCGGCCCCCTTCTCAACACACCACACTGATGCATCGGCGATCGGTGCCTCGAGGTTCTCCTGCCGCGTTGGCAAGCGCCAGCGTTGTCCGGTAGCTCGTGTGACCCAATCGGCAAAGTCCAGCGCATCACGAAGCCTGAGACCCTGAACCGGTTCTCGTGCGCTGCCAGTGGGAAAGTGGGTTCTGGTCCAATGATCAGGCTGCTTGTGCACGCCGAGAACTAGCTGTGTATTGATAAATCGCTGATATTCGGCATTGCCAATGAGAGCAACACAGATACGAACTCTGTTCGATACACGAACGGTTTGCCTTAGTTTGCGATGTAGCTCCACATTCGATGCAATTTCCAGCTTCTTGGCATCCGGAGACTCCAAAGCTTCGAAGATGCAGGCGTCCACCGCTGCCTTCAACTCCTCGTCGAGTCTTTGATTGTCTTGCAAGCAATCCGCTGCGAGGGCCAGGGTCTCCGTGCTCCCAGCTGCGAGACAAGATCTCACGATGGCCGAAGCGTCACCTTGTGCAGCATACAGTCTTAGTGTTTCAGCCCACCATGGGTCATTGACGTAGGTTTGCCAGGTTGATTGACGACCACCTTCGATCCAATGCCATGCTGTGAGGAATTCTTGGAAACAATGGTGTGCGAACGCCCAAGAACCTGGCTCGCGCTCCACCAATAGACTGCTTTCATTGTATATTTCAGACAGGAATGCTTCGGCGGCCTTTCTTGGAGACACCTGAAGGTCGTTGATCCATCCAATATCTCTGAGCGGCCGCTCCAGAACTTGCGCTACCTCGTCGACGCTGAATTCTCGCTTGCCAGCATGCATCAAATGATCGGCCAGAGGTCGTAGCGCTGCCAGCTTTTTGCCCCCGCTGATTCGCTCCGGCACATTCTGCACCGTGCGCCACCGCTCTACCAGGACGTCCGTGATCTCCTTGTAGAGCACTACGCGGCTGTCCGGCAGGACACGGCGTGTATTGTGCACTATAGCGATCATCCTCAAGAGAAGGGGGTTTACAGTGAGTGCATCGAGAGCGGGTGTTCGCGTCAACCGCTCCAGCAAGTCGCTCGCCCCTTCCTCGGCCTTCTTCTTCAGCATCGCGCGAGCTCCGCTGCCTAGCCGGGGACTTGCGTTGTGCAGCTCAGACTGCAGATACCACTTAAGTAAGAACTCGCGAATTTGCGTACGAGCGAGCGGTTGAACTTCGTAAACGTTAGCACCCCAAAGCGGTGCAGTTTCGTAGCCGTGGGGTCTAGAGGAAACGACGAAAACCGAACCATCGTAGGCGAGAATTTGCTTGTCGACCCATTTGACGGTCGCTTTTCTCGCGGCCCCATCTGCGATCTCATCGAGGCCATCGAGTAGGACGACTCCCCTGCCTGCAATCAGCGCTTTTTCGAAAAGAGACTCTTCACGCTTCGTGGTCGCCGCCAGCTGTGCTGTGGTCAAAGTTTCGCCTTCGCGGGCGATCCTCGGCGCTTGTTCGCGCAGTCTCACCAGAATCGGCACCGACTTGAGCAAACCGTGCCGTTTTCCGCGTCCTTGGGCAAGCATCCAAAGAGTGTGCTGGAGCAGCGTTGTCTTCCCGCTGCCAGGAGCACCGGTTATCACGATGCCGACACCTGGTCGACGAGCGCTGAGCACGTCCCAGATACTATGATCCGGCCCACCGGAGGGAAGTCGTGTGATGTCAGCGTTCAGCCGGCCGGGTGCGACGACGAGGCGCAGCTCGACATAAACATCCCCGAGTGACGCCGTGGTGCGCGTTGCATTGACCAGACCGATATCACTTGAGCTTCCGTACTGAACGATCAGGCGCTGACGATAGCGACCGAGCGACGCCGACAGAAGATGTCGAGTCAAGCCAATGGTGGCACTGGGAAGCTCACGCGCGAGCTCCACCAATCTGGTGAGAAAGGGCTCTTCCAGCTTTGCAAGAAAGCGGAAAAAGAAAAGAACTCCCTGATAGCCGGCCACTACTGCAACTGTGCCCCAGGGATGCTGGGTCAGGGCATCTCGGGATAACGTGAGACCTGCGATGACCGGTAGCTGTTGGGCGAGGGGCCAGGCCACCTTACCAGGAAGGGAAGATGAGCCTTCTTTGGATGATTCTTGAGCTTCGTTCATCGGTGCCTCCACGACAGCAGCCACGAAACGAGCGCACGCCTCCAACCCTTGTGACTCGGTTCGTTTCGACTCGGGACGAGCGGACGGGAGCGCACGACCCGACCTCCTAGCTTCGCGTGGTATTCGAGCCGCAGAAGATAGGAGTGCAGCGCGTCCTCCGCGAGCGCAATGTGACGCTCTGCACCCTCCGCCGCGCGGGTCAGTGACGCGAGCGATTCGCCCAGCTCGCCGCTGCTATTCGCGTTGTCGTCAGCCATCCGAATCCCCGATGCAGCTAACGCGAAAGTGGGGACTTAGCTCGCGCATGGCGCTGAACGCGACGGCGCCATCCAACTTACGGTTGGCCTGAAGTACTACTCCGAAGACGCAGCCTTTTGTGACACGAGCGTTTTGCGCAGTGTAAGTCGAATACCGAGCAACAACTGCGGGTAGGTCGAGCAGTTCACCGCCAATTAGATAGAGGGCGTTTCCTGCTACCTTTGCCTGAAAAACTGGCCCACCGCCGCAGGTTGGCGTGATCTTAGAAGTGTTTCCCAGCGCTTTGTCGAGCTGCCGCTTCAGCTCTTGGGCTTCGCGTTGATCCTCCGCGTGCTGGCGACCGAGCGCCTCGATCTTTTCGTCGTTCGCCTTCAGTTTGGAGTTCTTGTTACTCAGCTCCGCCTTGGTTTTTTCTAACTCCTGAGCCGGAACCATCTGCTGAACCCGTGCCTTCACGATGAGCAACAGCAGCATGGTTACCGCCAACATGTTCAATGCAACCTCGGCGAGGGACAGGTTGAACGCCCCCATGCCTTTCATGCTAGAGTCCTCCTGCGAGCTTTTCGGACAATGCATGCACGCGATCTGTCGCGCGCTCCATCTGACGAATGCGGTCCTCGGCCTTGTGCACGAACTGGTCCAAAACGACCTCGAGGGAACGATACCGTTCTGTAAATGATTCGGACGTCCTATGTACGCCCTCCATCGACTCGCTCACCCGTCCTAGGGTTCGAGCGCTATCTTGGTTGGCGTTGCCGAACGCGGCGGTTTGCCCCGCGGCCTCGTGAATCGCGCGACTCAGCTCCGCAATGCCCGCTGCGGATGTTGCGAACGTTTTCGCCGAACTGCCGAACTCCGAGATACTCGCATCGATCTCCTTCAAAACACGGGAAACGGACTCGTAAGTATGTTGCAATGCAGCAACGGTGTCGGTCCGCTTGCTATTGAGGTCCGTGCTTAGCCCCTGCAAGTGAGTGCTGAGCTGCTGAATCGACCGTAGGAGTTCCTGATCGGCCGTCTTGATGCCGGCAATCAGGCTCTTTAACGTATCGCCGAGCCTTTGGGCGGCGTTCTGCTCGTCGGCTAGGAACGCCTTCCGTTGCTGACTGAGGGCCGCGATGAATTCTTCGAACTTCTGCTGGATCTCACTGAACCGTTGGAGGTTGCCCTGGAGCTGTAGGCGGAGGCTGTCTTGGGCAGCACGATGATCGCTGGCGAGCGGATCCATGCTTACGAGCACGTGGCGACCGAGCAGTCCGAAGACCGATGTCATCAACGCGGATGCCAAGCGGGGGGCGAGAAGGCCAATGACGTCTGCCGCCGTGCCGTCTTGCTGCGTTATGCGTGCAAAGATCGCGGCAAGAGCGATCTGCGTAAGAAGGAATCCGAGGTAGTACGGGGATTCGCGTGTGCTTTCACCCAGGCTCCAGCCAAGCTTTGCCTGTCCCCAGGCAAGATAGAGAGTGTAGCCCGTGACAAGTAACGAAAGCGTTACACTTTCGGCCCGAAGAGTAAGCTTCCAGGCCGCAAGACCGCCGACACAAACACAAACCAAGAAGACGATGAGGCACCGCCCATCCTGGTCAGCAAACTGGCGCCTAGGCCTCGAAGCCTCTGGTGCAGGCCGTGCAAAAAGGCCAAGGGACTCAAGCGACGGGGGGGCGAGGATTCTTGGCGAAGGTTCCTCACGATCGTCGCCTTCTCTCGCCTGATTTTCGAAAACGTCGCTCATTATCGACCTTCACTTCTACGTCTGTTGTGCGTGCCCCCCATCTCCGGCAGGGCACCCTAACACTGTCGCTAACGAATTCACATCGCGCACGGCCCGCGTGACACGAACGTTTCCATCGAGGGGCAACGAATACAGAAGAGCGCCGCTCAAATGCGAAATTTGGGCGCCGTAGTCTTAGTCTGAGCAACTCTATTTCTAGAAAAATGACTATGCTGATGGCTAGTCCGTGCAGAAGAAATATCAATTTCGTTCAAGCCCCGATCGAGGCGTTGCGCTCCGTTGAAGACCGAGGTCGGTGGTGGTGACGGACTGATGAACTCAGCCGCCGAGAAGCTTCGAACACATCGCGCTCGTCGGTGCGGGACCGCGCTTTCTGGCGCTCGCCGGTATCCGAAGTCTTTCCTGGGCGCACCAGCTGCGGTCAATCGAGGCCCGGAATTGCGGTCGGGCGCCATCGATTAGTTGGTGGATACTGTGCAGCTCACCGCGGAGGCTGGTTGAATCTTTCGATACTCGTCGAGCGTCCATTCGGCAGCATGCAAATCTTGAGCAGTGCAGCCGATTGGACGAACAAGAGGCCGTCAATGATGCAGACGCAATTCATAGTTCTTATCCCTGCCGCCCGGTGCCGGGCCCTGCAGGCAATGCGTCCCGCAGATACGTTCTTTCCACAGCAGCGGCCCATCCACCCCAGATTGGCCACTTTGCTCGCTGATTGCCGTCTCAGGGGTGATTCGAATCCGGTCCTCACCTCCGCAAGTTGTTGAACATGGACGGCTTCTGGGACCAAGAGCCGTCTCGGAGGCCGTTTTGGTTTGGTATACAGGAAATACCAAGGGGCCTCGGATGACGTGGTCGAGCGAGCGGGATTGTATGAACGACGCTTGAGGGCTGACGTTCCCTGTCGAGATCAAGGAGTCGAGGATGAGCACCTACTCGGCAAGCCTGAAGATCAAGCGAGCCCAAGCACGATCGTCTGCACAACATCCAAGATGAACGCTTCAGCCTTCGGCTGATTGAACGGTGGGCCCGAGGGGTGTGCGGCATCGTTCCTGATGTCCGGGGGGCGCTCGAGGCACTTGGCTTGCGTCTTGTCGATGATATCAGCTACGCGACACGCTCGAATGACGACGGACTCTTTGATGTCCGCAAGTCTGACCGCTGAGAGATAGCGTCGGTCGCATTCGGAAAGGCTTTCGCATAACCGGCCTTGAAGTCCGCAAGTTTGGCTATGGCTACTTCGCAGAGGTGATCGAACGCGAGGTTCCACGCCATGATAATGGACGCTCTCCAACCTTCTGCGGGAAAGCAGCGGAGGGCTTCGTCGAGGCAGTCCTTTTGCGAGGCAGAGGTGAGCTTCGAAGGAAGAGTTTCAAGCAAGTCGTGCAGCTGAATCGCACTCGGTCGCAGCCCGTACTTGGTGTCGTGTCGATCGCGTATTGGCTTGGAAAGCCGATAGCCTTGTGCTGACCTGAGCAGGTCGCCCTGCTCGCAAAGTGCCTGGACCGCACATGGAGATTGCTCGGAGGACGGAGGTGAAGTCCGTCGTAGCAGCCTGCAAAGTCCCCGACCTTGACGTGCTCTTTCCCGTCGAGGTGTAGGGCCCATGCGAAGAGCCTG
>Ga0134124_10001964_pt1 | contig 16538 bp, 12 predicted proteins | sample KB304_FD_96880 | JGI IMG/M metagenome (GOLD analysis project Ga0134124, IMG submission 96880) | Terrestrial soil microbial communities without Nitrogen fertilizer from Kellogg Biological Station, Michigan, USA - KB3-0-4 | ecosystem: Environmental > Terrestrial > Soil > Unclassified ...
CCACGTGATGTCGAGCGCGCCCGACCTGCGTCCGCCCAGAGGCCCCGACGCGTGGGCGAGCCCGCCCCATCCGCGCCTCCCCTTCGAGCTCAAGCTCGGCGGCGACGGCGCGCCGCGCTGCGGCGTGGTCTGCGGCTTCCTCGGCTGCGACGCGCGCCCGTTCAACCCGCTCCTCGCGAACCTGCCGCACGTCCTGCACGTGAGCGGGAGCGCCGAGACCGGCGGCGGACCGCTGCGCCGCTTCGTCGAGCTCGCGATCGCCGAGTCGAAGAGCCAGCGCGCCGGCGGCGAGTCGATCCTCGCCAAGCTCTCGGAGCTGATGTTCGTCGAGGTCGTGCGTCTCCATCTCGAAGGCCTGCCGCCCGGCCACACCGGCTGGCTCGCCGGATTGAAGGACCCGCTCGTCGGGCGCGCGCTCGCGCGGCTGCACGAGCGCCCCGCCCACCCGTGGACGGTCGACGCGCTCGCGCAGGCGATCGGCGCCTCGCGTTCGGTGCTCGCCGAGCGCTTCACCCAGACGATCGGCCAGGCGCCGATGCAGTACCTGGCGCGCTGGCGCATGCAGATCGCGGCGGGCCTCCTCGCCGGCGGCCGCAAGGTCTCCGCCGTCGCGCTCGAGGTCGGCTACGACTCGGAGGCGGCGTTCAGCCGCGCCTTCAAGAAGCTGGTCGGCGTCGCGCCGGGCGGCTGGGCGCGGCAGCGCTCCGGCGCGCCGCCGGTCACTCGTTCTCGGAAGGAGCGGCGCGGCCGTCCGGCCCCGGCTCGGTGATGAGCCGCGCGCCGCGGCCGCCGGTCAGCCACGACCACGCCCACTGGAACAGGACGAGCGCGCGGTTCCGGAAGCCGATCAGGAAGTAGATGTGCACGGCGAGCCAGAGCAGCCACGCCAGTGCGCCCGAGACCTTGAACTTCCCGAAGTCGGCCACCGCCGCGGCGCGCCCGATCGTCGCGAGCGAACCATTGTCGTGGTAGCGGAACGGGAGGAGCGGCTCGCCGCGCAGCGCGCGTTCGACGTTGGCCGCCACGGCGCGCCCCATCTGGATCGCCGCCGGCGCGACGCCCGGGACGGGACGGCCGTCCACCGCGAGCGCGGCGAGGTCGCCCGCGACGAAGATCTCGCGCGTGCCGGCGACGAGGAGCGTCGGCTCGACCGGCACGCGGCCGGCGCGGTCGAGCGGCACGCCGAGCGTCTTCGCCAGCGGCGACGCGGCGACGCCCGCGGCCCACAGCACCGTCTTCGCGGCGAGCCGTGTCTCCTGTCCGCCGGCCTGCAGCGTCACGCCGTCGCCGTCGATCGACGTGACGCGCGTCGCGACGCGCACCTCGGCGCCCAGCCGCTCGAGCTGCGCCTTCGCCTTCTCCGCCAGCATCTCGACGAACGGCGGCAGCAGCCGCGGCGCCGCCTCGATCAGGACGACGTGCGCCTGCGACGAGTCGATGCGCCGGAAGTCGCGCACCAGCGAGTGGCGGCCGATCTCCGCGAGCGCGCCGGCGAGCTCGACGCCGGTCGCCCCGCCGCCGACGACGACGAAGGTGAGCCACGCGCGCCGCCGCTCCGGGTCCTCCTCGCGTTCGGCGCGCTCGTAGGCGAGCAGCACGCGCCGCCGGATGGCGAGCGCGTCCTCCACCGTCTTGAGCCCGGGCGCGAAGCGGGCCCACTCGTCGTGGCCGAAGTAGGAGTGGTGCGCGCCGGCCGCGACCACCAGGAAGTCCCACGCGAGCTCGCCGTCGGCGAGGACGACCTTGCGTCGCTCCCGGTCGATCGCCGTGACCTCGCCGAGCACGACCTCGACGTTCGCCTGCCCGCGCAGGATCCCGCGGATCGGCGCCGCGATGTCGCCCGGGTTCAGCGCCGCGGTCGCGACCTGGTAGAGCAGCGGCTGGAAGAGGTGGTGGTTGCGGCGGTCGACGAGCGTCACGCGGACCGGCGCGCGCGCGAGCCGGCGGGCGCACGCGAGCCCCGCGAACCCGCCGCCGACGATCACGACGCGCGCGGCGCCGCTCGGCACGTCACTCACCGGTGGTGAAGCTCCAGACGAGCGGCGCCCCGCCGTCCGCCGGCGTGGCGACCACGGTGTAGGTCGTGCGCGGCTCGAGGCGCGCCTTGGGCAGGAGGCAGAAGGCGCCGGGCGGCGCGAGGTCGGGGTTGGTCGGGTGCGCCGGCGTCGAGACGTGGCAAGGCACGACGGGCCCGTCCCGTTTCGGCCCCTTCTTCAGCACCAGCTCGATCTCGACGCTCTTGCGTGTCGTCTGCAACGTGATCGGGTAGCCGAACTCGCGCTCGTCGACGCCAGGCACGGGATGGGGCAGCTCCCCGCCCGGAGTGAAGCGCGTCGGCACGTCCTTCTGGTCGCGCGCCGGCCAGAGCACCCAGCCTTCGTACGTGTCGGCCACGACCAGCGAGTCGGAGTCGAGCACGGCGACGCGCTCCTCGAGCGCGTAGCCGACGCGTTTCAGTCCCGGCTCGAGCAGCGGGAGACGGTGATAGAAGGTGCCCATCCACCCGGCGACCGCCTCTTCCGCACCGGCCACGCCGGGCGCGATCACCGAGTGCATCCCGGCCCAGCATCCTTCGCTGCTGAACCCCTCCTGGTCCGGGTACTCCTCGTGCGCGTCGGGCCACTTTTCCAGCTGCGCGGGGTGGAGCCGCAGGTAGTGCGCGTGCGCGGCGCACGACGTCGACAGCTCGCGATCGATCTGCATCGGCGCGAATTCGCCGTAGAGCGCCGCGTCCCACGTCGTCTTGCGGACGCGATCGAGCGCCGCGAGCGCGGCCAGTTCGTCCTTGGTCGGCTTCTCCGCGGGGCCCGGCGGCTTCGCGAGGCGCTGCACGACCGCCGTCTCGCGCGGCAGCAGCCAGGTGTGGAAGCGCGCCTCGAAGGCCGACAGGCCGCCCTCGAACCGCGCCTCGATCTGCTCCTTGCGCGACCTCTTGTCGCCGGGCTTCATCGCCGTCTTGCGCAGCAGCTCGTCGAAGCTCGAGAGCTCCTGCAGGTATTCGACGACGAACGTGCTCTTCACCAGGTCGAAGTCGACGAGCTGCGCGATGTCGTCCACGAACGAGTTCGCCCACGGCGGATCCTCGCCGCGCGCCGCCTTGAAGACCATCCAGCGGCGCGCGCCGGAGATCCCGGCATCGGCGACCTCCTGCGCCCGCTTCTCCTCCAGCGCGTCTTGTGCGCGGTCGCTCGTCGTCGCGTCGCCGCGGCGCACCTCGAGCTTGGGGTTGTAGACGATGCCGGGCAGCGCGCTGCCGAAGAACGAGAGGCAGAGCCAGTTGAGATGGCCCTTGATCAGGCACGGCTGCGGCAGGGGATCGTCGTCGTAGAAGTACGTCTGGCCGAGGACCAGCACGAGGAAGCAGTAGCTCTCGACCTCGCTCAGGCTGTTCTCGAGATAGAAGCCGCGCCGATCGATGTACCCGCCCTGGGCGCGCGAGGCCGCGGCGTCCGCGGGCGGGATGCCCTTCGCCGCGACCGCGAGTTCGATCGCGTGGTCGTACATCGCCTTCGACGCGAGCATCACGTAGGTGCGCTTCGTCTTCTTCAACATCGCAGGCACTTCGACGTCCAGGCCTCGCAGGAACTTCGACAGCGCCATCGCTTGTAGTCCGCGCCGGATGATCCGCTGCAGGTGCTCCGGTCCGATCGTCGAATGGAACTGCAGGTCGCCGTAGCGGACGACGGTCATTTGCGGCGGATCGAGCGCGCGCAGCGGCGCGAAGTCGGACACGCCGACCTCGAGCGGGATCTCGAGCTTGCGCGCCTTCAGGATCGCCGCGTTGATGTCGCGCCGGCGCGCGAGGACGCGCTTCTGTTCCGGGGTGAGCCACGCGCCCGCCTTCGGATCGCCCTTGGACTTCGACGACGGGTCGGCGACCTTCTCGAACGTCTGGCCCACCGCCTCGTGCGCGAGCGGCTGGTCGTCGTCGAGACGGAGGATCTGCTCGGCCAGCGTGGTCGACTCCTTCGCGCCGAGCGCGGCGAGCTGCTTGCAGAGATCGCCCGCCGTGCCGTGGATGGAGTGGGCGAGGCTCGCGACTGCGGCGCCCGCCGCCGGCGTCTTCGTCTTCGCCAGGCTCTTGCTGCAGGCGTCGCGCGTCTTCGCGAGCGCGGCGCCGTCGTCGCCGACCCGCACGAGCACGTCGAGCACGACCGCCGTCTCGGACGCGCACCCCTTCGCCGCGAGATCCTTGGCGTGGCTCTCGAGACGGGCGAAGTCGGCCTTGCCGATCAGCGCCCCGTCCGCCGCTCCACCGCCGCCGCGCCGCGTGGCCGCCACGGCGAGCAGCGCGAGGAGGAGCGCGAGGATCCCGACGCCGCCCCTCGCTCGCGCTCCCATCCGGTGCATGTCGCTCCCCTGGCACGGACCGTCGGGCAGCGGCGGTCGCGGAACGCAGCGTTCTAACGGCGACGGCTAGATTCCGCGCTCATGCGCCTCACGCCCCACCCGATGACGCTGCGCCAGCTCCAGTACGTGGTGGCGGTCGCGGATCGCAGGAGCTTCCGCGGGGCGGCCGAGGCGTGCCGCGTGGCGGCGCCGTCGCTCTCCGCGCAGGTCGCCGACCTCGAGGCGGCGCTCGGCGTGAAGCTCTTCGAGCGCGATCGGCGGCGCTTCGCCGTCACCGCCGCCGGCGCGGCGCTGGTCGCGCGGGCGCGCGAGCTGCTCGCTACGGCGGACGCGCTGGCCGACGCGGCGCGCGGCCTCGGCGACCCGTTCGGCGGGACGCTCCGCATCGGCGTCATCCCCACGGTCGGCAGCTACCTGCTCCCCGACGCCGCACCGAAGCTGCGCGCCGCCTACCCGCGCCTCGCAGTCGCGTGGGTCGAGGAGAAGACGCCGGTGCTGCTCGAGCGGCTCGCGAAGGGCGAGCTCGACGGCGCCGTCGTCGCGCTCGACGCCGAAGTCGCGGGGCTGCCGCGCGTCGTGCTCGGCGAGGACCCCTTCGTCTTCGCGGCCGCCGCGAGCCATCCCCTCGCGGCGAGCGCGCGGCCGATCGCGACGGCGCAGCTCGAGGGCGAGCGCGTGCTGCTCCTGGACGACGGCCACTGCTTCCGCGACCAGGCGCTCGAGCTGTGCGCGCGCGCCGGCGCGGAGGAGGCGGCGTTCCGCGCCACGAGCCTCGCGACGCTGGTGCAGATGGCGGCCGCCGGCCTCGGCGTCACCCTCCTGCCGAGCCTCGCGCTCGCGCTCGAGAACCGCGGCGGCGCGCTGCGAGTGCGCCGCTTCGCGCCGGCCGCCCCTTCGCGCACGCTCGCGCTGGTCTGGCGGCGCGGCGCGGCGCGCGACGCCACGCTCGAGCGCGTCGGCGCGACGCTCGCCGCGGCCTACACGTCCGCGCGCGTCCCGGCGCGCGCGCCGGCGCGCGCCGCGCCGCGCCGCGCCTGACAGTCCGCGGCGAACACACTGCAAGGAACAAAGTCGTTCCCGGCCGCGCGGCCGCTCCTAGGGTTCTCCGGCGTCGCTTCGAACGCACGTCGCTGCAACCCGGAGAGGACCCATGGCCGATCGCAAGCTCACCACGGAAGGGGGCGCGCCCGTCCCCGACAACCGCCACTCGCAGACGGCCGGACCCGTCGGGCCCACGCTGCTGCAGGACCACCACCTGATCGAGAAGCTCGCGCGCTTCAACCGCGAGCGCATCCCCGAGCGCATCGTCCACGCGGTCGGCACCGGCGCCTACGGCTACCTCGACGTCACCAGCGCCGACCTGCCGAAGTGGACGCGCGCGAGCCTCTTCTCCGGGGTCGGCAAGAAGACGCGGCTGTTCGTCCGCTTCTCGACCGTGGCCGGCTCGAAGGGCGCCGCCGACACGGCCCGCGACCCGCGCGGCTTCGCGCTGAAGTTCTACACCGATGAAGGCAACTGGGACCTCGTCGGCAACAACACGCCGGTCTTCTTCATCCGCGACGGCATCAAGTTCCCCGACTTCATCCACTCGCAGAAGTACGACCCGTTCACGAACCGCCAGGAGCCCGACAACGTCTGGGACTTCTTCTCGCACACGCCCGAGGCGACCCACCAGTTCGTGTGGCTCTTCGGCGACCGCGGCATCCCGGCGTCGCTGCGCCGCATGGACGGCTTCGGCTCCCACACCTTCCAGATGGTGAACGCGCAGGGCGCGCGCTCCTGGGTCAAGTTCCACTTCAAGACCGACCAGGGGATCGCCTGCCTCACGAGCGAGCAGGCCGCGGAGATCGGCGGCAAGGACCCCTCGGCGCTCCACAAGGAGCTCTACGACGCGATCGCGCGCGGCGAGCGGCCGTCGTGGACGCTCAAGCTCCAGGTGATGCCGGAGGCGGCGGCCGCGAGCTACCGCTTCGACCCGTTCGACGTGACCAAGGTCTGGCCCTACCAGGACTACCCGCTGATCCCGGTCGCGAAGATGGTGCTCGACTCGGTGCCCGTGAACTACTTCGCCGAAACGGAGCAGGCGGCCTTCGACCCCGGGAACATGGTGCCCGGCATCGGGCCGTCGCCCGACCGCATGCTGCAGGCGCGCCTCTTCGCGTACGGCGACGCGCACCGCTACCGGCTCGGCGTCAACCACACGCGCCTGCCGGTGAACTCGCCGCAGGGCGTCGCGCACGGCGCCGACAACTACGGCCGCGACGGCGCGCTGCGCTTCGACGACAACGGCGGACGCGGCAAGAACTACGAACCCAACAGCCACGGCGGGCCGGCGCCGACCGGCGCACCGTACGAATTCGGACTGCCGCTCGCCGGACGGACCGGACCGCAGGACCCTCCCCGCCATGCGGAGAACGACGACTTCGTCCAGGCGGGCGCGCTCTTCCGCGTCATGAAGCACGACGAACAGGACCGGCTGATCGCCAACCTCGCCGGCAGCCTCGCGCAGGTCAGCAGGGACGACGTCGTCGCGCGCTCGATCGGCCACTTCGCGAAGGCCGACGGCGCGCTCGGCCGCAAGCTGACCGAACGCGTCGCGGCCCTGCGGGCGAGGCGGAGCTCCTGATCGGTCGCGGCGCGGAATCGACTTGCAATCGCGGCGCAGCCATGCCCGAATCGTCGCCCTTCGTCCGGCGTCCCCCTCGATTCGGAAGCCCGCCATGTCGATCCCGACGCGTTCGCTCTGGACCGCTCTCGCCGTTTCCCTGACGCTGGCGCCGGCGGTCGCGCGCGCTTCCGACGGCGCCGCGCCGAAGGGCGAGGTCGTGCACGCGCTCCGCGTCGCCGACCTCGTGAAGGAGGAGCGGCCCGCGGCCGACGACGGCCCGATGTACCGGTGGGGCCACTTCGTCGACGTCGAACGGCTGCTGTACGCGCTCGCCGAGGTGCGCGTCGAGGGCGGCGAGGGCGTCTTCGCCTTCGACCACATGACGGGCGGCGACGACCCGAGCCGCTGGCGCGTGCTCGTGAAGTCCGCCGCCGGCGCGCCCGCGCACGGCGAGCTCTGGCTGCCGGGCCGCGACGCGAAGAGCGGCGTGCGGCGCCTCGACCGCGTCCCGTTCACCTTCCCCGCCGACGCGCCCGAAGTCGGCGCCGACGCGTTCGACGCGGCGAAGAAGCGGCGCGCGGCGTTCCTCGCCTCGCTCGTGCTGCCCGGCACGCCGCTGTTCCAGGCGCTCGCCGAGGGCGCGCCTCCCGACGACCCGAACGCTCCGCCGGCGACGCAGCCGTGGTTCTGGATGGGGCCGCTCGGCGCGACGACGACGTTCGACCGCTCCGAGTTCGGCGACACCTTCGAGCTCTTCAGCGGCGGGCGCGCGCTGCAGGAGAACTTGCAGATCGACCGCATGCGCCAGGTCGACGCGGCGGGTGACGCGACCAAGGACGCGACCGTCGCGATCGCGTCGATCGAGGGGATCACGACCTCCCCCGTCGACTGGAAGGCGCGGCTGAACGGCGAGAAGCCGCAGATCGAGCCGCTCGCCCTGTGGGTCCCGGCCGACCAGATCTACGTCGGCTTCGACTCGTTCGCGGCGATGGTCGCGCTGCTGGACGAGATGGAGCGGCGCGGCGACACGCTCGTGCACGCGCTCGAGTCGCGCAGCGAGGACGCCGGCACGCGCGCCCGCCTCGAGCGGCAGATCTGCCTCTCCACCAGCGCGATCGCGCGGCTGCTCGGCCCGACGCTGGTCCGCTCCGTCGCGTTCACCGCCTCCGACCCCTACCTGCGCGAGGGGACCGACGTCGCCGTCCTGTTCGACTGCGTCTCGACCGACGCGCTCGCGCTGCAGATGGCGGCGCGCTGGAAGGAGGCGCACGCCGCCGTCCCGACCTGCGCCGACGTCGAGGGCGAGCACGCCGGCGTGAAGATCCGCGGCGTCGCCTCCCCCGACCGTCGCGTCGCCTCCTATTTCGCGGCCGAGGGGAGCGTCGCGATCGTCGCCAACTCGCGGCCCGCGCTCGAGCGGCTGCTCGACCTTCACCAGGGCAAGCTCGCCGGCGTCGCGTCGCTCGGCGCGAGCGACGAGATGGCCTTCTTCCGAACGCGCTACCCGGCGACTTCGGGCACGACGGCCCGCGGCGGCGGGCTCCTCGTGCTCTCCGATCCGTTCCTGCGCCGCTTCTGCGGCCCGGCCTGGCGTATCGGCGAGAGCCGGCGCCTGCGCTGCGCCGCCGTGCTGGCGCGCCTCGAAGGGATGCGCGCGGCGGGCGCGAGCGAGGACGCGAACCAACTGGCGCAGAAGGCCGGACTTCGCTGTCCGGCCGGCGCCGAGGCGCGCTTCGAGTTCGTCGACGGCGGCGCGCGCTGCAGCGTGCACGGCGGCGCCGGATTCCTGACGCCGGTGTCGGAGCAGCCGGTCGCGAATGCGACCACCGCCGAACGCGACGCCTACGTCCGCTTCCGTTCCAACTACGAGAACTACTGGCGCCAGTATTTCGACCCGATCGCGCTTTCGTTCGAGACCGGCGATCCGCTCGCCGTCGACTTGACCGTCCTGCCGCTGATCCGCGGCACCGAGTACGCGCAGATGCGCGACTTCGCGGGCGGCGACGGCGGCCTCACTCCCAAGCACGGCGACCCGCACGGCGACGCGCTGCTCCACCTGCTGCTGCACGTGAACCCCGAATCGGAGCTCCTGAAGGAGTTCGGCGGCTTCTTCGACACGCTGCCCGGCGTGCCCGGCTCGCAATCGAAGGGGCTCTCCTGGCTCGGGGATTCGGTCGAGCTCTTCCTGGACGACGGCCCGTTCTGGACCGAGTTCGCGAAGGTCGCCACGGACGAGGACGCGGCGCTGCAGTACCTCTCGAAGAACGGCAAGGCGATCCCGTTCGGGATCTCGCTCTCGATCCGCAACCCGCTCGCGTTCACCGGCATCGTCGTCGCGCTGCGCGCCTTCGTCGAGCAGTCGATGCCGAACCAACTCCTGTGGGAGACGCGCGAGCACGCAGGGATGTCGTACGTCGTCGTCAAGCCGCGGCCGTCGGCCGAATCGCCGTTCGGCGAGGAGTTCGCGAACGGACAGCTCTGTTACGGGAGCAGCGGCTCGCGCTTCTGGGTCTCGCTCGACGAGGGCGTGATCCAACGCGCGCTGGAACGCGCGGCCGCGCGCAACAACGCGGCCCTCCCCGAAGCGGAGCGCGACCCGAAGATCGCGCCGCCCCCCGCGCCCGCCGCGTGGCCGGGCCGCCACGCCTGCGCCTCGGTCGCCGTCGCGCACCTGCCGCTGGCGATGCGGCTGTGGGGCCCCCGTGAAGCCGATCGGGACGAAGTGGCGTGCTTCGCCAACCTCCCGCTCCTCGAGGAGCTGCGCCGCCGTGCTCCCGACGCCGATCCGGCGCAGACGGCCGCACATCATTTCGGTGTGCGCCCCGTCTGTCCCGACGGCGGCACCTACGTCGTCGACACCAGCTTGAAGGTGCTGACCTGCACGAAACACGGCCATCCGACCGAACCGCGCAGGGGCGATGAATTGCCGGCCGCCCTGTCGGACCTGGTCCGGATCGCTGCCGGCCTCACCTTCGAGAAGGACGGACTGCGGCTGCGATTCGAGGCGAGCCGGAAACGCTGATCCGGCGTTTGCCGCACGGTTCGAACGTCGCAATTGCTGCCGACGACGCGCGGTTTTCTTCGGTGTGGATTTGCTGTGTAAATTGATTTCCGGGTTGCAATCGTGTATTAACGCGCGCTGTTAGTTTCCATTCGAATGGCCTGCGCGCGTGCCCGGCGGCCATCCTGTCCGTCCGCGCAGGCCAAGTGCCAGGGGTCGTCTGGGAGGTCCTTCATTGGGTCGTAGAAAGCGTGGTTGGAATGCTGCTTCGGCGTTGTCGCTCGGGGATCTGCGCCGGCTGTTCGAAGCGAAGGAGTCGCAGATCGCCAAGCTCGCCGCGCGCCGTGACGCGGCCGCTGCCGAGCTGGCGGCGGTCGAGAGCGAGCTCGCGGCGGCGGGCGGCGGCGGCATGCCGGCCAAGCGCGGCCCCGGTCGTCCCCCCAAGATGGCGAAGCTCGGCCGCGGCCCCGGCCGTCCGAAGGGCTCCGGCAAGCGGCGCGGCCGCAAGCCCGGCGTGAAGGGGCAGAGCGACCTGCACAACGCCATCCGCTCGGCCCTGAAGAGCGCGAGCGAGCCGATGAAGCTCGCCGACCTCGCCAAGAAGGTCGCCTCGGGCGGTTACAAGACCAAGAGCAAGCACTTCCCGATGATCGTCGGGATGCGCCTCACCGAGATGAAGGACGTGAAGAAGGCGGGTCGCGGCCTCTACGCGATGCGCTGATCGGCACGGAACGAACGAACGAGCGATCGGGGCGGCCGGGACCCTAGGGTTCCGGCCGCCCCGCTGCGTTCCTAGGATGGCGCGCCTCCCTTCGATCGGTCAGGCCGAGAGGTTCGCGCAAGTGTTGCGACGGTTGATGCTCCTGGTCTGGATCGCGCTGCTGCTCGCGAGCGGCGTGGGCGACGTCTTCGCCCGCTGCGCTTCGATGCCGGCGCGTTCTTGCTGTTGCAAAGCCGCCGCGACGTCCGACCGCAGCGACGTGAAGCGGGCGTGCTGCTGCGGCTGCAGGGTCGATGCGAAGGCGCCCGCCCCGTCCCGCCTCGCGACACGGTGCGCACAAGAGCGCGACTCCGATCTGCGGTCGCACGACCCCATCGTCGCGGCCCTCTCGTTCGCGACGGCGCGCTTCGTCGATGACGCGACGCCGCCGCTGCGGCCGCGCCGCGCGCCGCTCCGCTTCGCCCTCGACTGCGTCTGGCGGATCTAGCAGCCGCACGTCCGCTCCGTCTCCGCCTTCCGGTGCGCGCCGTTCCTGGACGCGCTCCCGGCCATCCCTCCGAACCCATGGCGAGGCTTTCGATGCGTACCGATCTTTGGGCGAGCGTCACACTCCTGCTCCTGCTCGCGACCCTCTCGTGCAGCAGTGCTCCCCCGCTCCCGCCGCTCGACGAACACAGCCCCGCGAATCCGCAGGCGGCCGAGGCGCCGCTCCCGCGGGCGAGCCGCGCCTTCGAATCGCTCGACGACGACACGCCGCCTTCCGGCGCCGGCCACGAGCACGGTCACGAGCACGGCCACGCGCTCGAGGGCGCCTACGTCTGCCCGATGCACGAGGACGTCGTGAGCGACACGCCCGGCCACTGCCCGCGCTGCCGCATGGCGCTCGTGAAGCGGCCGGTGAAGCGGCCAGAGAATCGGGAGGACAAGTGATGCGCTCCGTCCCGCTCGTGCCATTGCTCGCGCTGGCGCTCCCGCTCGCCGCGTGTGCCACCGTCGATTTCGAACCCGACTTCGCCGAGGTGCGCCACTCCGTCGAGGAGCGCACCGGCGAGAGCGTCCGCTGGATGCGCGACGCCGCCGCGGCCGACGCCGCCGAGGCGGAGGTGCGCGCGCTGCTCGCGCAAGAGCTGACCGCCGACGACGCGGTCCGCATCGCGCTCCTGAACGACCGCGAGCTGCAGGCGGCCTTCGAGGAGCTCGGCATCGGCAAGGCCGACCTCGTCGCGGCGAGCCGGCCCCGCAACCCGACGCTCCACACCGAGATCCGCTTTCCCGGCCGGCCGCAGGCCCCCTTCGAGATCGACGTCACGCAGGACATCCTCGACCTGCTGCTGTTGCCGGGGCGGCGCGACGCCGCGAAGGCGGAGTTCGAGGCGGTCAAGCTGCGCGTGACGCAGACGGTGCTCGAGGTCGCTGCGCACACGCGCGCGGCTTTCTACGCCTACCAGACGGCCGAGCTGCTGGCCGCGCAGCGGCGCGACGCCGCGCGCGCCACCGACGCGGCGGCCGACGCGGCCCGCCGTCTGCACGCGGCCGGCAACCTGACCGACCGCGCGCTCGCGACCGAGTCGGCGCGCGACGCCGAGGCGCGCGTCGAGCTGTCGCTCGCCGAATCGGAGGCGAACGAGGCGCGTGCGAGCGTCGACGCGCTGCTCGGGCTGTGGGCAGCCGACGTCGGCTGGCGCGCCGCCGCGCAGCTCCCGCCGCTGCCCGAAGCGGAGATCGAGCCGGCCGGGCTCGAGTCGCTCGCCGTCGCGCGGCGCGCCGACCTCGCGGCCGCGCGCGCCGACCTCGCCGCCCTTGCGCAACGCCTCGGCATGTCGCGCTGGGCGATCCTGCAGCCGGGCGTCGACCTCACCTTCCACTCGGAGCGGGAGCCCGACGGCACCAACACGCTCGGGCCGGGCGTCGACCTGCCGATCCCGATCTTCGACCAGGGGCAGCCGGCGCAGGCGCGCGCCGCCGCGCAGATGCGCCAGGGCGAGCAGCGCTACGTGGCGCTCGCCGTCGCCATTCGAAACGACGTCCGCCGCACGCGCGACCGCATGTTCGCGGCGCGGGCGCGCGCCGAGTACGTGCGCGCCGTCCTGCTGCCGCTGCGCGCGACCGTCGTCGAGCAGACGCAGCTCGAGCTGAACGGGATGCTGACCGGCATCTTCGACCTGCTCGAGGCGCGCCGCGCGCAGATCGAGGCGAACGAGAAGGAGATCGAGGCGCGCCGCGACTACTGGGTCGCGCGCACCGAGCTCGAGCGCGCCGTGGGCGGCCGCCTGCCGGAACGCCCCGCCGCCGCGCCGCCGCAGGAACCCGAGAGCCACGGAGAGAAGTCATGAAGAGCGACGATCGCCGCCTCTCGCGCCGCCGCGTCCTCGCGGCCGGCGGCGCCGGACTCGCCTCGGCCGCGCTCGCCTGGCGGGCGCGCGCGCAGACGACGCCGCCCGATCCCAGTGCGCCAACAGGTGCGCCGCCGAACGCGCCGCCGAGTGCACCGGCCGTCGCCGCGGCCGCGCCCGGCCGGCCCGGCGTCGACTACACGCCGGTCGTCGTGCCCGACGGCGCGACGCTGCCGTGGAAGCTCGTCGACGGCGTGAAGGTGTTCCACCTGATCGCACAAGAGGTCGACCACGAGTTCGCGCCCGGCCTGCGCGCGAACTGCTGGGGCTACAACGGCCGCGTGCACGGCCCGACGATCGAGGCGGTCGAGGGCGACCGCGTCCGCTTCTACGTCACCAACAAACTGCCGGCGCCGACGTCGGTCCACTGGCACGGCATCCTGCTGCCGAACGGCATGGACGGCGTCGCGGGCCTGAACCAGCGGCCGATCGCGCCCGGCGAGACCTTCAAGTACGAGTTCCCGCTGCGGCAGCACGGCACGTTCATGTACCACCCCCATCACGACGAGATGACGCAGATGGCGCTCGGGATGATGGGCCTCTTCGTGATCCATCCGCGCACGCCGCCCACGCCGAAGGTCGACCGCGACTTCGCGATCATGCTGGGCGAGTGGAAGCTCACGCCCGGCACGGCGCGCCCCGATCCCAACGAGATGACCGACTTCAACGTGCTCACGATGAACGCGCGCGCGCATCCCGGCACGGCGCCGCTCGTGGTCCGCCTCGGCGAGCGCGTCCGCATCCGGTACGGGAACCTGAGCGCCATGGACCACCACCCGATCCACCTGCACGGCTACCAGTTCCGCATCGTCGAGACCGACGGCGGCGCGATCCCCGAGTCGGCGCAGCAGCGCGAGACGACCGTCCTGGTCCAGACCGGCAGCACCAAGACGATCGAGTTCGTGGCCGACGCGCCGGGCGACTGGGCGCTGCACTGCCACATGACCCACCACGTGATGAACCAGATGGGCCACGGCATCCCCAACCTCGTCGGCGTCGACGCCGGCGACCTCGACGCCAAGGTCCGCCGCCTCCTCCCCGACTACATGACGATGGGGACGGCCGGGATGGGCGACATGGCCGAGATGAGCATGGCCGTCCCGAAGAACAGCCTGCCGATGGCGGGGTCGCGCGGCCCGTTCGGGGCGATCACGATGGGCGGCATGTTCACGATCCTCAAGGTGCGCGACGGGATCACGAGCTACGACGACCCGGGCTGGTACGCATCGCCGGAGAAGCCGGCCGACGTCGCCGATCCGGAGGAGCTGAAACGCGACGGGATCGAACTCGGCTGAACGCGGCGACGGCGCGCGATCGGACGAAACTTCCTCCAACCCTCGCGGCGGCCGGCGGCCCTGCGCGCGCGATCCGTTCCGCGAGGAGCGCCGCCATGTTCCGCGCCTCGAAGCCTCGCCGGCTCCATGCGATCGCCGCGGCGTCGCTCGCGCTCGTCGCGAGCTTTCCGCAGACCGGCTGCCTCACCTGCGCGATGTGGAAGAAGCTCGACGACTCGAAGGGCGAGCGGGTCGCCGCGGCGGTGCTGACGCCCGTGACGGTCGCGGTCGACGTCGCGCTGTTCGCCGGGTACGCGTACGTCGAAGCGTGCGCCAAGGGCGGCGGCGGTTCGTGCTGCCGTCGCGGCTGCCGCTGACGCGAGCGGCCGCCCGCGAGACGTTCAGCGCGGCGACGTCGTGAGCACGACGCGGAAGCGCGCCTTGCCGCTCACCATCCGCTCGTACGCCTCGTTCGCGCGCTCCAGCGGGAAGACCTCGTTCATCGAGCGCACGCCGGTCAGCACGCTGAACGAGAGCGCGTCCTGCGAGTCGATCGAGGTCCCCGAGTAGCACCCCACGATCGAGCGCCGCCCCGAGATCAGCAGGAACGGCGACGCCTCGAGCGACGGCGGCGCGCCCACCACGAGCAGCTTGCCGTTCACCCCGAGACCGCCGAGCACCGCGTTCATCGCGTCGCCGTTCGTCACCGTGGCGAGGATCACCTTCGCGCCGCCGAGCTTCTGGAGCTCCGCTGCCGCGTCCTCCTTCTCGCTGTCGAGGTAGCGCCACGCGCCGAGCTGCCGCGCGAGCGGCGCCTTGTCGGCGCCGCGCGCGATCGCGACGGTCCGGTAGCCCATCTTCGCGGCGTACTGGATCCCGAGGTGGCCGAGCCCCCCGATGCCGTGCACGGCGACGAGGTCGCCCGGACGCGCGCCGGCGTTGCGCAGCGAGTTGAAGGTCGTCACGCCGGCGCACAGGAGCGGCGCCGCGTCGACGGACGCGATCTCGTCGGGCATGCGCGCGAGCGCCGAGGCCGGCGCCACGACGTATTCGGCGTAGCCGCCGTCGACGGTGATCCCGGTCACGGCGCCAACGACGCGGCACGCGAAGAAGTCGCCGCGCCGGCAGTCCTCGCACGTGCCGCAGTACCCGCCGTGCCAGCCGATGCCGACGCGCTGGCCCGCCTTCCAGTTCGCGACGCCGGCGCCGACCGCGTCGACGACACCCGCGACCTCGTGGCCGGGGACCCGCGGGAAGCGTGCGCCCGGGAGCACGCCCGTCTTCGCCAGCGTGTCGCTGTGGCAGACGCCGCACGCCTCGACTTTCACGCGCACCATGCCGGCGCCCGGCACGGGGACGTCGCGCTCGACGAGCTCCAGCGGACCGTTCGCGCGCGCGACCTGGACGGCGCTCATCTTCGGCATCGCTTCGCTCCCGCGGCTTCCGAGGTGGAGGCGCGCCAGCGTATCGTGCCGCCGCGATGAAGCTCCGGCCCAAGCTCACGCTGCTCGCGCTGACCGGACTCAACCTCGTCAACTACGTCGACCGCCAGGTCCTGCCGGCCGTGCTGCAGCCGCTGCAGGAGGAGCTGAAGCTCGACAAGACGCAGGCGGGCTTCGCGACCACGGCGTTCATGCTGGGCTACTTCGCGACGGCGCCCTTCTTCGGCGCGCTCGGCGACCGCATGGCGAGGAAGTGGCTGATCGCCGCCGGCGTCGTGGTCTGGAGCATCGGCACGATCCTGACCGGCGCGGCGGGCGGCATCGTCTCGCTCCTGCTCTACCGCTGCCTGGTCGGCGTCGGCGAGGCGAGCTACGGCACGCTCAGCCCCGGCTGGATCGCCGACCTCTTCGAGAGCCGCCGGCGCAACAACGCGCTCTCGTTCTTCTACGTCGCGATCCCGATCGGTTCGGCGCTCGGCTACCTCCTCGGCGGCGAGGTCGGCGCGAGCCACGGCTGGCGCTCGGCCTTCTACGTCGCGGGCGTACCCGGGCTCCTGTTCGCGCTCGCGCTGCTCGGGCTGAAGGAGCCGCGGCGCGGCGCGAGCGACGCCAGCGACGCGGGCGCGTCCGACGTCGCGGGCGCGGCCCGTCCGCCCGGCGGCTGGCGGACCTACGCGCAGCTCCTGAAGAACCGCCCCTACCTGCTGGTGCTGGTCGGCTACGTGGCGCAGACCTTCGCGGTCGGCGGC
>Ga0134124_10001965_pt1 | contig 16538 bp, 17 predicted proteins | sample KB304_FD_96880 | JGI IMG/M metagenome (GOLD analysis project Ga0134124, IMG submission 96880) | Terrestrial soil microbial communities without Nitrogen fertilizer from Kellogg Biological Station, Michigan, USA - KB3-0-4 | ecosystem: Environmental > Terrestrial > Soil > Unclassified ...
CCAGTCCGAGGATCTTATAAATATCGGCGCCTACAAGGCAGGGAGTAGTCCTGGTATAGATTATGCTGTAGCGCATAGTGCGGAAATGCAGTCGTTCATGAAACAGGCGGTTCATGATCCGGTAATGCTGGAAGAAGCGGTGCGGGATTTGAAGCTGATGTTCGAATCCTAACCCCTTCAAACCTCCCTTTAGGCCCCAGAGGGCCCTAATCAAGGGAAGCTTAAAGGCTTCCCCCTGAGGGGGGTTGGATTTAGGTGTTCCAGGGTGCTAGGGGTAACGGGCGATGGCAGGCAAGATATTCGAACTTGAGCAGGTACTGCTCTACCGCAGGGAGATGGAAAAGCTTCGCAAACAGGAGCTTGCAGCGGCAAAGCTGGTACTTGAGCAGGCCAGCCAGGAATTGAAGCGCGAAGAGGAACTTGTCGAACAATTGACACAGGAGTTCCAGCGTTGCCAGCAGGGAATCGAATGTATCGATGATATGCGGATGTATTCAGACTTTTTTGCCCGCAAGCGTGAAGAGGTAAGGCAGCAGAAAGAGCAGATCGAGCGCCTTGGCCGGATCATGAACGAAAAAAGATCCGATTTGATGGAAGCAAGTAAGGATAAAAAAGTGCTTGAGTCATTAAAAGAGAAAAAAACAATTGAATTCCGGCAGGAAATGGCAACAAAGGAACGAAATTTTCTCGACGAAATTTCCATCCAGAAGAAGGTCAAGCCGACGTGAATACGAAAAGAATCCTACTGGTGACGGTCATGTTAGCGGGTACGCTTGTCCTGTCTCATTATGAGCTGTCCGCCGTCCTGGCCGGTTCTGCTCAAAATGAAGCAGGGGCCAAGGTGGAGGCCGCCAAGGAGAGCCCCTCGGCGGGACAGCTCCCGATCAATGTGACCCGCGCGGCCAGAGAAGAAAAAGCTCTTCAGGATGCCCGCCGCCAGCAGCTGGCCGAAAAAGAGGCCGCCCTGGCGGCCAAAGAACAGGAGCTGAAAAAACTGAGCGCAAAGCTCGAAACACAGATAAAAGCGCTCGAAGACGGCAAAAAACGGCTTGATGATTCCCTGAAGGCGCAATCCGAAGCTCAGAAGAAAAAGCAGGATGAGAAAATACAGAAAATGGTCAAATTATTTAAAACCATGCGCAGTGAACAGGCTGGCAAGATGATTGACACCCTGAAAGAAGACCAGGCCCTTGCGCTCCTGAGCAGAATGGACACCAAGACCGTTGCCAAGCTGGCGCCATTTATCAGCCAGCCGCGTGTAGTCAAGTGGGTGTCCGATAACCTGCAGGAGAGATAACATCGATTTTATGGACAGCAGCATGTCCACTCCATAAAAAATTCAGACAGAAAGGAGGTGAAAACAATGGATTATGGACAAGTAACAGTAGCACCCATGGCAACGCGGGCGGTTTTACAGGCATCGCCGGTTCCGGTTGCGGCGGCAAAGGGCACCCAGAAGCAGGACGGCGGACGCTTTGAAGGGATGTTGAGCGGGATTCAGCATCAAGCAAAAGCCAACCCTTCCTCAGATTCCGGGCAGGCTGAAAAGTGCCGGAACAAAATCGACAAGGATCAGTCCGATGCTGGTGCAGACCGGCAGATTGCTGACCAGCCGGCACGGTGTCAAGTATCCCGAAAAGACGCTCCGGAAACAGGCGGTTCAATGTCGAAGCCGGAAGAAAAAAAGGAACTGGCCGCAGAAAATGAACCATCCGAAATTACATCCCCGATGATTCTGGCCGCCTATTCACAACCCGGCAGAATGCCGGAAGTCAACATTATGACAGCCACCACGGTTGACGGGCTGCAGAACGCTGCCACTGTGTCAATACAACCTGCCGCTGAACAGAATCAGCAGCAACAGCATGAAACGCTCCGCACAACATCTGCTGACGGACAACCGGCCACAGCAGCAACAGAACAAGCCGTACAGGCAACACCGACTGCCGTTCTACCTGAAGCGGCTTTCAAAGAAGCGAAAGTCCAGGTTCCGACAGCGCTTCCGGTTGACAGGCTGCCGAACGCAGCCCCGGAATCGAAGCAAGCCTGCTCCGAATCGAATCAGCAATGCCACCCTGAAACGCTCCGTGCAACATCTGGTGACGGACAACCGGTCACAACTGTAGCAGCACCAGCGTCACCGGCGACACTGACGGTAATTCCGCCTGAAGCCGCTTTCAAAACAGCCGATATCAACATTCCGGCGGAACCTCCTGTCAACGGTCTGCAGAAAGCAGCTCCGGCGTCAGAACAGCCTGCCGCTGCGGTCCGTACGGCATCTGTTGACGGACAACCGGTTACGGCAGCAGCAGCACATGAAGCACCATCAACACAGGCAGCGCCATCGACACAAGCGGCACTGCCTCCGGCAACCGCACTTCACACGGCAACACCTGCTTCATCACCGGAAGCGGAAGTGGAGATACAACTATCCCAACCACGACCGATTACCGCCAAGGTGGAAACATCACCAGCTGCAGCGGATAATCGCTCTGCAGGGATGTTACAGGAAGCACATGGTGGCAGGTCGCGACGTACTCCAGAACAGCTGTTGGAAAAAGATCGGACCGGTGATGAACCGGGTGCGGTCAAGGAATCAGCCTCAACATTGCAGTCGGTAGCATCAGAAGGCGAATCCGCTTCGGGTTCGGACACTTCACGTGGTGACAGCAGTCAGGGACAGCCCGATGCCGCTTCTGGCAAGCAGATGCCGACACAGGATATGCGTGGACCAATGATGACGGAGCAGCAGAAAGTATCAGCCATAACTGCCAGGTCGGCTTCGACCGATCCGGTGCGTCAGGATGTTCCGGAGCAGGTTATGCAGCAGGTCAAGGAACGGCTGGCGCAGCATGATGTAAAACCTGGGAATCAGCAGATCACTCTGACGCTGTCACCGGACAGCCTGGGTGAATTGAAAATGAACCTGAACCTGCAGGGACAGAAGCTTTCGGTTGAAATCGTAACGGAAAACCGGTCGGTGCGGGACGCTATCATGCTGCATACCGACGCGTTAAAAGAATCTCTGGCACGGCAAAACATCACGATGTCATCTTTTGATGTTACCACCGGTGGAAAAGGGTCGGGATTCCAGGGACAGAACCAGAACGCATGGCGTGAACTGGCCCAACAGCAGCAACAGCAGCAGTCCTGGAAACTTCCGCTCGGCTATAACATCGCCCAGGCTGATCTTCCCTCCGATCGGGGCGCGTATCAAAGGCAGCAAGGGCAGACGATGCTCGACATTCATTATTGAAAGCGAGGTGAGAAACAAATGGTAGGAACTGTAGCTGCAACTACCGATACAACAGCGGCATCAGCTGCGATGAAAAAATCCCTGGGAATGAACAAGGATGACTTCATGAAGCTGTTTATTGCCCAACTGCAATATCAGGACCCTTTGAAACCTCAGGATCCGAGCGCGATGCTGGACCAGCTGTCACAGCTTTCTCTGGTGGAGCAGTCATACAACAGCAACACGGCACTGAATAACCTGCTGACGGCACAGAACAACTCCATCAGCCTTACGGCGGTTTCATTCATTGGCAAAGATGTCAAGGCTAACGGCAACAACGCAACATTTGACGGCACTGCGCCGACCGCACTGGAGTTTAACCTTTCGCTTCCGGCAACATCGACGCAGATTTCAATAGTTGATGGCTCCGGTCGAACCGTCAGAACCGCTGCTCTCGGATCATCCAAAGCCGGCGACAACAGCTTTTCCTGGGATGGCCGCGACAACAGCGGAGCATTACTCCCGGCAGGGGCGTACACGTTTACCGTCAGTGCCAAGTCAGCAGATGGCAGCTCTCTGCCGGCAACCACCTACACTACAGGCAGGATCGATGGTGTCGACCTTTCCGGCAGCACACCGCGGCTGACCATCGGAGCTTCTTCCGTGGCGTTGAGTGATGTTATCAGCATGGGGGTGTAACAGGTAATGATAGATCAAATTTTTATTCCCAATCCGGTTCAACCGGGCAGAATCGATCGACCGCAGCAACAGAAACCGGCAGCCGGGCAGACTACCGACTCACCGTTTGCACGGGTTCTGGATCAAAAGCTCCCGTCTCAGGGGGTCAAGTTTTCGCAGCATGCTCAGGACAGGCTTAAGGCGCGCAACATAAATTTTTCAGCCAACGATCTTGCCAATCTTGAAGGGGCCGTCAACAGTGTCGCCCAAAAAGGTGGTAAGGAATCGCTGGTCATGATGGGAGATTCGGCGCTGGTAGTCAGCATAAAAAACAGGACCGTGGTGACCGCCATGGACCGAACCCAGATGAAGGGCAACGTTTTTACCAACATCGATTCAGCGGTGGTTATTTAGCAACGAAACAGGGCTGGTCCTCCGAGAGGAAGCCCCCGAAACGCCGACCGATTGACGCGTTTCACACAACCCAAACTCTCAAAACACACAAGGAGGCAACACAATGAGTATCACATCCGCAATGTTTACCGGCGTATCAGGTATTTTGGCCAATGCAGAAGGCGTCAACGTCATCGGCAACAACCTTGCCAACGTCAACACAGTCGGCTTCAAGGGTAGTAACACAGTGTTTTCCGACATGCTGTCCGCCAACATCGGCAACGGCTCGCAGGTCGGGCGCGGCACCCAGATCCAGAAGGTGGACACCATGCTCAGCCAGGGCACTTTCGAGACAACCACGAGCGTTACCGACCTGGCAATCCAGGGTGACGGTTTCTTTGCGGTACAGGGTGCTGCCGCCGGCAGCAATTCTTTTACCCGCGCCGGCGCCTTCCGCATGGATCCTACCAACACGAACCTGGTAAACCCCGACGGCCTCAAGCTCCTTGACAGCGCCGGTGCCGTGATAAACATGGCGCCCGCGGGCCCGCTGGCTCTGGCGGCGGGAGTAACTTTCAGCAAGGTTACGAAAGTGGATGCCGACGGCACCATCACCTGCCTGCTGTCGGACGGCTCCACGAAAGCGTACCCGACTAAAATCGGCATGGCCCTGTTCCCGAATCCGGGGGGGCTCGACAAGGGGGGCGGCAGCGTTTTCAATGCCACCAACCAGTCCGGTGCCGTGGCAATTGCCGCACCCACGGCCAACAACAAGATATTCTCCAACTCTCTTGAACAGAGCAACGTGGACATGGCGTCCCAGTTCGTCAAGATGATCCTGACGCAGCGGGCCTATTCCGCCAACTCCAAGACTATTACAACGGCGGATGAGATGACGCAGGAAGTTTTGAATCTCAAGCGCTAATCCGGGAGTAGGCAAACAATGAAGGCGGAGGCGTGTCCCGGTAATCCGGGATCCGCCTCCGTACCCGTTTAAAAAGTTGCAAAAACAGCGAATTCGTTTTACATAATGATGACTATTATTAATCCATTGAATTCATTATTCATTCGCGGGGGAATACATGGCCAAGGAAGAACAAGTTCTGGCTGAGGAAGCTGCTGAAGGCGGCGGCAAGAAAAAGATGATTATCATCATCGGCGCGGTGGCAGTCGCGTTGATCCTGGCCGCAGTTGCCTTCATGACGATGGGCAAAAGCGACAAGAAGGCGAATAAAGAGGGTGAAACTGCCCAGGCGGGGGGAGCAGCCGCTCCAGCTGCCGATGGTCATGGTGCACCGGCAGCCGCCCCCGCAGCCGGCGGACATGGCGGCTCACCCGCCGCGGGCGGGGCAGCGGCAGGTCCTGCAGCCAATATTTTTCCGTTGGAACCCTTCATAGTAAATATTTATGACGGCCAGGAACTGCGCTATCTCAAGGTCAAGGTCGAGCTTGAGATGGTTGGCCCAGCCGTTAAGGGCGAAATCGAGGGGAGGCTGGCGCCGATCCGCGATTCTATCCTGATTTTACTCAGCGCAAAAACATTGCATGATATTCAGGATGTTCAGGGCAAAAATGCACTCAAGGATGAAATTCTCGGGGCGATCAACAAGAACATTCCTCCAGGCAAGATCGCCAAGGTTTATTTTACCGATTTCGTGGTTCAATAGGTACCGAAGTGGCTGCAATGGAAAAAATACTCTCGAAAGCCGAGATCGAAGCACTGCTTAATGCGGTCTTTGAGGGGCGCATAGAGCCTGAAAAGGAACTCTCGAAAGCGGAGGGGTCGGTTGCAACTTACGATCTTATCAACGCGGATGCCCACAAGGGGTATGTTCCGAATCTTGATATAATTTACGACAGCTTTATCCGCTACAACCGCGTCAATCTCTCCAACCGCCTGCGCAAGTCAGTTGAAATAAAAAAAATCGGCGCCCGTTCCTATAAATTCGATGATTTTCTCCAGACCCTGCCGTCACCGGCCTGCATGGGCATTTTCAAGATCGAGCCGCTCAAGGGCGCCGCTCTGATCTCATTTGACAGTACCCTGGTGCTGTCACTGGTTGACAGCCTTCTTGGCGGAACCGGCTCTGCAAAAGTTCCGCTTGCCAATCGGATGTTCACCTCGATCGAGGTGCGTCTGATGGAAAAAATTGTCGGCGATGCCCTGCAGGACCTGGAAAAAGCGTGGGCGCCGCTATATGCCACCCATATGAGCCTGCTGCGGATGGAAATGAATCCGCGTCTGGTCAATATCGTACCGCCCGAATATCAGATCGTAACCATGACGCTCAAGATCCAGATTGATGACGTATCCGGCAATATGATGTTTGCCGTGCCGTTCATGACGATCGATCCGATTCGGGACAAGCTCAAGACCGGCATGCAGTTCGACCTGATGGCGATTGATCCGTTGTGGTCTTCCAGGCTCTCCACGGAACTGATGGAAGCGCCGATGGAAACCACGGTCGAGATGGGAAATGCCCGCATTACCCTGCGTGAACTGCTCGACCTGACCATTGGAGACACCATTATGCTTGATCAGGCCTGTTCGAGCGAAATGGTTGTCAGGGTCGAGGGGATCCCCAAATATTTCGGTATTCCCGGCATCAAGCATGGCAACAAAGCGATTCAGATCAGCAAGACATACAGCAGATAGAAGCAGATAGGGGGCAATGGTGAGCAGTGATCCGCCTGAAGTAAATGAAACGCCGATTGACAAGAAAAGTCTCGACTTTATTCTTGATATTCCTTTACAGGTGACTGTCGAACTGGGAAGAACCAAGCTGCTGGTCAAGGATATTCTGCAACTAAACCAGGGCGCGGTTGTCGAATTGACCAAGCTTGCAGGTGAGCCGCTGGATATTTTTGTCAACTCCAAGCTGGTCGCACGCGGCGAAGCGGTTGTTGTCAACGAAAAGTTCGGTGTCCGTCTTGTGGATATAGTTTCTCCCAATGAGCGGGTGGAGAAAATTCTGTGAAAGGTGCGGCCTCCGCCCTTCTTCTATTCCTACCTTCCATAGCGTCTGCTGCCGATGGCTCCGGGCAGGAGTTCAGCTTTCTCGCAAGTCTTCTGCAAATGATCGCTGCCCTGGCGTTGGTTGTCGGTCTGATCCTGGTTACCTGGCATTTTTCCGGCAAGTTGATGAGGCGCTTGCCGGTCGGCCACCAGCTGCTTTCAAAGCATATCCGTTTGATAGAAACCCGCTATTTTGGGCCAAAGAAGGCTCTAGTGCTTGTTGAAGTGGGAGGAGAGTACCTGCTGCTGTCCAGCGGCGATGCCGGTCTGACGCTCATCAAGCAGATCGACATGCTGGAAGAGATTGAAGTTATCGAAGAAAAACCGGAACAGGGGAGCTTCGCCTCACTAATGACCCGTTTGAGACAGTCATCATGATTACCACCATGACAACCAGGCCCCTCACAAAACGCGCCCTCATCTTCAGCCTGACAGCCCTGCTGCTGGTGGCGGGCGCCGTGGCGTCCGCCGAGCCGATACCGCTTCCAGCTCTTAATATCGGGGTCGGAACCGCAACAAAGCCGAATGATGTTGCGGTCACGGTTCAGATATTCCTGCTGCTGACCATCATGTCGCTTGCGCCGGGGCTGCTGATCATGACGACTTCCTTTACCCGCATCTCGGTCGTGCTCTCGTTTCTGCGCACCGCCATGGGCACCCAGGCGGCTCCTTCCAATCAGGTCATTCTGTCCTTGTCGATGTTTCTGACGTTCTTCATAATGACGCCGGTCTGGCAGCAGATCAACAAGGACGCCTACCAGCCATGGAAGGCGCAGCAGATCAGTCAGGAACAGGCCATGGAACGGGCCGTCAAGCCGGTGCGCACGTTCATGCTCTCCCAGACACGGGAAAAGGACCTGGCGTTGTTTGTGAGCCTTTCCAAACTGCAAAGACCTAAGAATGCCGAAGACATTCCGACCCTGACCATCATCCCGGCCTTCATGATTTCTGAACTTCGGACGGCTTTTCAGATCGGTTTTTTGATCTATATTCCATTTATCGTTGTTGATATGGTCGTAGCATCGGTCCTGATGTCGATGGGTATGATGATGCTGCCACCGGTCATGATTTCGCTCCCGTTCAAAATCCTGCTCTTTGTTCTGGTGGATGGCTGGGGGCTGGTGATCGGCTCACTCGTTAAAAGCTTTGGTTAGCAAGTATATCCGGATTAGGTGATACATCATGACACCCGAATTAGTCGTACAACTTGCCAGGCGCAGTTTTGAAGCAATGCTGCTTCTGGCTGCGCCGCTCCTGATCGCCAGCCTTATAATCGGACTGCTGATCAGTATCTTTCAGGCCGTCACCTCCATCAACGAGGCAACCCTGTCCTTTGCCCCGAAAATCATTGCCGTCATGGTTGCCATGATTATCTTTTTCCCCTGGATGATGACCTACATGAGTGACTTTACACGTGAGATCTATTCTTTCATCGCAACCATGAGGCGTTAGCCTCCCATGTTCCCGCTGCTCCCCTTTCCGACTCCCCGCGAAGTCATATTTTTCATGCTTGTGTTAAGCCGCGTGGCCGGTATTTTTGCCGCACTGCCGGTTTTTGGCGGCCGCACGATGCCTCTGCGCATAAAGGTGGTCACCGTATTCATGATCACACTGGTCTGTTTTCCGACTCTATCGGTGGCGCTTCCCCAAGTGCCGTCCGATGCCTTCAGTCTCGCCCTGCTGGCGTTCAGTGAAGTCATGATCGGTCTGACGCTGGCATTCATAACCCAGATCATCTTCGCAGCGGTCGAATTCAGCGGCCAGATCATCGGCATGCAGATGGGACTGACCATTTCATCGATTATCGATCCCAGCCATGGCACGCAAACCCAGATCATGTCGGTCATCCAGACGCTGTTTGCGACACTGTTGTTCCTGTCACTCAACATTCACCACATGTTTATCCGGGCAATCATGGACAGTTTCAAGGTGATTCCGCTCGGGGGATGGCGACTGAGCGGAGAGCTGGTGAATTTTCTCGTCATCCGCACGGCTGACATCTTTATCATCGGGATTCGTCTGGCCGCTCCGGTCATGGTGGCTCTGCTCCTTACCACCGTGGCGCTCGGCATCATGGCCCGGGCCTTTCCGCAGATGAACATTTTCATGATCAGCCTGCCGCTCAACGTCGGGCTGGGGCTGGTAATCATGGGGATGACTCTGACCATATTCTTCCATGTTCTGAATGTCTCCTTCGGGCAACTTTCCGCTCAAATTGACGCGCTCTTCAGGATCATGGCAAAGGGGGGATGACCTACGGCTGAAAATTCGGACAAACACTCCAAAACAGAACAACCGACCGGAAAAAGACTCGAAAAGTCGCGCGATGAAGGCCCGCCGCCGATGAGCCAGATGCTGACGTCCTCACTCACCCTGCTCACGGGTATCGTCAGCCTCTACATTTTCGGCAGCTTCATGATGGACGGCCTCAAGCAGAGTACGATCAAAATCCTGTCAACCATGGGTACCTTCCAGTTTACCGAAGCAAACCTCTATGTTCTGGTTCTCAAGCTGTTCGGCACCGTAGTACTGCTGCTGGCGCCGCTCATCCTGACTATTATAGCAACGGCGGTCCTGTCAAACCTGATTCAGGACAACGGCAGATTCGAGTTCAGGCTGTCACGTCTTAAAGTCAATTTTGACAAACTGAATCCGCTGAACGGTTTCGGGCGCCTGTTTAACAAGGACGCCATGGTTGAGATGCTGAAATCGCTGCTCAAGCTATCGGTAGTTGGCTGGATCGCCTACGGTGTGGTGCGGGATGAAATGCAGAATATCACCTTTCTGGCTGAAGCCGATATTCAGACTATTTTCGCTTTTGTCGGCCACATCGCTTTCAAGATCGTCACCCACATCTGCGGCATCATGATCGTCCTCGGTCTGCTCGACATGCTTTATGTCAGGTGGCGCTATACCGAAAATCTCAAGATGACCAAGCAGGAGGTCAAGGACGAACATAAAGAGTCCGAAGGGAACCCCGAGACAAAGAGCAAAATCAAGAAGATGCAGTTTCAGATGGCGCGTCGCCGGATGACCAAGATCATCCCGCTCGCCGATGTGGTCATCACCAACCCGACCCACTTCGCCGTTGCGCTCAAGTATGACCGGCAGAAGATGGTCGCGCCGGTCGTCCTCGCCAAGGGGATGGATATCATGGCCGAGGCGATCAAGAAGATTGCCCGTGAACACCAGATTACCCTGGTTGAAAACCGATTCCTGGCCCGGGAACTGTACGACCAGGTCAAAGAAAACGAACCGATACCGGAAGCGCTCTACGCGGCCGTTGCAGAGGTATTGGCGTATGTCTACAAGTTGAAGGGGAAGGTGTAACAAGGTGTTGTCTTTGCCGGATCTCGTTGGTAAAATTCATTGAGCAGCAATGAGAGACGGTACATTCCACGTCATCATGTAAGGCGTTTTACACGAACAAGGAGTTTGAAATGAAACAGATGATGGCAATTATCTTATTGGCGACGGTGCTGTCGAGCATGACCGCCTGTGGCAGGAGTGAGGCAAAAAAGAGTGCCGAACAGGTTGCCAAACCACCGGTTGCGGTTGAGGTGCGCGCGGCAGAGACCTCCAGCGTGTCTGACTGCATCGAGGTGACCGGCGGCCTGGAACCTAAATTCTCGGTGGATGTAAAAACCCAGATCCCCGGGCTGGTCAGACAGGTCTTGGTGTCGGAATGGGTCCACGTCAGGAAAGGCCAACCGCTGGTTCGCATCGATGTTGCCGAAACCGAGGCTCAAGTCAAGCGGGCCGAGGCCGGGATCACTTCCGCCAGAGCGAATCTGGTCCAGGCGCAGGTGGCGGCAAACCGTGCCGAGCGGGAGTTGACCAGAATCCTCAAGCTGAAGGAATCAGGTTTGGCCACCCAGCAGGCACTTGATGACGCACGCAGTGAAACAGAAGCCGCCAAGGCCAGGATCGGAGTGGCAGAGGCACAGATTCGTGTTTCCGAGGAAGAGCATCGTCAAGGGGTGGCCCGCCAGGCAAAAGGGGTTGTCGTAGCGCCGATCGACGGCATGGTTGCCCTGCGTGATGTCAACGTCGGGGATCTGGCCAGCGACGCGGCCGCCGCCAAACCGATTTTCCGGATCGTGGACAATCGCCTGCTCAATCTGACCGTGACCGTTTCGTCGGCGGAATCCGGCCGGATCAAGGTTGGCCAGCCGCTGGAATTTTCGGTTGATTCCCAGCCGGGCCGCAAGTTTACCGGTAAAGTCATGTATATCAACCCCGAGCTGTCTTCTTCAGACCGTTCGCTAAAAGTCATCGCCGAAGTACGTAACGTCCCCGAAAGCCTTAAAGGGGGGATGTTTGCCAAAGGGTGCATAATCGCCGGAACCCGATCAAACGTGCTGCAGGTGCCGCGCAGCGCGGTCGGAACCTTTGACATGCAGGCAAAAAAGGGAAGCCTGTTTGTAGTGGAAAACGGCCAGGTTCGCAAGCGGGAGATTCTGAGCGGTGCGGTTACCGGTGATATGGTCGAAATTGCTTCGGGGCTCAAGCAGGGCGAGCAATATGTTGTCAGGGGCGGTTTCAACCTCAAGGATGGCGACAGGGTCGCAGTAGCAGCAGCTAAATAACAAAACCGCAATAATTTACAAGACGAAACCTTACCACCCCTAGCCCCTCCTACCAGAAGTAGGCGCTTTTAAGCGAAATAGGATGGGGATTTTAGCTCTCCTCCTTACAAAGGAGGACCCAAAGGGCCTAAAGGGTTGGGGGTGGTTGGGTTTCGTGCCTGCGATTGTAAACTGAAACAATCAATAAGGAACACTATATGATCCTCTCCAACACCTCCATCAAGCGCCCGATCTTCGCCACGGTCATGATTCTGGCCCTGGTTGTGCTCGGCATCTTCTCCTATCGCCGCCTTTCGGTCGAAATGTTTCCCAATGTCGAGTTCCCGATCGTTTCGGTGGTCACTACTTTTGCAGGCGCTTCGCCGGAAACGGTCGAGCGGGAAGTTTCCAAACGTATCGAGGAAGCGGTCAACCAGATTGCCGGGGTAAAGCATGTGTTCTCCACCTCCCGTGAGAGTGTCTCGACGGTAATGGTCGAATTCCGCCTGGAGGAGAAGGTCAACGATGCGGCCCAGGAGGTGCGGGCAAAGTTGTCCTCGATACGTGGAACCTTGCCTGAGTCCATCGATGAACCGATTATTCAGAAGCGGACTTTAATGCCGCGCCGGTTGCCGCACTGGCGGTCGAATCCTCGACCTTGTCTCCGCGCGAACTGACGACGCTGGTGGAGAAGAAGGTCAAAAGGCGCTTCGAAAGTGTTGCCGGAGTCGGCAAGGTTGACATGGTCGGCGGACAGAAGCGCGAGGTCAACATCGACCTGGATCCGGCCCGGCTTGACGCGCTCAGGCTGGGGGTTAACGATATAGTTGCCGGTATCCGCTCCGAGAACACCAATACTCCGCTGGGGCGCATAACCCGTGGTTCGGCGGAATATCCGCTGCGGATTGAAGGGAAACCGGACCGGGCCGACCAGTATCGCCGGATGACCGTGGCCCAGAGGAACGGTCGTCCGATCACGCTTGGCGAGGTGGCCCGGATAAGCGACGGTATTGAAGAGAAACGCAAACTGGCGCTTGTGAACGGCAAGCCTGCTATCGGCCTGGATATATACAAACAGTCGGGCGGCAATCAGGTTGAACTGGTTGACACGGTCAAGAAGGTTATGGGGAAGCTGCAGAAGGAGCTCCCCCCCGGAGTGACGCTGTCTCTGGTGCGCGATGGCTCGATCATGACCCGCGAGTCGCTGGCCGACGTCAAGGAAACCCTGATCATCGGCGGCATCCTGACGGTTCTGATCGTTTTCTGCTTCATAAACTCCTGGCGCTCGACCGTCATAACCGGTGTGACGCTGCCGATTTCGGTCATCGCCTCCTTCATCGTCATGAATGCGCTCGGCATGACGCTCAACGTCATGACCCTGATGGCGCTTTCCCTGGCCATCGGCATGCTGATAGACGATGCCATCGTGGTGCGGGAGAATATCGTCCGTCATCTGGAGATGGGCAAGGACCATATGGAGGCGTCCCGTTTCGGTACGTCGGAGATCGGTCTGGCGGTCTTCGCCACCTCCATGTCGATCATTGCGGTCTTCATCCCGGTGGCGTTCATGAAGGGGATCGTCGGACGTTTCTTCTACCAGTTCGGCATCAGCGTCGCCTTTGCCGTGCTGGTTTCGCTGTTTGTTTCATTCACCCTCGATCCGATGCTTTCCTCCCGCTGGCACGATCCCTCGATTCATCTGCAGGGGAAGCGCAAAGGGCTCGCCCGCTATCTGGAAATCTTCAATTCCTGGTTTGACCGAACCGCCGACAAATACCGGGGCGCTATTTCCTGGGCTCTTGACCACCGCAAGAGCGTCATGGCGCTGGCCTGTGCCGCCTTTGTCGCCGGGATCGTGATTTTCGGCACCCTTGAGTCATCATTCATGGCTCCGGAGGACAAGGGAGAGTTCCAGATCTCCATCAAAACAGCGCCGGACGCCTCAATGGCAGAAACCGAAGACCGGATGAATGCCGCACTGGCGGCGGTCAAGGCCGCGCCGGAAGTCGATCACACCTATGCCACCATCGGTGCCGGAGACAGCGGCACGGTGCGGGACGGCCTGCTGTACGTCAAGCTCAAGGAACGGAAAGAACGCAACAAGAACCAGTTCCTCCTGCAGCGGGAGGTTCGGGAGCGGTTGCAGAAGGTGGCGGGAATTACCTTCTCAATCGAGGAGGTGGGACAGATCGGTGGACAGAAACCGCTCAACGTCAACCTGAAGGGGGATGATCTGACCGTTCTCAAGCAACTCGGCGCGCGCTTGAAGGAGGAACTCTACAAGGTGCCCGGGATCGTAGATTTATCCCTGACCCTGGAGAATGACATCCCCGAATACCGCATGCGGGTCGATCGCGACAAGGCGCTGTCTGCCGGTGTTACAACCAGTGCTATCGTCGGCGCGATCAGCCGTCTGGTGGGGGGCGAGGCGATTTCGACTTTCGAGGATGAGGATGGCGATGCGGTCAATCTGCGGGTGCGCCTTCCGGCACATCTGAGACAGCATGCGGCCCAGGTTCAGGATCTGAACGTGTCCGTGCCTGACGGAAATGGCGGAATAAAACTGGTGTCGCTCTCCAGCCTGACCAGCACGGCGGTGGCCGCCTCGCCGACCGAGATAAACCGGCGCGACCTGGCCCGCCAGATTACCGTCAGCGCCAATCTCGACCGGCTGCCGGTCGGCACGGCGGCCAAATACGTCGAGGCCGCCTCGAAGAGGATCAACATGCCTCCCGGCTACTCGATCAACCTGTCGGGCGAGGCCGAGGACATGGCCGAATCATTTGGCTACATGGGAGAATCGCTGCTGTTGGCGGTGCTCTTCGTCTATTTGATTCTGGCCGCCCAGTTTGAATCGTTCTTCGAACCGCTCGCCATCATGCTCTCCCTGCCGCTCTCGATCGTCGGCATGGCAGGCATGCTCAAACTGACCGGCGACACGATCAACATCATGTCGCTGATCGGACTGATCATGCTGATGGGGCTGGTGACCAAGAACGCAATCCTGCTGGTCGATTACGCCAAGGTGCTCCAGCGGCGGGACGGCATGGCGCGCCGCGAGGCGGTCATTCTGTCCGGCCGTACCCGGCTGCGGCCGATCATCATGACGACCCTGGCGATGATTTTCGGCATGATGCCGCTTTTTCTGGCGCTCGGCGCCGGAGCAGAGATGCGCGCCCCCATGGCCCGCGCCGTGGTTGGCGGTCTCCTGACTTCAACCCTGCTGACGCTGCTGGTGGTGCCGGTCATGTACACGCTGATGGACGATCTGGGGAGCTGGCTGAAGCGGAGATGGAAAGGGCATAATGCCTGAAATCCCTACGGTCCTGTTCGATTCGTTCGGTGGCAGCAGTTTTGCCTCTTCGTGGCGCTTCGGCGGTTATGTCGAAACTGTTGCCGCCACACACAGCAGTGAGGTGGCTGACGTACTGAAGCAGGTAGAACAGGCCACAGCTGATGGTCTGTATGCTGCCGGCTTTGTCGCCTATGAAGCTGCTTCCGCTCTTAATCCGGATCTTCCTTCCGTTCCACAGGTTGAGGGACTGCCGCTTGCATGGTTTGCTCTATTCCGGGAGCGACACGAGGTTGCTGCCGGGACGGGGCTTTCCGTTACTTCGGCAGATGTTGCGCTCGAACCCCTGCAGAGTCTCGAAGAGTACACCGGAGAGATTGAGCAAATCCGCAACTACATCGCTGCCGGCGACTGTTATCAGGTCAATCACACCTTCCCGCTGCAGGGGGTGTTCCAGGGGAATCTGCAGGAATTGTACTCACGGATCGGCACCGCGCAGCGGGCTCCGTTCTGCGCGTATCTTGACATCGGCCGGTTCGCCATTCTTTCGGCGTCGCCGGAACTGTTCTTTTCGTTGAAGGACGGCATCATTACCACCCGCCCGATGAAGGGAACCGCCCGCCGCGGGCGCTGGGCGGATGAAGATCTCGCCGCAGTCGACCGGTTGCGGAACTGCACAAAGGAGATGGCCGAAAACCTGATGATAGTGGATCTGCTGCGCAACGATCTCGGCATCGTGGCCGAGACCGGTTCGGTGGCTGTGGACGCCCTGTTCGAGGTCGAAACATATCCGACTGTTCACCAGATGACCTCCACCGTTTCGGCGCAACTCCGCCCTGGAACCGGTCTGATGGACATTTTCCAGGCCCTGTTCCCGTGCGGTTCGGTGACCGGGGCTCCCAAACGCCGCTGCATGGAAATAATCGCCGGGCTTGAAGATGCACCGCGCGGACTCTACTGCGGGGCGATCGGCTGCGTTGCCCCGGGCGGCGAGGCGCTCTTTTCCGTGGCCATCCGCACCCTGCTCCTTGACGCACAGACGAACAGCCTGACAATGGGGGTCGGGAGCGGCATCACCTGGGATTCGGAGGCTGCGGCGGAATATGCCGAATGCCTTAGCAAGGGAGCGTTCGTCAACCGGCCGGACAACGATTTCCGGTTGATTGAATCGCTGAGGCTGGAGGATGGTGTCTACACCCTTCTGGACAGGCATATGGCCCGATTGACGGCTTCAGCGGGATACTTCGGCTTTTTCTGTGACGAGGAAGAGATACGACATGCTCTATCAGATCATGCCGCGCAGACGCCCGGACTTTGCAAGGTGCGCCTCCTGCTGGCTTCGGATGGCGGCATGGA
>Ga0134124_10001966_pt1 | contig 16536 bp, 12 predicted proteins | sample KB304_FD_96880 | JGI IMG/M metagenome (GOLD analysis project Ga0134124, IMG submission 96880) | Terrestrial soil microbial communities without Nitrogen fertilizer from Kellogg Biological Station, Michigan, USA - KB3-0-4 | ecosystem: Environmental > Terrestrial > Soil > Unclassified ...
AGGCAAGCAGGCGAACCGCACGGCTCATGGAGAAACGCCGCGCACCACCTGGGGCTCGCTCCCCGCCGGCACGCCGGCCGGCAGCGGGCCGGCCGGCGGACGGGTCCTTGCCCGCCCCAGCAGGCGCTTCAGCCGCGCCTTGCCGTTATGCGCCGCGCGATTCAGCCAGTAGGCATGCGCGGACTTGAACGCCAGCACGCGGTTCACGTTGCGCACGCGGTTGGCAAAGCGGTACTTGTACGACTCGGAGCCCACGGTGAAATCGAATTCATCGAGCTTGTCCTCGATGGCCGCGTCGAGGAGGAATTTCAGCATCACCTCGCCGGGCGCCTTGAAGGCGAAGCGCGTGTCGAAGGTCGACTTGTAGTAGATGAAGGAGCGCCGGTATTCGAAGCCGAAATGAAAGGCGAGCGGCTGGCCGTTGAACAGCACCACGTCGAACCTGAGCCAGCCGCGCGGGAACAGTTCCCTCACCAGGTCCTCGTAGAAGCGCCGTTGCGCTGGGTCGCCGAATTGGCTGGGCGTGGAAGTGCGTCCCCAGCGCGCCTTGTGCTGCTCGAAAAACTCCCCCAGGTAGCCGAGGATCTCTTCCATGCGCGTGCAGCGGTGGAAGCGCAGGTCGCCCGACTTGCGGAAAAAGGCCACGTGCCTTTTCAGGCTGGTCTTGCCGGCGGCCTTGAGGTCGGCCTGGCGGTCGCCCAAGACGCGCACCGGCGCGTCCATTTCGAAATCCGCGCAGGCCTTGAGGCCGCGCCGCGCGAAGTAATCCAGCGCCCTGTGCAGGTTCTGCGAATGCCCCGGGAAGTGGGAGAGGTCGATGCGGCTGAATTGATGCGCCGCGCCGCAGATGTTTTCCAGCAGCGCATCCAGCGCCTCCGGAACGTCCGGATCGACGATGAAATCGCAGAAGTCCGACGCGTGATTGGGACTGCCGATGAAGCGGATGCTGCCCGCCCCGAACGGTCCTGAGCGGTACACCATCATCGGCGCCACGCCCACCAGCCGCGGGCCGCTGAAGGCCAGCACCACCAGCAGTTCGTGCGGCGCGCCGAAAGCCCGCCACCAGCACATCTGCCAGGCCAGCGTCTGGAACACGCTGCCGGCCCGGGCGCGCTGCAGCAGCGCCGACCAGGCGTTGTCGAGGTCGGGAATGTCCTGCCAGCCCTCGAGGCGGACGGTGCGGATGCGCCTGGTTTCCGGCCGTGCCGGAGCGGACATCCTGGGTGCGGGTGGCAGCAACGTAGCGAGCATGTCTTATGTTTTCTCCCGGAAACGGCTTTCAGGGTAGCGCTCGGCGACGCCGCGCGCCCTCGCGCCGCTTGGTCCAAAAGAACCAGAGTTCGCGGGCCCGGCGATGATGCGCGTTCTTGATCGGGTCCTAGGATGGGTTGGTCGGCCGCCCGTGGTGGCCGCGCTTGCCGCCGGGCCCCCGGACGGGGTTTGCGCAAGCGCATACGGAGGGAATGGTCATGCCGATGCTTCGCACGCTGACACAGAGCGACCTGCCGGGAGTGGCCTCCCTGTTCGAGCGCGTCTATCCCCAATACCGCTGGAAGTCGCGGCCGGCGTTCGAGGGGTACTGCCGCGACATGCTGTTCGCCAATCCCTGGCGCGACCTCGACCTGCCCTCCTGGATCGCCGAGGAGGATGACGGACGCATCACCGGCATGATCGCCGTGCTGCCGCGGCCCATGCGCTTCCGGGGCCGCTCCATCCGCGTGGCGGTGCCCTGCCAGTTCATGGTGGACCCCGACAAGCGCAACACCCTCACCGCGCTGCAGCTCATGAAAAAGGTGGCGGCCGGCCCCCAGGACCTGACGCTCGCCGACGGCGCCAATGACATGGCGCGGCGCATGTGGATGGGGCTGGGCGCGGTCACGCCGCCGCTGTACAACCTGCACTGGGTGCGGCCGCTGCGGCCCATGCGCTACGGGCTGGCGCTGCTGCCGCGGAAAGCCCTCCCGGCGCCCATACGCCTGCCGGCGAAACCGCTCGCCGCGGTGGCCGACGCATTCGCCGCGCGGCTCGGCCCCAACCGCTTCCTCTCCGAGGAGGACGGCCTGTCCGAGCACCCCATCGATGCCGGCACCATGCTGGAACACCTGCCCGAACTCATGAACGGCCACGCGCTGCAGCCCAACTACGACATGCGCGCCTTGCCCTGGCTCATCGACCAGACCGGCCGCAAGGCGCGCCATGGACGGCTGCGCAGCCGCGCCGTGCTGGACACGAAGCGCGAGCTTCTGGGCTGGTACCTGTACTACGCCAAGCCCGGGGACGTCAGCGAAGTGGTGCAGATCACCGCCCGCAAAGGTGCGTTCGACCGCGTGCTGCAGCACATGCTTGCCGACGCCTGGAAGCAAGGCGCCGTGGCCGCGCGCGGGCGGCTCGAGCCCCAGCACGTCAAGGAATTCTCCGACCGCCACTGCTTCTTCCGCCAGGAATCGCCCAGCACGGTGGTGTACTCCAAGGACCCGGAACTGATGGCCGCCATCCAAAGCGGCGACGCGGTGCTCGGCCGCCTCGAAGGCGAGTGGTGGCTGAGATTCCAGGGCGGTTGAGCACAGTGGGTCTGCGGCCATGGCATCCCAACTGGACAAGCGCACGTGTGGTCCGGGTCGCGGCGTGGGGCAGGAGCGCATGCCGGCGGCCGGAAGGTCCGGCATGAGGCCCGAGTGGAGGCCCGCCGAAGGCTCAACGGCAACCCCGCAGGCAGATCCCTCCCCCAAGGAAGCGCCCCGGGTCTCATCGCCTGACGGGCCGCCCCGCCCTGCCGCGGCGCGGCGCGGCGCAAGCCGGCAGTCCGTGCTGGTCGTACAGGACCCGCAGGCATTGGGCGAGTTCGTCACCGCCTGGGAAGACCTGGCCGCCGCCGCGCTGGAACCCAACGTCTACTTCGAGCCGTGGATGCTGCAGAATGCGCTGAAGGCGTTCGGCGCGCGGGACAACCTGCGCGTGCTCATGGTGCACAACCATCCTTCGGGGCGGCCGGACCCGGCCGGAAAACTGGCGCTGCTGGTCCCTCTGCAGCCCACGCTCTCGTTCAAGCAACTGAGGGTCATCGAGTCCTGGATATACCCGCAGTGCGGCCTGGGAGCGCCGCTGGTGCGAGCCCCGGGAGCGCGCGAATCGGTGGCGCGGCTGCTGGACTGGGCGAACTCGGAGGGAAGCGGCGCGTCGCTGTTGGCCCTCAAGCGCATTGCCCGCGGCGGCCCGCTGCACACCTTGATTTTCCAGGTGGCGGTGGAAGCGGGCCTGCATCCCAGCAGCACCGATGCCGCCGGCCGTGGGTTGTGGCGCCACGCGGAAGGCGCCGACTCCGATGCCGCTCTGCCCATCGGCCTGAGGCGGCGCCTGCGACAGAAGGAACAGCGCCTGGCCCAGCGCGGGCACCTGCGCCATCGGGTGCTGCAGCCCGGCGACGACGTCGGGGGCTGGATCGACGATTTCGCGCGGCTCGTGCGCGACAGCACCCAGGCCGGGGCGAGCCTGCTTGCCTCAGACCAGGGACGGCGGTTTTTCGAAGCCACGATCGAAGAAGCGCTCCGGCGGGGGCGCCTCATCCTGCTGGGACTGGATTTCGACGGCGCGCCCATGGCGCGGCGCTGCCTGTTGACAGTTGGCGGCGGCGCGGTCGCGCTGGAGACGGCCTACGAGGAGGAACTGGCGATGTTCTCGCCGGCCGAACTGCTCGAACTGCATTGCCTCCGGCACCTGCATGCGCTGGGACTGCAATGGATGGACGGCGGCGCCGCCTCGACGAGCAGGCTGCTGAACGAGGAACTGACGGTTGAAACCGTGGTGATTGGCGGCGGAACGGACGACCCGGTGGTGTCAGGTCCGCCGCCCCAGGGCTGACCATGGGGCTGACCATGGGTGGCTGACCATGTGGCTGACCTGGGGTTGACCCAGGGTTGACCGCTGGATCCCCGGAGCCGAGCCGGCGCCCCGGGGGCCGGTCAAAAAGCCTTGCGGGCGCTGCTGCCCGGGCCGTCCTCGAGCGACTCGACGCGGAAGGCGTACTGCCGGCATCCCGGAGTGGTGTAAGCCCAGGACACGCCCGCGGCGCGCAACAGCCAGGCGTCGCCAAAGACGCGGTAGCCCAGCCGCAGCGACGACCGCAGCGAGGCGAAATTGTTGGATGCGATCCAGCTGACCAGCCCGGCCTGGCCTTCCTGCGTGACCGCGCGCAGCGCGCGGCACATGCCGATGGCGTGCAGCCGCCGCCCGCGGTACTCGGGCGCGGTGTAGCCCTTGTACATGTAGGTCCAGTTCGGGTCGAAATGCAGCAGGAAGTGATCGTCGATCTGGGTGGGCAGGACCGAGTACCAGCCGTAGGCCGCGAGCTCGCGCCCGTCGAACAGCGCGTAGCAGCGGTCGCCGCGCCGGCGCGCCTCGGACAGGAAGGCCGGCGTCAGTCCATGCTGCCCGGCGCGCGCGTACACCATCAACTCGTCGCAATCGGCGAAACGCGCGTCCATGCCGGCGTCGTCCAGGAACGAGGGGTCGGTGATGTCCTGCAGCCGCACCACGATGCCCTTGAGTATCTGGAATTGCACGACGCTGTTAACGAGGCGGCACTGCACGTCGTGCAACAGGGCCCCGGCGCCGTACTTTCCCACCGTGCCGGTGACATAATCGACCAGCCTGCGCATCATTCCTACCCCCGAAACGCGTTGGGCCACACGGCGGGCTGCTGCCGCGGCCACAGCTCGTCGTAAGCGGCGAGCAGCTTCGGCGCCTCGTAGCGCCATTCCAGCTCGTTCTCCACCCGTCTGCGGCCGAACTCGCCCATCCTCTCGCGCCGCGCCGGGTCGTCCAGCAGCTCCACGATCTTTTCCGCCATGTCGCGGCTGTCGTTCTTCCTCGCGCACAGCGAGGCCTCCTGGGCCGAGAAGCGGCCCTCGGTGAGGTCGAACTGCACGATGGGCTTGCCCAGGGCCATGTACTCCATGATCTTGTTCATGGTCGACTTGTCGTTCATGTCGTTGGCCACGTCGGGATTCACGCACACGTCCGCCGTGTTGAGCACGGCAAGCAGCTCGGCGTCGGGCACGCGCCCGGTGAAGGTGACGTAGTCGGCCACCCCGAGTTTCTGCGCCAGGGCTTTCATCTCTTCCAGCGACGTGCCGCCGCCCACCAGGCCGAACTGCACGTCCCGCCGGCCCATGTCGAACACGATGTGGCGCACCGCGGCAAGCAACAGGTCGATGCCTTCCTGCGCGCCCATGACGCCCACGTAGCCGACCAGGTGGCTCCGGCCGTTCCGCAGGCGCGGATCGGGCGGCAGGATGCGCAGGCGCTCCAGGCTCGGGCCGCTGCGCACCACGTGCACCTTGCTCGGCGGCATGCCGCCGCGCTCCACCGCGATGCGGCGGTAGGACTCGTTGGTGGCCAGGGAGACATCGGCGGTTCGGAACGTCCAGCGCTCCATTTTCAACAGCAGCCGGTAAAAGAAATCGCGGCGGCCGAACTTGGCCTCGTAGAGTTCCGGGTTGATGTCGTGATGGTCGAACACGAACTTCTTGCCGAACAGCTTGAAGAAGCCGCCGATGAGGAAGAACAGGTCGGGCGGGTTGCAGGCCTGGATCACGTCGAAGCCGCGCGTGGCCAGCACCCGCCAGCACAGCGCGAAGGTCTTGAGCAGCGCCACCGAATACTCGATGGCGTAGCCCTTGGCGCCGCTCGCCTCCACCGGAAGGTCGTAGCGCCAGATGGCGATGCCGTCGATGGCCTCGAACTTGCTGTCGTAGCCCTTGCCGGTGGGACAGATGATCGACACCACGTAGCCGGCGTCGCGCAGCGCGCAGGCCTCCTGCCACACCCGCCGGTCAAAGGGGCTGGGCAGGTTCTCCACCAGGATCAGCACACGCCGAGGCCTCTCCCCGCCGTTGCCGCGCTCGTTCATCACCAGCAGATCCCTTCATAGACGCCGGACACGCTGCGCGAATCCGTGACCCGCACGAAATCGATGACGGTCTGGTGGTCGGCGAGGCGCCGCGGCACCTCGGCGAACTCGGCCGCGGCGTTGCCGATGACAATGGTGTCGGCGTGCTGCAGAACCTCGTCCACGCTGCCCACCATCAGCCGGGAAATATGCGGGATGTGGTTGAGGATGTAGTCGCGGTTGGCGCCGTGAATGCGCGCCAGGCTGACGTTCTTGTCGTAGATCCGCAGGTCGTAGCCCTTACCGATGAGGCGCTCGGTGAGCTCGACCACGGGGCTTTCGCGCAGGTCGTCCGTGCCGGCCTTGAAGCTGAAGCCGAGAATGCCCACCTTCTTGCTGCCCTTCTCCATGACGGTGTGCACGCCACGCTCGATCTGCTGCTCGTTGCTGGGCAGTATGGAAGCGAGGATCGGCAGCGACATGTCCATGGTCTTGGCCTTGTACAGCAGCGCGCGCAGGTCCTTGGGCAGGCACGAGCCGCCGAAGGCGAAGCCGGGCTTGAGGTAGTAGGGCGACAGGTTGAGCTTGGTGTCCTTGCAGAAAATGTCCATCACGCGGTGGCTGTCCACGTGCAGGCCCTTGCAGATGTTGCCGATCTCGTTGGCGAAACCCACCTTCAGGGCGTGCCAGCAGTTGTCGGCGTACTTGATCATCTCCGCGGTTTCGATGTCGGTGCGCACCAGCGGAGCGTTCAGCTTGGCGTACAGGCTCGCCACGAGGTCGCCGCTGGCCTGGTTGAGTTCGCCGATCACCGTCTTGGGCGGGTTGGCGAAATCGTAGACCGCCGTGCCTTCACGCAGGAATTCGGGGTTGATGCAGACGCCGAAGTCGACACCGGCACGCTGGCCGGAAGCGGCTTCGAGCGTGGGGATGACCACGTTGGCCATGGTGCCGGGGAGCATGGTGCTGCGCACCACGACCGCCGGCGCGCCGTGATGGTCGCGCAGCGCGGCGCCGATCTGCTCGCACACCCTGCGCACGAACTTCAGCTCGATGTCGCCGTTGGGCCGGCTGGGCGTGCCCACGCAGATCAGGAACAGTTCCGACTGGGCCACGGCCGCGGCCACGTCGGTGGTGGCCGACAGGCGCCCCATCTTCACCTGCTGCTCGATGATGGAACCGATGTCTTTCTCGATGATGGGCGTCTTACCCGCGTTGATCAGGTCGACCTTGGCAGGCTCCGGGTCGACGCCGATGACTTCGTGGCCCTCGCGCGCCAGGCATCCCGCCGACACGGCGCCGACGTAACCCAGTCCCATCACGCTGATTCTCATGTGCTCTCCTGCGCAGTTCAAGTGGTGGCCAGGAGCGGCCACGGCACTTCAGGGAGCGTACGGCCGGGGCTTGACGGACAACATGGAGGGCGCTAGTCCAATTGGCTTAAAACACGCTGGGCGCTCGGGAAGACCCGGGTGCAGGACTGTCGCTGGGGGGTGACGCGCTGGTTCCTCGGAACTACGCCGCATCATTACCTTGGCGGGGGACGCTTCGGCAGCGTGGCGCAGGAACGTCGTCCTAAGGCCAACAGGACAGCGGATGCGCCGCAGTGCGGCGCTGCAGCGTCAGGCCTAGGGAAGACAGGCCAGCGAAAGCGCCGCAACGGACCGCCTTCACTGTGCCGTAGCCTTGGCACGACGTTACGGCGGTCCCCGCCTACGCTGCGCCGTTACCTTGGCGCCACGCTTCGGCGGCGCAGCACCGTGTACACGTTATGCACGAAGTAGTCCCTCAGCCCGGGGACGCGCATGAGGGCATCGCAGGCCAGCCGCAGCGGCGGCATGCGGCGGAGGAAGGTGTTGACGGCCAGGTAATCGAACTCCCAGCCGGCCCCGCGGACGTAGGCCAGAAAGTCCGAATAGCGCATGAGATTCAGCCCCCCGGCGATGTCGCGGTAGGCCGAGGCCGGATCGGTGGGGCGGAAGCATTCGCGCCGAACGCGCAGTATGGCGTTCTCGGAGAACAGCACGCCGCGCCAGGGGACCTGCAGCTTGAAGAAATCCCACATGTGGTCGCCAAAGGGCGAGTGGAACAGCGGTCCGAAGGCGAGCACCGCCCTTCCGCCGGGAGCGGCGAAGTCGGCCATCTTGCCCAGGAAAGCGCGCGGATCGCCTATGTGCTCCAGCGCATCGAACGACAGCAGCACGTCGTATTTTTCCTCCGGCATCCAGGTACGCAGGTCGCGGCACAGAAAGCGCACTTCTGCGGCGGGCTGGCTGCGCGCCGCCAAGGCCTGCGCCTGCTGTATGTAGCGAGGAAGGAAATCGACTCCGTCGATGCGGCGGATGCCGCGTCGAGCGAGCGCGAGCGTCAGGTCGCCGGGACCGCACCCCATGTCCAGGTAGCGCTTGGAAGGGTCCAGCGGAAAATGGCCATCGAAGCGGCCGACGAGCTTGTCCAGCTTGGCGGCGGCGTTTTCCGCATCGCCGGCCGCCTGCCCGGATCGGCGGTCGAGCTCCTCCTCTGTCGCCCGGTTGCGCGTGTGCGCCAGGCTGCGAAGCAGCAGATAGTCCAGTGTATCCCCCAGCATGGGAAACCTCCTTGAACGTGGCGGAGCGGACGGCGGCGGGGCCGCCGCTCCGCTTCAACAGATGAGTTCAGTCGTCAGGCGCTGGTTTCCGGCGAGCGTGGCCCGCCAGACCAGGGTCGGTGCCGGCTCCTTGCGGTCGAACCGCCGCGACACCCAGCCTGCCGGCGGACGCAGGCTGGCACGGTAATTCTCAATCGCGGCGGAAGGCGTGTCAGGTAGGCGGATGACCAGCGAGCGCCCGTCTCGCGATATGACATGCAGCCTTCCGTTGCGCTGAACGCTGCAGTGTTCGGCGCAGTGGAAGAAAAGCTCCACCTCATGGCGGCCCCGCATTTCCAGCTCGTCCGTTATGACGATGCGCCGGCCGCGCTTGTCCAGGGTGATGCGCCGGCGGTGCAGCACCGGGTCGCCGAGACGGAGATAGCCGTCGTGCCAACCTTCGAAGGTGTCGGTCTCCGGAGTCTCTTCCCATAAAGAGCATTGCGCACGGGCCTTTTTCAACCACATGAAATTCCCGCCGGGCTCGGACTGGTCCCGCCCGTCGATGCGGATGGTGTTGTGCGCCGAGGTCCCGCGGAAATACCTGCGCCATTGCCCCTGCGTGTGATAGGCATAAGTGCCCGGGTCGAAGAGGAATTCGCTTCCTCCCAGCGATAGCGTGAACGAAAGGGCGTCCGCATGCCCGTGGGCGGCAATGTTTCCATAACCCAGGGGGCCGGCGTCGGCGACCAGGCGTATTTCGCGTTCCGTCTCGAATTCGCAACCGAGTATGTAATAACCGCCCTCGGGAAAGGCGCGCCGCGCTGGCGGCCCGGGGCGGGCCGGCGCGAACGCCGCGAAACCGCGCTCGGCCTCTTCACCGAGCAGCCAGCGCGTCTTGTCGTCGAGGCTTCCGGCCTTTGCGGCGAGAGCGGCGTTGCCGAACAGCACCGCCCCGGTGGCGAGCAGCGATCGGTGGGGCCTGAACCCCGCCTGAGGCGAGAGGCGGACCACGCAGCCATCGTCCGCGTCGCCGAACATGGGCAGATTGCCACCGCAATCCATGACGGCGGCCAGGTACTCCAGCATGCGCTCGATCCGCTGCGCATACCGAGAGGAGAATGGCCGCCCCGCCGCGCGTGCCGCCAGGTAGGGCAGCAGCAGCAGGTCCAGTTCCCATTGCTGATAGGCGATGGCCTGCTCGCGGTTGACGCCATCCGGCGCGTTCTGCAGCAGCGCTTCGCGTTCCAGCACTGTCTTGGCCGTGGCCTCCCATTTCCGCGCGCGCTTCCACAGCGGCCAGGTCAGCGCGGCCATGTACAAGCCGGAGGCTTCGCCGATCAGGTGGTTGTTGGCCGATGAGTACAGCGAGAAGTGCCCGTGCACGAACTGCGCGTGCCGGTACACCGACTCCAGCCAGGCGTGCCGGAAACGCCGGCCCTGCGTTCCTTCAAACACGGGATGGGAACTGCCCAGCAGTTGCCAGGCGACCGACCAATTGATGAGGCGGATGGCGGGCTCGAGTGCGCTGGCCCAATTGGCCCCCATGGGAAACGGACAGGCCTCGAACCAGCTTTCCAGGTGGGCGCGCAGTGCCTGGGCGTAGCGCGCCGCGGCGTCGCCCCCGCTGAGCCGGCTGGCCTGCGCAAGAGTCACGATGTGCAGGTGCCGGTTGGGCTCCCACAGGTACTTGATGTCCCCTACCAGCCGTTCATCGCGATAATCGAGCAGCTTTCCGAACGCGAGGGGCGGTTCCGTCCCCGTCTTCGGATCGCGGTTCCAGCGCGGCGGAGAACCCAGATCCGCGTTTTCCAGCGCGAAAACGTCGAAGCGCCCGGCCGCCGCCCGCTCCGCCGCCTCCACATAGGCCTCGGGCCGGATGGCTGAGGGGACCTTCAGCCAGGCAGGCGGAGCAAGGCTCAGGTCGTACTCGGGCACCGAGGGCAGCGCCCTCAGGGCGAGGCCGAGCCGCTCGCCGTGCATGCGCGCCATGCGCCCGACGCGGTGGCTCACCTCCGCCGGCGACATGCAGCGCAGCCGGTTGAACATCCAGGCCAGTTTTTCCGCCCGGCCCTGCCGCGCCGGCGCCGGGCCGCCGCCGCCTTCGGTGTCCACGTACGCGCTCATGGCCGGGCGAATTGGCGATGCCAGATTTCCAGATTGAGCAGGCTCCACAGCAATTTCTCGTGGTTGTGCCGGCCCTGCAGATGTTCGTCGAGAATCCGGTCCAGCACCTGCGGGGCGTAATAGGCGCGTGTCGTGGACGATCCCGCGCCGAGGTGCTCCATCAGGAAATCCCGCAGCCCCTCGCGGAACCACAGGCTCACCGGAACCTTGAAGCCCACCTTGGGCCGGTTGAGGATGGACCGGGGAATCAGGCTTTTGGCTGCCTCGCGCAGGACCCACTTGGTCTTGAGGCCGCGCACGCGGTAGCGATCCGGCAGCGCGGACACGCAGCTCGCCAGCTTGTGGTCCAGAAAGGGAACGCGCGCCTCGATGGAGGCGGCCATGGTCATGCGGTCGCCGCGCTCGAGCAGGTTGTCGGGCAGCCAGCTGGTCTGGTCGAAATACAGGATGCGCCGCAGCGTGCTGTTGCCGGGCGCGGCGTCGAACGGCGGATGGCCATCGGCCGGAGCGCCGCCGGCGCTGAGCACCGACAGCCGCGCTCTTTCCCGCGCGTCGAGGGCTCCGAACCAGCGCACGTAACGCTCCCGCCAGTCTTCAATGCCCAGGTTCCCCACGGCGGTCTTGACCCTGGAGAAGCGGAACGGCAGCGCCCTTGCAAGGGGCGTGATGAGGCCGCTGCGCACGAAGTGCGGAATCGTCCTGTAGCCGGAGGCGAAGCGCTCGGCCACGTGCTTGGGATATCCCCCCAGTATCTCGTCGCTGCCTTCGCCAGTCAGCACCATCTTGACGCTGCGCGATGCCTCCTCGGCCAGCATATTGATGGCGATGTCCGAGGGTTCCGACACCGGCGCGTCGCGGAAGGCGATGAGGCGCGGCAGCCGCTCGATGATGTCGCGCGAGGACACCACCAGTTCGTGGTGCGCGGTGCCAAAGGCGTCCGCCACTTCCCGGGCATAGCCCAGTTCGCTGAACCCCGATTCCTGGAAACCCACCGAAAACGTGTTCACCTTCGTGCAGTGGCGCGTCATCAGCGCCACGATGGTCGAGGAGTCCAGCCCGCCGGACAGAAACGCGCCGAAAGGGACATCGCTCACCATCTGCACGCGGACGGCGTCGTCCAGGCTGGCGAGGAAATCGTGCACCGCGTGCCGCTGCGCCGGGCCTTGCTGGGCCACCCGGTCAGGAGAACTCCAATAGCGCACTTCGCGCATGGAGCCGTTCTCCCAGATGGCGCAGGTGCCCGGCATCAGCTTCACGATGCCGGAAAACAGCGTCCTGGGTCCGGGAACGTAGCGATAGGCCAGGTAGTCCCAGACCGCGCCGAGATCGACTTCGGGGCCCACGCCGGGCACGCGCAGCAGCGCCTTGATTTCCGACGCGAAGAACAGGCCGCGCCCGTCCCGATACAGGAACAGCGGCTTTTCGCCGAAGCGGTCTCTGGCCAGGAACAGCCGCTTGTTGCGTTCGTCCCACACGGCAAAGGCAAACATGCCGCGCAACCGGCGCGCCACATCGGTGCCCCAATGCTGGTAGGCGCGCAGCAGCACCTCGGTGTCCGAGTCCAGCGCGAAACGATAGCCGAGCGCCGAAAGCTGCTGGCGCAGCTCCCGGAAATTGTAGATTTCCCCGTTGAAGCTGAGCGCCAGGCCCGCGTCCGCATCCGTCATTGGCTGGCGCGCCCCTTCCGGCGCGATGATGGCCAGGCGCCGATGGCCGAGGAAGACGGCCTGTCCGGGATCTGCGCCGCCGGCGACGAATATTCCCTCGCCGTCGGGGCCGCGGTGCGCCATGGACTCGAGCATGCCGCCGAGGACGCGCTCGTTCAGGTTTTCGTCGCGCTTGGCTATCCAGCCCGCTATCCCGCACATGGTCAATCCGCCCGGAAATCGGCCGTCGGCCGCGCGCGCGGTCCGGCCGCGCACAGCGCCGCGTACGTCCGCGCGAAGTCGCGCGCGCGCTGCCGCATGGAGTAATGTTCACGAATCCGTTCACGACAGGCTGCGCCCATGCGGGCCAGCATGCCGCGGTCTGCATCCATGCGCACGATGGCGTCGGCGATGGATTCCGCGTCCCGCAGCTCGACGAACAGGCCGTGCGTTCCGTCGCTGACGACATCGGGTATGGCGCCCACCCGCGTGACGATGACCGGCACCCCGACCGCCATGCTCTCCAGCATGGCGTACGGCAGGCCCTCGGCGTACGAGGGCAGCAGGAAGGCATCCGATTGACCGAGCAGCCGCAGCTTGGCGTCGCCGAACACGGGGCCGGGAAAATTCACCCAATCTTCCAGGCCCATCTTTTGGACCATGCGCTTGAGCAAGCCTTCGTTCGGACCGGCGCCGGCAATGGTCAGGCGCGCTCGCACCCCCCGCGAATGGGCCATCTGCAGCGCAAGCAGTGTCTCGTCGAGGCCCTTCCCGTCGGCGAGCCTGCCGATGTAGACCAGGCACAGAGGACCCGCGGGCGGCGCATGACAAGGGCGCGATGCCATTGCCATGGCTTCGCAGTCCACGGCATTCGGAAGCAGCAGGACAGGGCGCGCCGGCAGGAAGCGCCGGTAGGCGCGCAGTTCCACCGAAGCGAGCACCGCGACCGCCTCGGGCAGGTTGAGCACTCCCTTCAGGAAGCGCGTGAGAACGCTCCGGCCCCTAAAGAAATCCTCGGGCAGATCGCCGCCGTGGACCTGGTATAGCACGGGCGACCCGCATGCCTTGGCCACCAGCAGGTAGGCAAGGTCGCGCCAGAACGCGCCCCGATTGAGCGAGCTGTTGATATGGACCACGCGGACGCGCCGCGAAACAATGGTCGCCAGCAGGGCGACCGGGCTGATCAGCAGCCGCGCCAGCCGGGACATGCGGCCTTCATTGCGCCCCTCGCTGCCGACCTGGAAATGCAGCAGGCGGAAGCTTGACGCCAGTTCCGATGAAAACAGCAGGTTGAGATGCGTGCTCACGCCGCTCACCGCGGACCTGGCCGGCCCCAGCACCAGCACGGCCGGCGGCTCACCCCGCGCGTCGCCTGTGTTCATCCTCCCGCTCCCCAAAGGCGCGACGCCGCGCGGGCGCCAACCCGCGTCCGACCCGTTGCCGCGATCATCGCCGCGGCGCCCCTGGCCCCGTGCTTGCTCATGAGTAGGCGGCGCGCTGCCGGGCCGAGCGGTCAACGCACAATTCGTGCAGGAGCGCCTCATAGCGGTCCAGCATGGCCTTTTCCGAGAAATAGGCTTCCACCATGCGGCGCGCCTTGCGCCCCATGCGCGCGGCGAGCGGTGCGTTGCTCAGCGCCGCCAGGCGTTCGACCAGCTCGCCGGTGTTGCCCGCCGGGAACAGGTAGCCGTTCTCGCCGGGCGCGATCATTTCCGCCGCGCCGCCCACGTTGGAGTGGACCACGGGACGTCCCAGCGCCATGGCTTCTATGGCCGCCATGGAGAACGCCTCGCTCACGCTGCACAGCAGCTTGACATCGCAGGCGTGGATGAACGGCCGGACGTCCTTCTGCAGCCCCGCCATCACGACGTGATCTCTCATGCCCAGGGCAGCCGCGCGCGCCTCGATGACAGGGCGCATCTCTCCCTCCCCTATCAGCAGCGCCTTGGCGGGAATCCCGCGCGCGCGCAGCCCGACCAGGGCATCCAGCAGCTGCAGGTGGTTCTTCTCCGGCCTCAGCATGGCGGCCATGCCGATCACATAGTCCGTACCGTCCAGCCCGAGGCTGCGGCGCAGGGCCTCTCGCTCGGCGGCGTCTTCAACAACCGCGAAGTGGTCGGTGTCGACGCCGTTGTAGATGACCTCGTTGCGGCGCGACAGCGCCCCGCGCCGCGCCCAGTGCCGCTTTTGCGCCGCGCATACGAAAACGCTGCACGCCGATGTCCACAGGAAAGGCCGGTACGCCGCCATCTGCAGCTGCTCTTTGGCGCCGAGGAAGCGGGTCGAGTGGCAGGTGACGACCAGCGGCGCGCCGATGCGCGCCATGCGCAGCGCCAGCCAGGAATACATCAGGGCATAAGGGTTGGCGGCCACCACCACGCCGGGCTCGATGGCGGCCATGTGCTCGGAGAGCGCCGCGATGGCGCGGCCGTCGAAGTAACGCTCGACGCCCAGGCAATGCACCGTCCCCGGGGGGGACAGCCGCAGCCTCTCATCCAGCTTCAGGCCCCCGCCTTTGACGTAGACCGCGTGGCATTCATGGCCGCTCTCGGAAAGGCCGTTCATGAGCGCGATGGCATGGTGCTCCGCGCCGCCCGATTCCATGGACCCCGTGACGAACATGGCGCGCAGGGTGGTGCTCGAAAAAGGCGAAGTAAATCGGGGCGTCAATCGCATGGACGCAAATCTCCCTTGCTGCCGGAGCCGCCGCGCGCCGGCTCAACCGGCGCGGGCGGCCCGCGGAACGATCAAATCGCGTTGAACAGCGTTCCCATGACGTGCGTGCCCGAGTCGCCCAGCTCGCGGATCACGTCCGCCGTATCGCCGAAGCGGGTGCGGTCCTTGCGCGCCAGCACCAGCGCGCTGCCGGCCCGGAACGCCAGGCTCTGCGCATCGGCGTAGACGTGCGCGGGGGGCGTGTCGAAAAGAATCACGTCAAAGGCCGACTCCAGCTCTTCCAGCAGCGAGGTGAATGCCGGCGCGAGCAGCAGCTCCTGCGGGTTGGGCGGGCAGGCGCCCGCCGGCAGCAGCGACAGGGTGCCCAGGCCCGGCACGGCGTTCACCGCCGTGATGTCGGCCCGGCCCGAAAGCACCGTGGACAAGCCCTCGCGGTTGGCCACGTTGAAAATCCGGTGCTGGCGCGGCGCGCGCAGGTCGCCGTCGATGAGCAGGGTGCGCTGGCCGAGCTGGGAGAAGACCACGGCCAGGTTGGCCGCGACGTAGCTGCGCCCTTCCCCCGAGCCGGGACTCACCACGGCCAGCATGCGCCGCTTGATCCCGGTGTTGGACCAGCGGATGAGGAGTTGGGTGCGCAGGGCGCGCAGTTCCTCGGAGCGCGGATGGAAAGGCTCGTAGGCCGTGACCAGTTCGCGGCTGACGCCGCCCGCGCCTGGGGACAGGTGGGGAAAGCCGTATTGCTTGGATACGGCGCCCAGCAGGTCGTCGGGCGAAATGAGGCCAAGCCGCAGCGCGGCCTCGCCGAAACGGATGCCCTTGGCGCGCTGCAGGTCCAGTACCTTGCCGATATCGGCTGAGCCGAGCTTGCCCTCGCGCTCGAGAATGGCCCCCACTTTGCCGTCCTTTGCGGAGCTCACGTGCGGAGTGCCTTCGATCGACAGTACATTTTCATGGGCGTTCATGCTGAGTCCTTCTGGATGATTTTTCGGTCTGGGGTGCGGCCCGGCCGCACCCTCCCTGGCCCTGGCGGTCAGTTCGAGCCCGGCAACAGACGGCCGCCCATCGGCCCGGCCAGCGCGGGCACCTCGGAAGGCGTCCAGGCCGACAGGGTGCCCAGCAGCGGCACGTTCCACTCCTCGAACAGGTCGTTGCGCGAGCGCACTCTGCGATCGAGCATTTCCATGACGATCACGATGCAGAATCCGAGCAGCGCGCCGATCACGGCGGCCAGGCCGATGTTGAGCCCTATCTTGGGGCTGGAAGGCTCGGTGGGCACCACCGCGGGGTTGAGCACGCTCACGTTGGTGTCCCGCGCGTGGCTCTCGACCTGGTTTTCCACGTAGCGCTGCATGGCGATGTCGTAGGCCTTCTCGGCCGAGTCGACGTTGCGCTTGAGCACGGCCATTTCACCGCGGTGCTCCTTCATCGACAGCACCCGGGCGCGCTGCGCCGCCAGCGCGCGCATGGACTCGGCTTCCTGGGCGTTGCTTTGGCGCGACGAGCTCTCGATGCTGCCCACCACACGGTGCATTTCGGCATTCAGCCGTTCGCGCATGACCCTGTTGTCGGCCGCCTGGTTCTCATACGACGGGTGGTTGGTGCCGTACTGCGTGGACAGCTGCTGCAGCTTGGAC
>Ga0134124_10001967_pt1 | contig 16530 bp, 10 predicted proteins | sample KB304_FD_96880 | JGI IMG/M metagenome (GOLD analysis project Ga0134124, IMG submission 96880) | Terrestrial soil microbial communities without Nitrogen fertilizer from Kellogg Biological Station, Michigan, USA - KB3-0-4 | ecosystem: Environmental > Terrestrial > Soil > Unclassified ...
AGCAATTACAGAATGAAGTTACCAAAGACAATTAAAAAGCTGAACTGCACGCTGAACCGAATCATGCTTGGAGTCACTTTGCTGGCTGCAATCGCAGCGACTCCAGCCTTTGCGCGCGCCCATCGGGCCGTTGACGACAACGACACCGTCCCCTTGCATGGTAATGTTCATCGCCATGCCCGACCGGAGTTCGACAGGGGAGCTACCGAGTCGTCTCTGCCGATGGAGCATATGATCCTCTCCCTTCGGCTTTCCCCCGATAAACAGCCAGAACTGGAGAGATTACTCTCCGAGCAGCAGGATCAGGATTCCGCCAACTACCACCACTGGCTCACCCCCGAGGAGTTTGGTGAGCGGTTTGGACCGAAGCAGGAGGATATCGGTGCAATAACCGGCTGGCTGACACATCATGGCTTCACCATAGAGGAAGTTTCCAGGAGCCGCACCTCGATCAATTTCTCGGGCCCGGTTTCCAAGGTCGAACGCGCTTTTCACACATCCATCCACGACTACCTGGTTGATGGTCATCTCCGCCATGCGAACTCACGGGATCCGGCGATCCCGCGCGGGATCGCCGATCTGGTGGGAGGGGTAGTCTCCCTGCACAGCTTTCCCCGTAAAATGATGAACAGCGGCATCCACCCTCTCACCCAGGAGGATATTCAGCCAAACCGCACCTCATCAGGCGGCAGACACTCCCTCTCGCCGGGCGATTTCGCAACCATATACAACATCAACCCCCTTTATGCCGCCGGGATAGACGGAACAAGCCAAAGCATCGCCATTGTCGGCCGCACCCATCCGTCCGGCACCAACTGGACTACCTTCCGGAGCAGTATGGGGTTGCCCGCGAATCCCGTGCAGGTAATTGTGAACGGCACCGATCCTGGTGACCTCGGCGCGGACGAAGACGGCGAAGCCGACCTGGACGTGGAATGGGCCGGGGCGGTGGCGAAGAACGCCACCATCAAATTCGTAATTTCCCAAGGCACCGCTGCCACCGACGGAGTCGACCTGTCCGCCCAGTACATCGTAAATAACAACCTGGCGCCGGTGATGAGCACCAGCTTCGGCTCGTGTGAATCGCTGATGGGTTCGGCTGAAAACAGTTTTTACAACAACCTGTGGAAACAGGCTGCGGCCCAGGGAATTACCTCCTTTGTTTCCTCGGGCGACTCCGGTGCCGCCGGCTGCAGCGACCCCAGTGCCGACAGCGGTTCTGGTCCGGGGGTAAACGGCCTTGCTTCGACTCCCTACAACGTTGCCGTGGGAGGGACCCAGTTCAATGACGGGGGTGGCGGCTACTGGAACCTGACCAACGGGACCGGGTATACCTCCGCCATCGGCTACATCCCTGAAACGGCCTGGAACGAGAGCGGCAATGTCTCGGGCGGCTCCGGCCTGTGGGCCACCGGCGGCGGTGCCTCGCTCTACTATACCAAGCCCTCCTGGCAGGTGGCGCCGGGCGTCCCCGCAGACGGCAGGCGCAACGTCCCCGATGTCTCTCTCACTGCAGCAGGCCACGACGGTTACCTGGTGCAGACCCAGGGCTCCCTCCATATCATGAGCGGCACTTCGGCCTCATCCCCCTCGTTCGCCGGCCTGATGGCGCTCATTGTGCAGAAGACCGGCCAGCGGCAGGGAAACGCCAACATTCGTTTCTATCAGCTTGGCAAGGCCCAGTATGACTCGGGGGGCGTCGCGGTTTTCCATGACATAACCTCCGGAAATAACAGCGTGCCTGGGGTTGTCGGCTACTCCAGCGCAGCAGGTTACAACATGGCCACCGGCCTCGGCTCGGTGGACGCCAATGCGCTGGTCAACAACTGGGCGCAGAGCGTCAACACGCAGATCGTCCCCACCTTCACGTTGGCGTATACCGCCGGCGCCAACGGCACCATCAGCGGCATCTCGCCGCAGACCGTGAACTCGGGCGGGAGCGGCTCTCCGGTAACTGCAGTTGCCAACCCCGGATTCCACTTCGTTTCATGGAGCGACGGCGTAACGACCCCCCTTCGCAACGACACGAAAGTGACCGCCAACATTTCAGTTACGGCGAGCTTCGCAGTCAATACCTACACATTGGCATACACCGCCGGCGCCAACGGCACCATCAGCGGCATTTCGCCGCAGACCGTGAACTCGGGCGGAAGCGGTTCTCAAGTAACGGCAGTTGCCAACCCCGGCTATCACTTCGTTTCATGGAGCGATGGCGTGACAACCGCTGCCCGCACTGACGCGAAAGTGACCGCCAGTATTCAAGTAACGGCCAGCTTCGCCATCAACAGCTACACGATCGGCTTCGCGGCGGGCGCTAACGGGTCGCTGACCGGAACCGTCAGCCAGAGCGTCAATTACTCCGCCTCGGCTTCCCCGGTGACCGCGGTGCCGGCGGCAGGTTATTATTTCGTCAACTGGACCGGCGATAACGGCTTCGTCGCCAGCGCTATAAATCCTCTTACCGTCTCGAACGTCACGGCATCCCAGAACATTACCGCCAATTTCGCAATGGTTGACGGCATTCTCATCCCGGCTCCGGGAAAGACAAAGCCGGACATCAGCGACGCCATTCGTGGCCTGAGCATCGCGTTGGGGCAGATTACCCCCACAGCCAACGACCTGATCCGTGCCGACATCGCGCCACTGGGAGCAAACAACAAGCCCAAGGGTGATGGAGTGATCAACATCTACGATGTCATCGGAATCCTGCGAATGGCTGTCGGACTGATCTGAGCACAGGCTCCTGCTCGCGGCGAAAAAAGGCTTGCCCCAACAAAATCAGACAGAGGCTTTGAGATATGAAAAAAATCATGGTGGCGGCTATCGCAATGCTCACACTCACCCTGTGCGGTTGCGGCTCAGGCGCGACTCCAAGCCCCACGGTAATTTTCAGCGCCGGGGCACACGGCACCGTGACCGGAGCCGTCAGCCAGGCGGTACCCCCGGGAGCCGCGGCCAGTGAAGTTACGGCGGTGCCGGCAACAGGGTACCACTTCGTCAACTGGACCGGCGATAACGGATTCGTGACCTCCACCAGGAACCCGCTGAGCGTTGCCAACGTCACCGCCAGTCAAAACATCACTGCCAATTTCGCCATCAACCCCAGCAGCGCCGTGCTGAAGCTGTCCAGTTCCCTTTCCCTGACCTCGAAGATCTCTCTATCGGGTATCAGCGTAAAAGTGCAGCTTCCCGCCGGAGTCACGGTCAGTACCGATGCGAATAACGCGGTAAGTGTAGGGGTGGTGACGGCGTCAGGCGCAGCTGCAGGTTCAAGCGTCACACCTGCCGTATTTACTCCGGCTACGGTAACCGCCCCCGCTACCCTGGAGTTCCTGGTCTGGAGCAATACGGCAGAGGGTTTCGGAGTGGGAGAGTTTGCCACCGTCAACTGCGTGATAGCTTCAGGCAATTTCCCGGCGGCTGGCGACTTCATAATCCCTGCGGCAAGCTTCAAGCCGGCTGACCTGCTGCTTCAGCCTGTAGCGGAGCTGACCGCGACCCTGGCAGCAACCATCAGTTGAAGCAGGTCCGAAGAAGAAAAAAGCCATAGCTTTGCAACTACTAAAGCAAAAGGGGTTTACAGTTAAGTAAACCCCTTTTAAATTAATCCAATATCAATTCATTTCGAAATCTTGCGGGGCAAAGCCACTGATTGTGGCCCCCTACAAACCCAAACATCACCCCCGGTGCTATATATCCAGGTTTACGACGTTCAGCGCATTTTTCTCGATGAAATCGCGGCGTGGCTCGACCTGGTCACCCATCAGGATGGTGAAGATCTCGTCCGACTCGACGACATCCTCGATCTTGACCTGCAGCAGCACCCGGTTTTCCGGGTTCATCGTGGTTTCCCAGAGCTGTTCCGGATTCATCTCGCCCAGACCTTTATAGCGCTGGATCGCCAGCCCCTTTTTGGCGTTTTCAAGGAAGAAGTTGAGGAGATCCTGGTGGTTGGTCGTCTCGAACAGCACCTTCCCCCCCTCCTGCTCGACGAAGGCCCGGCCATCCGCCATGGTCTCCACGATCCGGCGGTGGTTGTCAACCAGCAGCACGTACTCATGCGTCGAGAGTACCGCCAGCACCTGCTGGTCGATGATGGAGCGGATATTGCCGATCCGGAAGGTGATGCGCTCCTCCTCGATCTGGTAATCGGACCCTTCCGCCAGCATTTTCATCCCTTCCAGATGCGGTTCAAGCTGTGTCAGCTCCTCCAGACCGGACGGGACATTGCTCCGGATGACAATTGAAAGCAGTTCGGGAGAAATCCCCTTCTTGACCACCTTGTCGAAGATGGCGCGGTTTTCGATGAACTGCTTGATGACCGGGATAATCTGTTTGCCGTTGTAGGTCCGGTCCCCTTTTTCAAGACGCAGGATCAGATCTTCGGCCCCCTCCTCCAGCAGGAAGGTCTGCATGGCATGTTCGTTGCGCAGGTACTGCTCCCTTTTGCCGCGCTTGACCTTGTAGAGCGGCGGCTGCGCGATGTAGAGATGTCCGCGTTCGATCATCTCGCGCATGTTGCGGTAGAAGAACGTCAGCAGCAGCGTCAGGATGTGAGAGCCGTCGACGTCGGCGTCGGTCATGACGATGATGCGGTGATAGCGGAGCTTGGCGATATTGAAGTCGTCCTTGCCGATGCCGGTGCCGAGCGCCGTGATCAGGGTACGGATCTCCTGCGAGGAGATCATCTTGTCGAAACGGGCTTTCTCGACGTTGAGGATCTTCCCCTTGAGCGGCAGAATAGCCTGGTTTTTGCGATCGCGTCCCTGTTTGGCCGAGCCGCCGGCCGAATCACCTTCGACCAGGTACAGCTCGCACAGCGCCGGGTCCTTTTCCTGGCAGTCGGCCAGTTTCCCCGGCAGTCCCCCCATGTCCAGGGCCCCCTTGCGGCGGGTCAGGTCGCGGGCCTTGCGAGCCGCCTCACGGGCCCGGGCGGCCTCGATCGACTTGTTGAGAATATCCTTGGCAATCTTGGGGTTTTCTTCCAGATACATCGCCATACGCTCATTCAAGAGCGATTCGACGTACCCCTTGACCTCGGAGTTGCCAAGCTTGGTCTTGGTCTGCCCCTCGAACTGCGGCTGGGGGATCTTGACCGAAATGACGCAGGTCAGCCCCTCGCGCAGGTCGTCGCCGGAAACCGTGACCTTCTCGTTTTTGAGCAGGTTGTTGGCCGCGGCATAGGCGTTCATGGTACGGGTCAGGGCCGCCTTGAAGCCCGCCAGATGGGTACCCCCCTCATGCGTGTTGATGTTGTTGGCAAAGGCGAAAACCTTTTCGTCGTAGGAGTCGTTGTACTGCATGGAGACTTCCATCTCCACCCCCCCCTTTTCGCCCCTGAAGTACATCGGCTTGGGGTTGATCACGACCTTGTTGCGGTTCAGGTACTCGACAAAGGAGTTGATTCCCCCTTCGTAATGAAACTCGTGGGACTTGCCGTCAACCCTTTCGTCGCTGATCTTGATCCGTACCCCGGCATTCAGGAACGCCAGTTCACGAAGACGCTGGGAAAGAACGTCGAAAGAGTATTCGGTGGTCTCGAAGATCTCCTCGTCAGGCATGAAGGTGATCTTGGTGCCGCGCTTCTTGGTTTCACCGACCATTTCCAGCGGCGCCACGGGGTCGCCCCGGCGATATGACTGGCGGAAAATCTTGCCGTCACGGCGGATCTCCAGCTCAAGCCATTTGGAGAGGGCATTGACGACCGAGACCCCGACCCCGTGCAGACCACCGGACACCTTGTAGGATTCGTTATCGAACTTGCCGCCGGCATGCAGTACCGTGAGGACAACCTCGGCTGCCGATTTTCCCTCGTTCGGCATGATGTCGGTCGGGATGCCGCGGCCGTTGTCCACTACCGTCACCGAGCCGTCGGTGTTGATGGCCACGGTGACATTGTCGCAGTAACCGGCCAGGGCCTCGTCGATGGCGTTGTCGACAATCTCGTACACCAGGTGATGCAGACCCGCGCTGGAGGTAGAGCCGATGTACATGGCCGGGCGCTTGCGGACCGCGGCCAGCCCCTCCAGAACCTTGATGCTGTCGGCGCCGTATTCTTCGCTGCTGTGCGTAATGTTTTCCTGTTCACTCATGCGGTTAACTTCCTTCAAACGTCAGATTGCCGTCTTCGACATGAAAGACGGCGCAGTGTGGTGCGGCCGCCAGCAGTGCCGGTGACCGTTCCGTTGTTGTGATGAAGACCTGTATTTCCCTTGTCGTCAGGAACTCCATCAGATTATGGTTTCTCCGTGCATCCAGTTCAGAGCTCATGTCATCCAGCAGGAGGAGGGGCGCTTCGCCAAAGATATCGTGCAGATTGTCCATCTCTGCCATCTTGAGCGCCAGGACGAAACTTTTCTGCTGTCCCTGTGATCCAAATGCCTTGAGCGGCCTGTCATCCAGCATAAGGGTCAGATCATCCCGATGAGGGCCGGCAGTAGTTGTCCCGTAGCGCTCGTCGGAGCGCTGCTGCCTTTTGAACAGCTCCAGCAGTTCCCCGCGAATGCATTCCCGTTCTGCCGACCGTACCCCTTCCGGGTGATAACTGAGGCCTGATGTTTCGCAACCACCTGCAATGGTGGCATAATATTTTTGCAGTTTGCCATCCAGAACGGCAACAAACCTGAGCCGCCTCTCGATAACCTCAGCACCTGTCTCTGCCAGTTTTTCAGTCCAGATATCCAGACCGGTTTTATCGGAGCATTTTAACAGGTGATTACGCTGTTTAAGAATACGCTGATAGGAGTGCCAACAGTGGAGATACCCGATATCTCCCATATAGACAGCCCGGTCAAGGTAGCGGCGCCTGGACTCGGGTCCCATCCTGACCATCCCGGTATCATCGGGTGAAAACACGACCGCGTTCAGCTTTCCATGCAGCTCGGAGGCTTTGTGGACCGCTTTACCGTCAATTTCCATCTTTCGGCCGGCAGCTTCAATAACCAGGCGTAACCTGTTCTCGATACCACCCGATTCAACCGCACCTGAAATCTGTGCCTGCCGTTCACCATGCCTGACAAGCTCGGGTAAGCGGAATGTTCTGAATGATCGGGGACTTCCGAGCAGGTAGATCGCTTCGAGCAGATTTGTCTTGCCCTGGCCATTCAAGCCATAAAGCAGATTGAATCGTTCACCCGGTTCGATATGAACTGAACTGACATTCCTGAAATCGGCAACCGCTACGGAGCAAAGACGCATCAGCCTCTGTTAGAGCCTCATCGGCATAATAACGGCGAGGAAACTGTCGGAATTTTCCGGAACGATGATCGATGGCGAAAGTTCATCCTTGAATTTCATTTCAACCCGTTCGGTTTCGGCCACTGAAAGTACATCCAGGAGATAGCGGGCATTAAATCGTACCGAAATGGGTTCTCCGGCATAAGCTACATCCAGTTCTTCCATGGCATCCCCCAGTTCGGGATTGCTGGAAGAGATTTTGATGCCTCCGGAAGAAATTTCCAGCATGATTCCCTTGAACTTCTCGCTGGAAAGAATCGCCATTCGCCGCACTGAATGGCTGAAGTCTTCCTTGTTGACGATTACTACCTGGTTGTTGGCGGTAGGAATGACGCGATTGTAATCGGGAAATTCTCCATCAACAAGGCGCATGACCATGTAAGAATCTCCCCGTTTGATGACGGCACTATTGTCCATGAAACCGAACAGCAGGGTTCCCCCTTCTTCATCGGTGATTTTTTTCATCTCATAGACACCCTTTTTCGGCAGGATGACACCTTTCAGGAGTTCCGGTCCGGCGGATCCCTTGAGATTACCTGAAGCGATCGAGAGACGATGTCCATCAGTGGAAACCATTTTAAGACCGTTACTCCCGTCTGAACGTACCTCCACTTTGATATAAATTCCGTTGAGATTATATTTTGTTTCATCGGTACAGATGGCATATGAGGTTCTTTCAATCATTCCTCTCAGAAGAAATGTATCAATTTCAAAGAGATTTTCTTCCTTTACATCAGGAAAATATGGAAATTCATCCGGAGAGAGTCCCACGATGTTGAATTGAACCTTCCCGCACTTTATTTCGACCCAATCGTTGTCCTTAGTCAAAAAGCTAATGGGCTGATTCGGAAGTTCCTTGACAATTTCATACAATTTCTTTGCAGAAACGGTTATTTTTCCAGTGGTTATAACCTCAGCGGAATAGCTGCTTTTCATTCCTACTTCAAGGTCGGTAGCAGTGACAATAAGGGAATTTTCAGTGGCTTCAAGAAGGACATTTGATAAAATGGGCATCGAAGTTCTTTTTTCAACAATACCCTGTATTTTTTGCAGCGACTTCAGGAATTGCTCTTTTTCAATTTTGAATTCCATGCAAGCTCCCTCTTATTGCTGGTAGTATGTTTATAAAATATTTAAAACCTTTGTAGTATATTGTTGGTCCTGTGGAAACCGGGGAAAACTCGGCAACAGGGCAAATTGTAACGGATAGCTGCCTATTGTTGCATGTGCATTCCCGGCGGCATGTTCAATACTTATACACACGAGGAAAACTTATCAACAGTTGTTCACTCTATATCAACAGGTTTTCCTTACTTGAGTATGATACGTCTGATTTCATCAATAGTTTTAGATAGTTTTGGTTCAGTTGCCAGCGCCGAGTCAATTTTTTTATATGAGTGTATGATGGTGGAGTGATCTTTACCACCAAACTTTAATCCTATGTCGGGATAGGATGATTTGGTCATTTCTCTACAGAACCAGATGGCTATCTGCCGTGCCTGCACGATGTTTTTTAACCGTTTTTCCGACTTCAGGTCAACTACCTTCAGATCAAAATACTCGGAAACAGTTTTCTGGATTAATTCAACTGTAATTTCTTTATGCCTGTCTCCCAATATATCCTTAAGGTTTTCCTTGGCCATTTCCAACGTCACAGGTACATTCTGAAGACTGCTGAACGCTCCGAGCCGTATGAGCATTCCTTCCAGCTCACGGATGTTTCTGGTATCACTGGAGGCAAGAAAATAATAAACGTCCTCCGGGAAAAACACTCTGGTTACTTCCGATTTCTTTTTCAGGATAGCAATTTTTGTTTCCACATCGGGTGGTTGTATATCTGCAATAAGACCCCATTCAAACCGGGATCTCAGACGTTCTTCCAGGTCGGAAATCTCACGCGGAAATTTATCCGAAGTAATCACAATTTGTTTATGGGCGTCATGAAGCGCATTAAATGTATGAAAAAATTCTTCCTGAGTCCCGGTCTTTCCGGAAATGAACTGGATGTCGTCAACTAACAGCACATCAACATTTCTGAAACGATTCCTGAATACATCCATCTTTTTTAAACGGAGATGGTTGACCATTTCATACATGAATTTTTCAGCGGAACAGTAGCAGACATTCAACTCCGGTGAATTTTCACGGATAGTGTGGCCTATCGAGTTTAACAGGTGGCTTTTCCCAAGTCCGACACCGCCGTAGATAAAAAGAGGGTTATAGGTATCCGCAGGATTATTTGCTACCGCCATTGCTGCAGCATGAGCAAACTGATTGCCGGTCCCGCTCACAAAAAGATCAAACGTATATTTTGGATTGAGTGGAGTAAATACCTGTTCAAAAGGAGTATTTTTATTAGCGGCGGGTTCGGAGTCACTTTTTACTATGAAATCATCAGAAATGTATGGCTGGTGTTCTTCTTCGGCTCTGATGATAAAGTTGAGTGAAACTGTAAATCCGGATGTGGCGGAGAGCGCTCCGGTCAAAACCTTCAGGTAATGGTCTTCCAACCACTCTTTTATGAAAGAGTTGGGAACTGTCAAATAAACGGTGGAACCGTCATGGTGGCTGTAATGAACCGGTTTGATCCAGGCACCAAAATCGGCTTCCGACATGACTTTTTCTATATTTTCAGTTGCTTGTAGCCATGCATCTAACATCAGGATAAATCACAATCATAGAAGGTATTGGTTATCAACATCGAATGTGGCGCGTAACTGTAACAAGCGAAAGCAGATTATTATGCGTGAGACACAAATTCAAAGGAGTTTTCAACACCATTGTCAACAGCTGTGGAAAACTTTTATACCAACAATAGCAATATGTTAAAGTCGATTTACGACAAAATCAGGCTTGTTGAAGGTGTTGGAGAATAACAGAGGCTCCCCTCTTTTTCAAGGCAAATCAATAGAAAGAACTCCATGCATGGATATAATATAAAACTTGACACAATGTGGGAGTTGTGTTTAATAACTCATTTCCTGAAAATTAATTTTGTAGAGGTAAATCAAGATGAAAAGAACCTATCAGCCGAGCAATACTTCACGCAAGCGTACACACGGATTTCTGGTAAGAATGGCCACAAAGAATGGCCGTCTGGTAATCAAGCGCAGAAGAGCAAAAGGGCGAAAGAACCTGTCCGTAAGAATCGCAACAAAATAAGTAACATTCTTGCGTGATTGCAGACACCGCTGCTACATTTCCAAACACGGTACGTTTGCGGAAACGGGCTGAATTTCTTCAGCTCGTTTCCGCACAACATAAAACAACCGTACGCGGATTTCTTGTCGTGTGGCGTGAAAACAACCTCCAAACGGCCAGGCTCGGTATTACGGCCAGCAAGAAGATTGGCTGCGCGGTCGTCCGTAACCGGGTTAAACGTTATCTGCGGGAGTACTTCAGGCATAACCGCCATGCGCTGCCTGCCGTAGATATTAATTTTATCGCCCGACGAGAATCGGCACAAATGACGTATCCCGATTTTGTACGGGAACTCGACAAAGGCTTCCGCTTAATAGGCATATCCCCATGTTCAAGAGCTGCATGCTCCTTGTAATCAGGTTTTATCAGAAGATGATTTCGCCACTTCTTCCGCAGGCCTGTCGCTTTTATCCCTCCTGTTCCGAATATTCCCGTGAGTCCTTAATTCGGCATGGTGTTGCCAGGGGTATGCTGCTTACCATTGTCAGAATATGCAAGTGTCATCCGTTTCATCCGGGCGGCCACGATCCGGTACCCTAACACAAAGTTCAGTATTTTAGGAGCCTCGATGGAAAAGCGCGCTTTTATAGCTGTAGGTCTTTCAATTGCTGTATTTTATCTGTTCTCCATGCTGTTTGGGCCGGATAAACAAAAGGTCAATCCTTCTACCCCTCAAGATGTATCTTCGGGGGCGAACAGTCCGGTTGCCAAGACTCAACAGCTGCCGGTATCCCAGAATCCGGCGCCGGTCTCAGGGCAATCGCTTCCTTCAAACGCCCCCCAAAAAGATATTACCGTGGATACGGACCTCTATACGGCGGTATTTTCTTCCAGAGGAGCAAGCCTCAAGAGCATGACGCTCAAAAAATACCGCGAAGAAAACAGACCTGAGGCAAAAAAAGTTACCCTCGGCAGCGACTCGGACCCGAATATTTATTCATTTGCAACGCGTGCTGCCGGTTTTAATCTTCCCGACAGCACTCAGTTCATGTCTGATACTGACGGGCTGAAGATTGAAAACGGATCCAGGCAGCTTACATTCAACTATATTTCCGGACAGGGGTATACGGTTCGTAAAATCTATACGTTCTCTTCGGGGGAGTATGGCATCAAGCTGGAAACCCAGGTCTTCAATAACTCTGCAGCCCCACTGGTTGGCGCTATTCAGCAGGTAATGACCTACCCTGCGGAACCGAAAGAGAAGAATAACCGTTATGACACGGCCGGATCCTACATTTTTTCAGACAACACCCTTCAGTCCAATAAAATTAAGGACGTTGCTACCGCTTCAAAGCGCTATGACAAGTCAATTCTATGGTCCGGTTTTGCAGATAAATATTTCTTGAACGCGATTCTGAGCGAAAAAAACAGCATTGCGTCCGTAGAGTTGAAGAAGAACAGTGCCGGATATTTTGAATCCATAGTTTCATCTCCCCAGTTTACGGTCAATCCGGGCCAGTCGGTTAACATCATGCAGCGCCTGTTTGTCGGCCCCAAGGATATAGATGTGCTCAAGGCGCAGGGTAACTCGCTGGAGCAGTCGCTTGATCTGGGCTGGTTTACGGTTATCGCCAAACCGCTGCTATATACCCTGAAATTCTTTTACCGCTATGTAGGCAACTACGGTATCGCAATCATTATTATTACGATTATCCTCAAGGCGCTCTTTTTCCCGTTGACCCATAAGAGCTACAAGTCAATGAAGGGCATGCAGAAGATACAGCCCGAAATGGCGAAACTTCGCGAGAAGTATAAGGATGACCGCGATTCCATGAACAAGGCGGTCATGGAGCTGTACCGCGAACACAAGGTTAATCCGATGGGCGGCTGCCTGCCGATGGTCGTGCAGATACCGGTATTTTTTGCACTCTACAAATCGCTGATGTTTTCCATTGAACTCCGCCACGCTCCCTTCTTTTTGTGGGTCACCGATCTTGCAGACAAGGATCCCTATTATGTTACTCCGGTTATTATGGGAATCACGATGTTCGTTCAGCAGAAGATGACCCCTTCTCAAATGGATCCGATGCAGCAGAAGATGATGCTGGCTCTGCCGGTGGTTTTCACGTTCATGTTCCTCAGTTTCCCTTCCGGTCTGGTGCTGTACTGGTTGGTCAACAACGTTTTGACTATCGGACAGCAGATGTACATAAACAAACTGGTAAAGGATTAGTCCGAGGACTCCGGAGAAAAGTGTCATGTATATCCGCGATACCATAGCGGCTGTTAGTACCCCTCCGGGTAATGGCGGCATCGGAATCATCCGGGTGAGCGGCGACCAGGCAGCTGCGGTCGGAAATACTGTTTTTCAACCTGTTTATGACGGTGGCCTTGTGAGCCACCGTTTTTCTTTTGGTTCCATCACTGACGCCAGAACCGGTGAAAAGATCGACGAAGCAATGGCGGTGTATATGCGCGCTCCCCGCTCATATACCCGTGAAGACGTTCTGGAGCTGCATTGTCATGGCGGCTGGCTGGTTGTCGAACGCGTGCTGGCGCTGGTTCTCTCGTGCGGAGTACGATTGGCCGACCCGGGTGAGTTTACCCGGCGGGCATTTCTTAACGGACGTATCGATCTGATCCAGGCAGAGGCGGTCATGGATATCATCGCTTCAAAGAGCGAATCTGCTCTGCAGCTGGCACAGAAACAGCGCGAAGGTGCGCTGTCGAGACGAGTCGACGATGTTCGCCACTTTCTGCTCCGGGCGCTCGCTTTGGTGGAGGCGTATATCGACTTCCCTGACGATGATATCGGAGAGACCGATGTATCGACCATTCTTGCGTCAGTCGAAGAGGCACGGAGCATAATTGACGGCCTGCTCTCCTCGTTTGAGGAGGGTAGGGTAATTCGGGACGGGATCTCGGTCCTGATAGTCGGCAAGCCAAACGCCGGCAAGTCGAGTCTGCTTAACAGGCTGCTGAATGAGAACCGTGCCATTGTCACCCATATTCCGGGTACAACACGGGACATCATCGAGGAGACGGTAAACTTTGAAGGGTTGTCGATCAGGCTGCTCGATACCGCCGGAATTCGCCATACCGATGATCTTGTCGAACAGGAAGGGATCAGCAGAGCCCTTGAGAAAATTCCGCAGGCCGATCTTGTCCTTGCCGTATTTGATGCTTCCCGGGAATTCAGCAAGGAAGATCGATTGATCTGTGATGCGCTGGCCAATTCCAGAACGATAGCGGTGCTCAACAAGACGGACCTTCCACGAAAGCTTGCTCTACCCGTTGAAGATCGCTTCGTTGACATGGTTGAAATCGCCGCGCTTTCCGGAGATGGAATCGATCTGCTCAGGCGAACGGTCTGCAAACAGTTTCTCCACTCGACAGTTTCCGACTCCCGTGAATTCGTCGCGCTCTCCCGGGCTCGTCACCGGGACGCACTGGTGTCCGCAGAACGATCCCTGCTACGGTTCTCCGGCGCACTTCGGGATCGTAATCTGGAGCTGCTTGCTCTGGACCTGCGGGATGCGCTTCAGGCGGTGGGATCTGTTACCGGGCAGACCGCCACGGACGAAGTGCTCGATCTTATATTTTCTTCGTTTTGCATCGGGAAATAATGCTATGTTTCACGTGAAACGAATTTCAGGCGGCGGATTGTACGTATGATGACCTATGAGCAAATATATGACGTAATTGTCGTCGGCGCCGGGCACGCAGGGTGTGAAGCGGCCCTCGCGTCTGCCCGTATGGGGTGCCGCACCATGCTGCTGACAATAAATCTGGATGCGATTGCACTCATGTCCTGCAACCCCTCGATCGGTGGTTTGGCAAAAGGTCATCTGGTTAAGGAAATCGATGCTCTGGGCGGTGAAATGGCGAAGAATATAGACGCTACCGGTATCCAGTTCCGCATCCTGAACACCAAGAAGGGGCCTGCCGTCAGGGCATCGCGCGCGCAGGCCGACAAGCAGCTCTACCGGCTCCGAATGAAGCGGGTTCTCGAACAGCAGGATAATCTCGATCTTAAACAGGGCGAAGTTACCTCCCTGTACCTGGAAGGGAACGAACTGCGCGGCGTCGAGCTGCGATCAGGCATCAGATTCCTCTCGAAAACTGTTGTCGTTACCACCGGTACGTTCATGCGCGGTCTTATCCATATCGGCCTTAACAACTATCCCGGTGGCCGCGCCGGCGATCAGCCATCGGTCGGACTCTCCGACCAATTGCGGGCACTCGGGTTCCAGGTTGGCAGGCTCAAGACCGGAACACCGGCTCGCCTTGACGCCCGCACGATTGATTTTTCAAAGCTGGAGACGCAATTCGGCGACGAGCCGCCGCAGCCGTTCTCGTTTTCAACCGAGCGGATCAGCATGCCGCAAATCCCTTGCCATATCGCCTATACCAACCAGCGCTCGCACGATATCATTCGCTCCGGCCTGGATCGTTCACCATTGTATTCGGGTGTCATAGAAGGGGTGGGCCCCCGCTATTGCCCGTCAATTGAGGACAAGGTCGTCCGTTTTCCCGACAAGGACCGTCACCAGACATTCATCGAACCGGAAGGGTTGGACACCATCGAGGTCTATCCGAGCGGCATGTCAACCTCGCTTCCGATCGATATCCAGATAGCTTTTTACCGCTCCATCGTTGGTCTTGAAAACGTCGAAATCATGCGCCCTGCATATGCCATAGAATACGATTATGTTGACCCAATTCAGCTGCACAGCTCACTGGAAACCAAGATGATCAGAAACCTGTATCATGCCGGCCAGATTAACGGCACGTCCGGCTATGAAGAGGCTGCCGGGCAGGGGCTTGTCGCCGGCATCAATGCGGCGCTCCGCGTAAAGGAGCACGACCCGCTTGTGCTGGGGAGAAGCGAGGCCTACATTGGTGTCATGATCGACGACCTGGTGACTCTTGGCACGAAGGAGCCATATCGCATGTTTACTTCGCGTGCCGAATACCGGCTCCTGTTGCGTGAGGACAATGCCGATCTGCGCCTGCGTGAGACAGGGTATCGACTCGGTCTCGTGACCGAACAGGAGTTTGCCCGATTTGCCGAAAAGCGGCGCATGATCGCGAATGAGCTTGAGCGCATCTCGGTTACCCGTCTGCAGCTGTCTGACAGCCAGCTTGAAGTGCTCGCCCGGCTGGGTCTTGAAGATATTCAGAAGGGTACGACGCTGGGACACCTGCTCAAGCGATCTGATATCAGTTATTCCGATTTGGCCGAACTGGATGATGTTTCACGTGAAACATCCGCGGAAGTCAGGGAACAGGTTGAAATACAGACGAAATACAAGGGATATATCGACCGGCAGCTCGAACAGATAGAACAAGCGAAAAAAATGGAAACGACATGTATTCCCGCATACTTGGATTATTCATCAGTGAAAAGCCTGACTACTGAAGTTCGTGAAAAGCTTGCAAAAAACCGGCCCGATACCCTCGGGCAGGCATCCAGGATTCCGGGGGTTACGCCGGCGGCTATTTCAATCCTGGCAATAGCTTTAAAGTCATCTTCATGGAAGGGAAGTGCCGAGTAATGCGTTCCATTATTGGTGACATAGTTGAACGGGAAGCGCAATCGATGGGATTGTCGCTGTCAACACTCGATATCCGGTTGTTTGAACAATATGCTGCCGAACTGAAAAAATGGAACAGCAAGGTCAATCTGACCGCGATAACGAAAGATGCCGAGATTGCGATCAAGCATTTCGTGGATTCCCTCACCCTTGCGTCCTACATAAAAGAAGATGACCGTCTGCTTGACATCGGATCGGGAGCAGGCATTCCGGTGATTCCGTTGAAGATAATAATGCCCGGCATACCGATGACATCGGTAGATGCGGTTGCAAAAAAAATTCATTTCCAGCGTCATGTTATCCGCATCCTGAATCTGCAAAACATTGAAGCTATTCATGCGCGAATTGAAGATCTGCATGAAACGCATCGTAACTCTTTCAGCGTCATTACCTCACGTGCATTTACCCGGCTTGATCGTTTTGTCTCGCTGGCTGCGCCGCTGCTTGCCGAGGGTGGAGTGCTGGTCGCCATGAAGGGGGGACATGCCGATGATGAAATAGCCGCGAGTGATGGGCTTGTCCATGCCGGCGGCTTTACGGTCACATCGATTCATCG
>Ga0134124_10001969_pt1 | contig 16522 bp, 9 predicted proteins | sample KB304_FD_96880 | JGI IMG/M metagenome (GOLD analysis project Ga0134124, IMG submission 96880) | Terrestrial soil microbial communities without Nitrogen fertilizer from Kellogg Biological Station, Michigan, USA - KB3-0-4 | ecosystem: Environmental > Terrestrial > Soil > Unclassified ...
CCGGTCGGGACGAACCCGCACCTGGCCGCCAGCCGGCGCGACTCGGTCGCCTGGGCCCGGGCGATGGGCCTGCTCGAGGCGGTGCCCGGCATCTGGAGCGAGCACAAGCTCATCGCCTACGACTTCCCGCTGTGCGCGGCCGGCATCGACCCGGACGCGAGCGAGGCCGAGCAGCTGCTGTCGTCGCTCTGGCTGACCTGGGGCACCTACGCCGACGACTACTACCCGGTCGTGTTCGGCCGGACGCACGACCTGGCCGGCGCCCGGGCCTGCAACGAGCGGCTGCTGACGCTGATGCCGCTCGACCCCGGGGCTTCTGGCGACGGCGCCGCGGGGGCGGTCCCGCCGCCCGTCATCCCGCTGGAGCGGGCCCTGGCCGACGTCTGGGCCCGGACGGTGCCGGCGATGGGCCCGGACGCCCGGCGGGCCTTCCGCGCCGCGGTCACGGTGATGCTGAACAGCTGGCTGTGGGAGCTGGCCAACCAGGCCACCAACCGGATCCCCGACCCGATCGACTACCTGGAGATGCGGCGGGCCACGTTCGGCTCGGACCTGACGATGAGCCTGGCCCGGCTGCGCGGCCAGGAGGCGGTGCCGGCCGAGGTGTACGCGGCCCGGCCGATCCGGGCGCTGGAGAGCTCGGCCGCCGACTACTGCTGCCTGATGAACGACGTCTTCTCTTACCAGAAGGAGCTGCAGTTCGAGGGCGAGCTCAACAACGGTGTGCTGGTGGCGCGCAACTTCCTCGGCTGCTCGGGCGAGCGGGCCGTCGCCGTCGTGAACGACCTCATGACGGCCCGGGTGCGCCAGTTCGAGCACATTGTCAACACCGAGCTGCCCGCCTTCTTCGAGGCCTACGAGCTGGACGACGCCGCCCGGCGGGCGATCGGCGCCTACGTCGCCGACCTGGAGAACTGGATGTCGGCCGTGCTGCGCTGGCACCGGGAGACCCGCCGGTACGACGAGGCTGAGCTGCGCCAGCACCCGGCGGCGGGGATACCGCCGTTCGGCTCGCCGGTGGGGCTCGGCACGTCGGCGGCCCGCCTGGCCGCGCGCGTCCGCGCCGGCGGGAGCGGGGACTCCGGTCAGCGCGAGATCGCCGGGGTCACCGGAGTCACCGGAGTCACCGGAGCGAGCGTGGGGTGAGAACGCCGGGCGGCCGCGGCCCGCGCGCCGCGGCCGCGTGCACGCCGAAAATGCCAATCGTTCGTTCAGAACATCCGCCGCGGCCACTACGAACTCGGGATCAACGCCGACCGGCACACACGACTGACAGCCGCGTTCACCGAGCTCACCCTCACGATCTGATCACCCGCTCGGCGGGGCCGGCCACGTCCTGCCATCTCCCAATGCAACAGACCCGCAGTGCGCACCTTTATAGCCCGTCCGCGCTGGCGATGTTCCATGCCACCACGGCCCGCCCCGGGCATGGGGGCGGGCCGATGGAGGTTCTTTCGCGTCCGAGGGCGATTCTCAGACGTGCGCGACGCCGGAGCCGGCGTTCTCGCCAGGGCGGATCAGTAGTGCGAGCAGCATCGCGAGGCCGGACAGGGCGGCGCCGATCACCATCGCCACGTGCAGGCCGCTCATGAACGCGGCGTGGCTGCCCGCCGTGATCGCGTCGTGCAGCGAGGTCGACACGCCGGCGGCCGGCGGCACCAGGCCCTGCCCGACGGCCTCCTTGGCCTGCGCGAGCTGGTCGGCCCGCGCGGCCGGGACGCCGGCCCCGACGAGCCGGTCGACCAGGACCGAACCAACCCGGCTGGCGAGGACCGAGCCGAGGATCGCCGTGCCGAGGACACCGCCGAGCTGCGTCGCCGTTGACTGCAGACCGCCGGCGACCCCGGAGTCAGCCACCGGGGCGTTGCCGACGATCGCGTCGGAGGCGGCGGTGATGATGAGCCCGACTCCGATGCCGATGGCGACGAACGGCGGCCACAGCATGTGGTAGGACGAGTCCGGCTCCAGCTGGGTGAGCATCACGAACGAGCCGACGAGCAGCGCCATCCCGGTCACGATCGGCACCCGCGGCCCAAAGCGCGCGTTGAGGGTCGCCCCGAGCGGGCTGCTCACCATGAACACCGCGGACAGCGGCAGCATGCGCACCCCGGCCTGCACCGCGGAGTAGCCGTGCACGTTCTGCAGGTAGAGCGTGAGGAAGAACAGCACTCCGAACAGCGCGAAGAAGGTCAGCGTGACGATGAGGGTGCTCAGGCTGAGTGAACGGTTGCGGAACAGCCGCATCGGCACCAGTGGCGCGCGCACCCGCGACTCGGCGACCATGAACAGCACGAGCAGGACGGCGGCGGCGACCAGGAACCCGATCGTGCGCCCGGAGCCCCACCCCCAGCTCTGCGCCTTGATCATGCCGAAGACTAGGGCGAACAGGCCACCTGCGAGGGTGAGCAGACCGGCGGCGTCCAGGTGGTGGGGGCCGGCCTCGTCCCGGCTTTCGGCCAGGACCAGCAGACCGACGATGAGCGCGACAGCCCCGACCGGAATGTTGATGTAGAAGACGGACTGCCAGGAGACGTGCTCGACGAGCAGCCCTCCGATGATCGGGCCGGCCGCGATGGAGATCGCCGACGCGCCACCCCAGATGCCGATCGCGCTGTTGAGCTTCTCCGGCGGGAAGGCCGAACGCAGGATGGCCAGCGTGTTCGGCATAAGCAGGGCGCCAGCCACGCCCTGCAGGGTACGAAAGACGATCACGCCGGTGATCGAGCCGACCAGGCCGACGCCGAGTGAGGTCAGGGCGAATCCGACGATGCCGATCAGAAAGATCAACCGCCGTCCGAACCGGTCGCCGAGCTTGCCTGCGGGGATGAGCAGGACCGCCAGCGCCAGCAGGTAGGCGTTGGTCACCCACTGCAGGTCCGACAGGGACGCGTGCAGGTCCTCGGCAATGCGCGGGTTGGCGATCGACACGACGGTTCCGTCTAGCCCAACCATGATCACCCCGAGTGCGACGCTGACCAGCGTCAGCCAGGGATGACCGCGACGACCGGTTCGCCCGCCCTCCGGCGCGTCGGCTCTGCGCGCCTGGTGTCGCGGAGCGCCCCCCGCGCGCCGCGGCGAGTGAGCCGCGTCCGTTGCTATGGCCATGAGTCGATCCCTTCAAGGTCGTCCGGGCTGCCAGGACCACTATGTGTCATGGATGTCATCTTGTCAGTACTGCCATATCTACAGAGATGACAATCACGTCCGAACGGCTTACGATCGTCTCGTGGGTACTCGGCTGGAACAGAGCGCCACGGTGAGCGCGGCGAGGGCGGGCGTGGGTGGCTACGCCGGCTCTCCGGCCGGTGCCGGGAGTCCTCCGGTACCGGTGAACGGCCCGGGTTCCGGTGAACTGTCCCGGGCGGAGCGCAGGCGCGCACGGATCCGCGCCACCATTGCCGACGCGGCACTCCAGCTGTTCACGTCGCGCGGCTACGACGCGACGACGGTGGAGGACGTGGCGGCCGCGGTCGACATGAGCCCGCGCACGGTCTTCCGCTACTTCCCCTTCAAGGAGGACATGCTCCGCGAGGCCATCCACTTCGAACTGAACGGCCTCGTCGTGGCGCTGCGGGCGCGACCCGCCGACGAGGAGCCCGCGGACGCCCTCGGCCGGGCGATGATCGACCTGTGGACGAACCTCGACAACGACCCTGAGGTCGTCCGCTCACTGCTGCGGCTGATCACCGAGCTCCCCCGGGTGCACGGCGTGCTCGTCGAGGCGTCCCGCACCAGCCAGCACGCCCTGGCCGAGGCGCTCGCCCCGCGGCTGGGCCGCGCCGTGACCGACCTCGCGACCACGGTAGCGACGGCCTGCGCGCTCGCGGCGATCAACGTGGTGGTCGAGACCTGGGCGTCGATGCCGGCCGGCTCCGACCTCATCCCGCTCATCGAGGAGGCGATAGCCACCCTGCGCAACGGGCCCCTGCCCGATCGCGCGTTCCACGGCTAAGACGCGGAGCTCGGATCCACGCGCAGGGAGGCTCACCCGCCTCCGGCGACCTGCGTCCGTGCCGGGATGATGGCGAGGGTGTCGGAGGCTTCGGAGTCCGGGTTGGGGTCGGTCGAGCGGGTGGTGCGGCAGGAGATCGATGCGTCGGTCCGGTCACGCCCGTCCCCGCGGCTTGGTCCTGCGCGGCCTGGCCGGGATGGCGCGCCAGCGTCGGACGGCCCGCGGTGGACGTTGTTGGACGCGACGTTGGAGCGGATCACCTTCGCGAGTGAGGAGACCGGCTACACGGTCGCCCGGGTGGACCCGGGCCGGGGTGGTGAGCTGGTCACGGTCGTCGGGTCGCTGCTCGGGGCGGCGCCGGGTGAGTTCCTGCGGATGCGGGGCCGGTGGGGTAGCCATCCCCAGCATGGCCGGCAGTTCCAGGTGGAGGACTACACGACGGTGCTGCCCGCGACGGTGCAGGGCATCCGCCGGTATCTCGGCTCTGGGCTGATCAAGGGGATCGGGCCGCGGCTCGCGGAGAACATCGTCGACCACTTTGGCGCCGACGCGCTGGAGGTCATCGATACCGAGCCCGGCCGGCTGATCGAGGTTCCCAAGCTCGGTCCGAAACGGGTGAAGGCGATTACCGCCGCGTGGGACGAGCAGCGGGCGATCAAAGAAGTGATGGTCTTCCTGCAGAGTGTTGGTGTCTCCACGTCGCTGGCCGTGAAGATCTACAAGAAGTATCGGGACGCGTCGGTCGAGGTGGTCCGCCGCGAGCCGTACCGGCTGGCGAGCGAGGTGTGGGGTATCGGGTTCCGGACCGCGGACACCATCGCCCAGGCCGTGGGTATCCCGCATGACGCCCCGGAGCGGATCAAAGCCGGGTTGCAGTACACGCTGTCGGAGGCGACGAACGACGGCCACTGCTACCTGCCCGAGCAGCGGCTCCTCACCGACGCGGCGAAGATCCTCACCGTCGACGTGGCGGGGGTGATCGACGCCCTCGGCGAGCTCGTCGCCGAGGAGGGGGTGGTCCGGGAGGAGCTGCCGGGTGAGGAGCCGGCGGTGCCGGTGGCCGGCTACTACCTGGTGCCGTTTCATCGGGCCGAGGTGTCGCTGGCCGGCCAGCTGCGCCGGCTGCTGCAGGCCGACACCGACCGGCTGGCCATGTTCACCGCCGTGGACTGGGACGCGGCATGGCGCTGGCTGCACGGCCGGACCGGCACGGAGCTGGCCGCGGCGCAGCGGGAGGCGGTGCGTCTCGCGTTGACGTCCAAGGTCGCGGTGCTGACCGGCGGGCCGGGCTGCGGGAAGAGTTTCACCGTCCGCTCGATCGTGGCGATGGCGACGGCCAAGAAGGCGAAGGTGCTGCTCGCGGCGCCGACGGGGCGGGCCGCGAAACGGCTGACCGAACTGACCGGCCACCCCGCGGCGACCGTGCACCGGCTGCTGGAGCTACGCCCCGGCGGAGACGCCGCCTACGACCGGGACCGGCCGTTGGACGCCGACCTGGTCGTCGTCGACGAGGCGTCCATGCTCGACCTGCTGCTGGCGAACAAGCTCGCCCGGGCGGTTGCGCCCGGGGCGCATCTGCTGCTGGTCGGGGACGTCGACCAGCTGCCGTCCGTCGGCGCCGGCCAGGTCCTGCGCGACCTGCTCGCCGATGCCACCCCTGTGCCACACGTGCGGCTGTCCCAGGTGTTTCGCCAGGCCGCCCAGTCCGGAGTCGTGACCAACGCCCACCGGATCAACGCCGGCGAGTTCCCCCATGTGAAGGGCCTGGCGGACTTCTTCCTGTTCGCCTGCGAAGAGGCGGAGGACGCCGCCGCGATGACCGTGGATGTCGTCGCGAACCGGATCCCACGACGCTTCGGCCTCGATCCCCGTGCCGACGTCCAGGTCCTCACCCCGATGCACCGTGGCCAGGCGGGCGCCGGCACGTTGAACGGGCTGTTGCAGGAAGCTCTCACCCCTTCGCGTCCCGGCACGCCGGAGCGGCGGTTCGGCGGGCGGGTGTTCCGCGTCGGTGACAAGGTCAGCCAGATCCGCAACAACTACGACAAAGGCGCGGCTGGTGTCTTCAACGGCACCCTCGGCGTCGTCACCGCCCTCGACCCCGTCGAACAGACCCTCACCGTACGGACCGATGAGGGAGAGGCCATCGGCTACGAGTTCACCGAACTCGATGAACTGGTCCACGCCTACGCGCTGACGATCCACCGCTCTCAGGGCAGCGAATACCCCGCCGTCGTCATCCCGATCACCATGAGCGCCTGGATGATGCTGCAACGCAACCTGCTCTACACCGCCATCACCCGCGCCAAGAAACTCGTCGTCCTCGTCGGATCGACCAAAGCCATCAGCCGCGCCGTGCACACCGCCACCGCCGGGCGCCGCCACACCGGCCTCGCCCACCGCCTCCACCAGACCAACCACCTGTAGCCGGGCCGCGGCAGGCTACGGGTATGGGCGTCGAATGGTCCCCAACACCCCCGAATCCTCGGATCCCCACGTAGCGGAGCCGCGCTGCAGGAGGCCCAGCCACTCACGAAATCCACGCCGCGCATCCACCTCGCCGCGGATTCCATCCGCAACCTCATCGGCGGGCGGCGGATCGGTCTGGACAGGCTTCTGGATGCCCCTCCTCGCAGTCACATCCGACTTCCTATCCTCAGGGCGCCTCGCCCGGCGTCACGGCGTCGCTCTGATCAGGATTCCCCGGTTGGCGTGAAATCGCTCGAACACGTGCAAGGGCAGTGTTGCCGAGTCTGAATTGTGCGAGTAGCCCGACGGGTTGTGGAAGCACACCACACCGTCCTGGACGGAGTGGATCAGCACGAGGTGGCCGCCGCGTCGCGGCTCGGGGGTGTCGGGGTCGCGAATCTCGGCCGAGACCGAGGCGATCATCACCTGATCGGCGCGCACCTGTTGGCTGGAGATGTCAATCGGCGTGCGCTCCACCAGCTGGCAGCCGAATCCGAACTGCGTGCTGACCCAGGCCATGAACGGCCGATAGAGCAGTCCGTGGACCGTGCCGGCGGGCTCAATCACATAGCAGCCCGCATCGAGCGCCATCGCGAGCAGTTCTCCCATTGACAGTCGCACGTCGGTCCAGCCGTGCAGCAGCGACTGCAGACAGGCCAGGCCGCAGACTCTGCGGGACCAGAACAGGTACTGCTCGCTCGAGCGGTAGCCGTCGTGGACCCAGTCGCGCGGCTGCGGCTGGTCACTCGGCGGTAGGAAAACCTCCAGCCCTGATGATCCGGTTCGCCGCATGAGGATCGCGTCGTTACGCTCCAGCGGCCCCCACTGGGAGAAGCACCGCAAACGCATCTCAGGCGACGGGAAAGTCGAAACACTCATCGGGATGCGATTCGTTGCACAGCGTGTAGTGCCACTATTCGCAGTCGTAGGCGACGAACCCGGCCTCGTCCATGAGGGCGCGAAGCAGCGCACGGTTCCCGCCCTCGACCGGCGTGAGGCCGGGTGAGCGATGATGCGAGATCGGGTCCATCAGGTCGAGGCCACCGCGCATGGGCAGCAGGTTACCAGTGACCAGGTCGCAGCGCGTCAAGTCGACATCTTTCTGCTGCATGGCGTCCCGCCGGTCACGATGTCAGGGTGAAGTCGTACTCCCCGATGCGGGTGGGGCCAGTACATCCTGGACGCGGGCGACGAGCTCGTCGACGTCGACCGGCTTGGTGACGTACTCGTTGGCGCCGGCGTCGAGGCACTTCTGCCGGTCGTCGGGCATCGCCTTCGCGGTGACCGCGATGATCGGGATGTCGGTGAAACGCGGCATGGCCCGGATCGCGGCCATCGTGGTGTAGCCATCCATCTCCGGCATCATCACGTCCATCAGGACCAGGTCGGTCGACGGGTTGGCCAGCAGCTTCTCGATACCCTTCTGCCCATCGGGGGCATGGTCGACAGCCGCGCCGTAGAACTCCAGAATGCTGGTGATGGCGAAGACGTTGCGGACATCGTCGTCGACCACCAGAACCGACCGGCCATCCAGGATGTCCCCCTCGTCGGGGTCACCCGCCTGACCTGCCGCGGGCTGCGGCTCGTCCAGGGCCGGGATCACCTGCGCGGGTACGACCACGTCTGTCGGCGCGGCCGAGGCCGCGGCGGCGGAGGACGACCCGTCCCGCGCCGGTTCGGGGCTGGTCAGCTCGGCCGGCGGTGTCGTGGGCAGGTGAAGAGCGAAGGTGCTTCCGCTGCCGTAGACGCTGGTCGCCTGGATCTCACCGCCCAGCAGGGTGGCGACTTCGCGGCAGATGGACAGCCCCAGACCGGTGCCACCGTAGCGGCGGCTGGTGGTGCCGTCGCCCTGCTGGAAGGCTCCGAAGATCCGGCCGAGGTTCTCCTCGGCGATACCGATTCCGGTGTCAGTGACGGCGAACTGGATCTGGTCGCCGCCCGCGCGCCCAGGGGCGGAGGCCAGCTTCGTGATGGTCAGGTCGACGCGGCCCTGCTCGGTGAACTTGACCGCGTTCGAGAGCAGGTTGCGCAGGATCTGGGCGAGCCGGTGCCGGTCGGTGAGCAGCCGGTCGGGCACGTTCGGCGCGATGTCGACGCGCAGGCTCAGCCCCTTCTCCGCGGTGACCGGTGCGAACGTGGCCCGCAGGTCCTCGAGCAGCGTGGCGAGCGCGACCGGCTCGATGTGCAGGTCCATCTTGCCGGCCTCGACCTTGGACAGGTCGAGAATGTCGTTGATCAGCTGCAGCAGGTCCGAGCCGGCCGAGTGGATGACCTGCGCGTACTCGACCTGCTTGCTGGTCAGGTTGCCCTTCGGATTGCGCGCCAGCAGGCCGGCCAGGATGAGCAGGCTGTTCAGGGGTGTGCGCAGCTCGTGCGACATGTTCGCCAGGAACTCTGACTTGTACTTCGAGGCGAGTGCGAGCTGCCGGGCCCGCTCTTCGAGTTCCTGGCGGGCCTGCTCGATCTCGCGGTTCTTGACCTCGATGTCGTGGTTCTGCTGGGCCAGCAGATCGGCCTTGACCTCCAGCTCGTCGTTCGAGCGTTGCAGGTCCTCCTGCCGGGACTGCAGCTCTTCCGAGCGCGCCTGCAACTCGCCGGCGAGGCGCTGGGATTCCTCCAGCAGAGCGTCGGTGCGGGCGTTCGCGACGATCGTGTTGACGTTGACGCCGATGGTCTCGGTGAGCTGGTCGAGGAATGCGCGGTGCACCGCCGTGAAGGGCGTGAACGACGCCAGCTCGATCACACCCAGCGCCTGGTCCTCGAACAGGATCGGCAACACGACCAGGGAAACGGGTGCGGCCTGGCCGACGCTCGAACCGATCGTGATGTAGTCGCGCGGGGTCTGCTCGACGACGATGGTGCGGCGGGTCCGGGCGGCCTGGCCGATCAGGGACTCCCCGAGGCCGAAATGTCGCGGCGTCGTCGCGGTGGGCCGGTAGCCGTAGCTGGCGATGAGGTCGAGCGCGGGCGTCTCGGCCGAGGAGTCGACCAGGAAGAACGTGCCATGCTGGCCGCCGACCATCGGGGTCAGCTCGTCGATGACCAGCTGGGCGACGGTCGCCAGGTCACGGTGGCCCTGCATCAGACCGCCGATATGGGCCAGGTTGGTCTTCAGCCAGTCCTGTTCCTCGTTCATCCGGGTGGTGTCCCGCAGCGAGCGCACCATCGCGTTGATGTTGTCCTTGAGCTCGGCCACCTCACCCTGCGCGTCGACGGTGATCGACCGGGTGAGGTCGCCGGTCGCGACGGCGCTGGTCACAGCGGCGATGGCGCGGACCTGGCGGGTCAGGTTCCCAGCGAGCTCGTTCACGTTCTCGGTCAGCCGCTTCCAGGTGCCGGAGACCCCGGGCACCTCGGCCTGGCCGCCCAGGATGCCGTCGGTGCCAACCTCGCGGGCGACCCGGGTGACCTCGTCGGCGAACGAGGACAGCTGGTTGACCATGGTGTTGATGGTGTTCTTGAGCTCGAGGATCTCGCCGCGGGCGTCGACGTCGATCTTGCGAGTCAGGTCGCCCTGGGCCACCGCCGTGGTCACCTGGGCGATGTTGCGGACCTGGCTGGTCAGGTTGTTCGCCATGAAGTTGACGTTGTCGGTCAGGTCCTTCCAGGTGCCCGACACGCCCTTGACGCTGGCCTGGCCGCCGAGCCGGCCGTCGGTGCCGACCTCGCGGGCCACCCGCGTCACCTCGTCGGCGAAAGCACCCAGGGTGTCCACCATCGTGTTGATGGTCGACGCGAGCGCCGCGACCTCGCCCTTCGCCTCGACAGTGATCTTCTGGGACAGGTCGCCCCGGGCGACGCCGGTGGCGACCTGGGCGATCGAGCGCACCTGCGCGGTCAGGTTCGAGGCCATCACGTTGACGTTGTCGGTCAGGTCCTTCCAGGTACCCGACACCCCGCGCACGATGGCCTGGCCGCCCAGGTTGCCCTGCGTACCGACCTCGCGGGCGACGCGGGTGACCTCGTCGGCGAAGGCCGAGAGCTGGTCAACCATCGTGTTGATGGTCTCCTTGAGCTCAAGGATCTCCCCGCGGGCGTCGACGCGGATCTTCTGGGACAGGTCGCCCCTGGCCACCGCCGTGGTGACCTGCGCGATCGAGCGCACCTGGTCGGTCAGATTGCCGGCCATGACGTTCACCGACTCGGTCAGGTCACGCCAGGTACCGGAGACCCCCTTGACGTCGGCCTGGCCGCCGAGCCGGCCATCGGTGCCGACCTCTCGGGCGACGCGGGTGACCTCGTCGGCGAAGGAGGACAGCTGGTCGACCATCGTGTTGATGGTGTTCTTCAGTTCGAGGATCTCACCGCGGGCCTGGACGGTGATCTTCTGGGAGAGGTCGCCGCGGGCGACGGCGGTGGCGACCTGCGCGATGTCGCGGACCTGGCCGGTGAGGTTGCCGGCCATGGCGTTGACGTTGTCGGTGAGGTCCTTCCACGAGCCGGAGACCCCGGGCACCTCGGCCTGGCCACCGAGCTTGCCCTCGCTGCCCACCTCCCGGGCCACCCGGGTCACCTCTGAGGTGAAGAGCGCGAGCTGGTCGATCATGCCGTTGAACACGAGGGCGATCTCGTCCATCAGCTCATCGCCCACCTGCGGCAGCCGCGTGCCGAAGTCACCTCCGCGCACCGCCGTGAGACCGGCGAGGAGCTGACGCAACGCGCTGTCATCGGGCCTCGGCCGAAACGGCGTCGAGGGAACCAGGGTGTCGGTCACCGACGTCCTCCCGGAGAATGCGCCGAGGCTGGCACCGCGCGGCGACAGCGAAGGAATGCTGGCACGAGCATGCCCCCAAACACCATCCCAGTAGGGTAAGCGGGGCACTCCGATGCCAGGTCGGAAGCGTCGACAATGTGCGAGGTAACAGGAGAATTGGCCCGGACGCCGCAGGAGCTCGTGCAGCCGCCGGAACGTCGCAATCGGCTCCTCGACATCGTCATCCGCCAGCGGCAGCGGATTCTGGAGCTGGAGTCGCGGGCCTCCGGCGCGCGGCTCGTCGACCTGGCCGTCGGCGTTATCGTGGAGCGCCTGGGGACGGGCCCGGCCGACGCCGCCGACCAGCTCCGGCTGTTGGCACGCGCCGCCGGCGCCACCGAGGTCGACCTCGCCGCCGAGTTGCTCGGCGAACGACGACCGCCTCCCGCGGCGATCCCCGCCGAGGACCAGCTGGGGATCAGTCTCTGGCGTGCCGCGACCGCGACCGGCGCCACCAGCGACGGCGACGCGGTCGCCCAGGCCGTCGTGCGGGAAGGACTCGCCGCGCACGGCGCCTGTGCTCTCGCGATCTGGACGCTGGAACCGGACGGGGCCCTCACCCTGGTGGGCCAACACGGCCTGACGGCCCTCGACGCGAGTCGCTGGCGGCGGATACCACCGCAGCTGGATTGCCTGGCCAACCGGGCCGTGGCCCAGGGACGACCGATCTGGTGGCCGACCGGAGCGCCGGCCGAGGACGCCGCGGGCGGGCCGGGCCAGCCACCGACGGTCGGTTCCTGGACCGGCGCCCGGGCCGCGCTGCCGCTGCTGGCCGCGGGCACGCTGGTCGGCGTGGTCGAGATCTGCTGGCCGGGGCCGGTGCGGACCGACGAGACCACATTGCCGCGCGAGATCGCCGCACTCGCCGACCTCTGCCAGCGAGCCCTGCCTCTCCATGGGGACCAGGACGATCTCGCCGCTGAGGCGACCGCCCACCGGCGCCGGGAGGACGTCTCGCTGCTGGCCCTGCTGGACGGGATCGCGGGCTCGGTCCTGCTGGCCCGGCCCGTGCGCGACGACCAGGGTGACATCGTCGATTTCACGATCACCTACACCAACCGCGGTTTCGTCGACCCCATCGGACTCGCGGCCGACGAGGTGCGCGGGGCCAGGCTGCTTGATCTTTACCCGCTGATGGGCGCCGACGACGGCCTTTTCGGCCGGGCGGTCGACGTGCTGCGTACCGGCGTCCCCTACGCGGTCGACCGAACGGTCCTGCTCTGCCTGGTCGGCGAGGTGATCGTCAGCCGTGAGATGGACATCCGCGTCACCCGGCACGCCGACTCGGTCGCGATCAGCTGGCGGTTCACCGATGGCACGGAGACAACCGCCTCGCTGGGCGCGCACGTGCAACGGCTCGGTGGCTTCGGCGGATGGGAGGAAGACGTCGGCAGCGGCGCCATCCGGTGGACCGACAACACCTACGACCTCTTCCACCTCCCGCGCTCGGCGCCCCCCCTCGCGCTCGAGGACCTACTCCCGCTCATCCACGCCGAGGACCGGGACGCCTTCGCTCATCTGCGGGAGGCGGTGCTCCTGGTGCGCCGAGCGGCAAGCGCCTCGTTCCGAATCCTGCTGCCGGACGGAGGGCTACGAAACTGGCGCGCGTTCGCCGAACCGGTGGAGGACACCTCCGGCGCGCTGGTCGCCGTCCGCGGGGTCTACCAGGACCTCACCGACCAGTACCGAACCGAGCTCGTCCTGGACGCCACCCAAAACCAGCTCGCGGACTCCGAGGCGCGCGCCGACAACCAGCACCAACTCGCGCTGGCCCTCCAACGGGCAATCATCCCGGACGCGCCGCCGCTACTGACCAACAGCGGGCTCGCGGCCGCCGTCCGCTACCGACCCGCCGAGCAGGAGAGCCTCGTCGGCGGCGACTGGTACGACGCGACCATGTTGCCCGACGGGCGGATCCTGCTCGCCGTCGGCGACGTCGCCGGCCACAGCATCCGGTCCGTCGCCGCGATGACGACGTTGCGCAACAGCTTGCGAGGCCTCGCCGTCACCGGTGCGAGCCCGGGGCAACTCCTGCGCTGGCTCAACGACGTCGCCTGCCATTTCAGCGCCGACCTGACCGCCTCCGTCATCTGCGGCGTTTACCAACCAGCCGACCGCACCCTGCGTTGGGCACACGCCGGCCACCTGCCACCAGTGCTGATCCGAGCCGGCCGGGCCCAGACGCTCACGGCTCCGGTCGGCCTGCTGCTCGGGGTGATGCCCGACGTCTCCTACCGGGAGGCCCACCTCCAGCTGACCGCTGGCGACGCCTTACTGCTCTATACCGACGGACTCGTGGAACGGCGGCGGGCCGACCTGGACGAGTCGCTGCGCGAGCTGCTGCGACTCGCCGCGGTACCGCAGGCTGACGTCGCGCGGCGAGCGGATTTCCTGCTGGCGCACTGCACGCCGGACACCGACGACGACACCTGCCTGGTCATTGTCGAGCTGACGAGTCACCCGCCTGACGAGGAGCACGGCTAGTCACTGCTCGCTATGGGGGTGGTCGGCATCGTAGGTGGCTTCGGTGATGGCGAGCGCCCGGTCGAACGACGCACTACTCGTGGCCTAGATACGGCCGCACCAGCCCGAAGCTGGCTTTCGCCGTATCGGCGGGCCGCGTCCGCCGCAGGCTGATCCACATGGTCGGGCTGGGGTCCTCGGACGCGGACGGCCTCCTGAGGGCCGGTGCCGTGGCGGGCAGGGGAGCCGCCTGGCAAGGGGTGGCATCGCCACCCTGGGCTGAAGCTGTCTCGTTGGCGGCGAAGGCTGACCGGAGGTGGCGACTGTTGGCGATCAGGACGACGCCCAGCGCGATCAGCCCGGAACAGCCCTGCTCGACCCTCAGCCACGTCGGAAAGCGGCCAGGAACGAGGAGAACCGGCCATATGGTCAGGGTGATGATGCCGGAGACGATCCGGACCCGCGTGAACGCCGAGCGCAGTCCGCCGGCCGCCCTTCCGGCGAAGACGAACATGACGGTCCCACCGACAAGGCGCCCGATCCCGGCTGCATAAACCTCGGGGTTGCTGTTGCGCGTCGCGATGATGGCGGCTACGGCCGCCACACCCATCGCCAGGTAGGCGCCGAGGATCCGCCGAACGCGCAGGAGAGCCGCCCGCGCGGGCGGCGGGAGGATGAGCCCGGTGTCCATGAAGACTTTCGCCTTTCGCACCAACCAGCCGCCGAACGCGGCCGTCCTCCCTCCTCAAGCGTTTCGGGAGGCCGAACCGTTACACCTCGCTATCCACGGGCAGCTGGCCAGGCCCGCCGGTCCTGCCGCGGACGACGGGCTAGACGGTCGTGCGCTCAGCGGGCCGACGCGGCTGGTGTCGTGGTGGGCGATGGGTTCAGGAGGGCGCTGACCAGCGCTGGGAAGCCCGACGCTGGTGTCGCCGAAGGTTGCTGGGTGGGTGTCACGCTGACCGTGCCGGTCGGCGGCGGCGGCGGCGTGGTCGGGTGCGGGCTGGGCGACGGGCCGGTCGGCCGCGCGCTGGCGGGGCTCGCGGCCATCGTGGGCGGGAGGTAGACGCGAGTCGTGACGATCGTCGCCGGCGAAAGCGCTGCGACGGTGCCGGCGTGACCTTGGTGACGGCCAAGCAGCGCGACCAGCCCGGCGAGCACCAGGACCAGCGCGCCCAGAGCGCCGACGAGAGCGATCATGACCCCTCGGTGGCGATTCCGGCGGGTCGGCGCGGAATGGCGGACAGTGCCTGCGCGGTGCTGGTCGAGCTCGGTGGAAAGTTCAGATCTCCCACTTCCCCGGCGGCGGTGGGTGCGCGGGGGCAGCGTGGTGGCGGCCGCGCGCCGGTATCGGCTGATCTCAGTGTCGACGATGTCGGGCAGCCATCCCTCGCCGAGAAGGCCGCGCGGTGCCGTCGGGACCGTGACGCTGCCGACTCGCACATCCAGTTCGCCGGCGAGGCGGCCGCACAGGTCGATGATCTCGGCGCAGGTAGCCCGCTGTTCCGGCGACTTGGCCAGGCAGCCGGTCAGGACGAGCCGCAACGGCCAGGGGACGAGCTCCCAGTCAGGATCCGCGTATTCGATGCGGTGAAAGACGCCGATGTCGCTGCCGAACGGGTACTCGCCGGTCGCCGCGAAAAAGGCGGTCGCACCCAGCGAGAAGACATCCGAAGCGCGTTCCGCCCGGCCCGCGCTGACCTGCTCTGGCGCCATGAACGCGGGCGTGCCCACCGGCACCCCCGGGTGGCTGACAGCCGCACTGGCGCTGTCGGCGGCCCGCGCGAGCCCGAAATCGATGAGCAACGGCCCGTCCACCGCGGTGATGATGTTCGATGGCTTGAGGTCCCGATGAATGACACCGGCGCGGTGGACCGATTCGAGTGCCTCGGCGACTCCGGCGAGCAGGCCGAGCACGGTTCGGGCGGGCAGCGGTCCACCACGGCGCACCACAGCTGACAGGTTCGGTGCCGGAATGTAGGACGTCGCGATCCACGGCTGGGCGGCTTCGGTGTCCGCGTCGATGACCGGCACGGTGTAGGCACCCTGCACACGGCGCGCGATCGCGACTTCACTGGCGAATCGCTGGCGGAACTCCGGATTGTCGGCGAGCTCTTGGCGCACCAGCTTCAGCGCGATCGGCCGTCCACCGCGGCTCGCTGACAGGAAGACGGTCCCCATGCCGCCCTGGCCGATCCGGGCGCGCAGCGTATAACCGCCCACCTCGGCCGGGTCGTCAGGCAGCAGAGGCAGGAAAAAGCGATCCGCGGCCGCGCGCCGCCGGTTGCGCGAGGTACCGCCACCGGAAGCGCTGGCCTCCCGCGGTCCTGAAGGCTCGGTGGTCTGCGACAAAGTCTCCATCGGCTCCTCACGGCCCACCGGCCGCCGCATCGGTGCGGGCAGTCTGGACTGCCCAGCTCTCGCGCGCCGGCCGTTACGACGGGCAGCTCACCTCCACGCTGCCCATACAGAAGCCCCCCACCTACGCCAGTGTACGAAGCGTGGCAAAGCTGTCGCAATCAGGCTTAACGGGGCGTAGCGGAACCGCCACCCGAACGCCGGACGCCTGCGCCGAAAACTATGTGGCCCAGCTGCCCACGACCCTCCAGCTCGGCGCGATCTACGGCGCGGCGGGCGAGGGCCGGATCAGCGCCGCGGCGCGCGTCGACTTCGCCGAGGCGGCGGCGGCCGTGCTGGCGACAGGCGACCACGCCGGCCGGACCTACGAGCTCGGTGGGGACGACGCCTTCACCATGGCCGGCCTCGCCGCCGCGATCAGCGCCGCGACCGGCACGCCGGTGGAGTACAGGAACGTCTCGCAGGCCGAGTACGAGGAGATCCTGACCGGTGCCGGCCTGCCGGCACCGATGCCCGCGATCCTGGCC
>Ga0134124_10001970_pt1 | contig 16519 bp, 16 predicted proteins | sample KB304_FD_96880 | JGI IMG/M metagenome (GOLD analysis project Ga0134124, IMG submission 96880) | Terrestrial soil microbial communities without Nitrogen fertilizer from Kellogg Biological Station, Michigan, USA - KB3-0-4 | ecosystem: Environmental > Terrestrial > Soil > Unclassified ...
CTGCTGCCCGAGCGCGGCCTCGATCGACGAGCGCGTGCTGAAGTGCCCGAGCGAGCTGCCATTCCAGCTCAGCGCAAGGCTTCCGAAGGCCGCTGAAAGGCTCACCCCGGCGAGCCAACAGCGGCCGCGAAACCCCTGAAATCGGAGGCTTGCGTCGAAAAACGCGGCGGCCGCGCCCAGCGCAAGCAAGGTGAGCGCGGTGCCCGCACGGTAGGTCGCGAGCGTCCAAAAAACGTCGATCACCGTGTCGTAGAGCGGACCCGAGAAGTAGCCGAAGAACGGGTCGAAGGCGAACACCATCGGGCTCGTATAGAAGCGTCCGAGGCTCAGCAAAATGCCGCCTAGCGGAGCCAAGAGCGCCCCCAAAATACAAGCCGTGCGGCGTCGAAACCCAGGCCGCACGCGCGCGGCAGCGAGTCCGACGATGGCCCCCCAAACCCCGGCCAGCAACGCACCCGGCAACGGCCCGAGCAGGTACAACTCGACACCCCAGCCCGCGTCGCACATTCCGGCCCGCAGTCCGTGGCCAAACACGATCACCAGCCCCAACACCGCCAAGCCGAAAGCAACGGAGATCCCCCGCCCGAACGCGTCCAGCGGCGCCACTCGCGCCGCCGAGAGCGTGAACGCCAAACACAACGCGCTGGCCGCCGGCAGAATCAAGCCCGCAGCCAGCGACGACTCGTAGCCTGGACCACCGAATTGGGGGATGAAGCCAAAAGCGAGGAACGCCAAGGCCGTGAAGGCCGCGGCGATGCGCACGGCGCGCGTGCGCAGCAGGGGCGAGAGCTGGGCCCTGCCCCGCTGGGGCTCGGGATGCGAGTCGCTGGGTTCAGACACGGGACGCCGCGTCAGGGGTGCGCGGCGCCACCGGACTGCGGCGGTACTTCACGGTCGTCGCTCTCCGAGGTTTCGGGCGCGCGTAGCACCAACGGCAGCACTTCATCGACGCGTGAGACGAAGTGCACGCGCAGGTCGTTTTTGACCTCGGTCGGCACGTCTTCCAGATCGCGCTCGTTGCGTGTCGGCAGCAGCAGCTCGCGGATCCCGGCGCGATGCGCGGCCAGCACCTGATCTTTGACGCCGCTGACCGGCAAAATGTTGCCGCGCAGCGTGATTTCACCGGTCACGGCGACGTCGGAGCGCACGGGCGCGTCCAGCAGGAGCGAGGCGACGGCCACGAACATCGCGACGCCGGCGTTGGCGCCGTCACGCGTGGAACCGCCGCGCGGGATGTGTAAGTGGAGGTCGATCGTCTTCAGCCATTCGGGATCGAGCTTGGGCCGGTCGGCTTTGGAGCGAACGTACGAAACGGCAGTCGCCGCGGACTCTTTCATCACGTCGCGCAGACCGCCGGTGATGTGGATGTTGCCCTTGCCGGGCATGCGCGTGCACTCCACGATCAAGATGTCCCCGCCGCTGCCCGAGACCGAAAGGCCAATCGAGATCCCGGGCACCAACTTGCGCTCGTTGATTTCGTTCAGATTACGCTCGGGACCGAGCAGCTCGCGAACGTGCGCGGGGGTCACGCGAATGGTCGAAAACGTCTTGCCCTCCGCGAGCTTGACGGTCACGTCCCGGCATACGGCGGCAATTTCGCGGTCCAAGCCGCGTACCCCGGCCTCCCGCGTGTACGAGTCGATGATGAGTTCGATGCCCTCACGCTCGAACTGGATCTGGTCACTGGTGATGCCGTGGTCACGCACCTGCTTGGGCACCAGGAATTGCTCGGCGATGCTGCGCTTCTCGCTGCGCGTGTACCCCGGGACCTCGATGATTTCCATGCGGTCGCGCAGGGCGTCCGGGATATTGCCGCGGTAGTTCGCGGTGGCGATGAAGGTCACGTCCGACAAATCGAAGGGCAGATCGATGTAATGATCGACGAAGGTGTCGTTCTGCGCGGGATCCAGCACTTCCAGCAAGGCTGCGGCTGGGTCGCCGCGCATGTCGACGCCCATCTTGTCGACTTCGTCCAGGACCAACACCGGGTTTCGACAACCGGTCTTCTTCAGCGCTTGGATGATGCGCCCGGGCAGCGCGCCGACATAAGTGCGGCGGTGACCGCGGATTTCGGCTTCGTCGCGCACGCCGCCGAGTGAGATGCGACCGTAGCGTCGCCCCATGGCGCGCGCGATCGACTTGCCGAGCGAGGTCTTGCCGACGCCGGGCGGACCCACGAAGAGCAAGATCGGCCCTTTCTTGTCGCGCCGCAGTTGGCGGATCGCCGAGTACTCGATGATGCGCTTCTTCACTCGGTCCAGGCCGAAGTGATCTTCGTCCAGGCAGCGCTTCACTTCGCGCACGTCGACTCGGTCGGGCGTGGTCCGCGACCAGGGCAAATCCGCGAGCCACTCCACGTACGTGCGAGTAACCTGATACTCGGCTGATTGCGGCTGCATGCCGCTCAGGCGGCCGAGTTGCTTGCGCGCGGCCTTTTCAGCGTCGAGCGGCAGCTCGGCGCGCGCGATGCGCTCGCGCAGCTGCTCGACTTCGTCGTCGTCCGCGGCTTCACCCAGCTCTTCGCGGATATTTCGCATCTGTTGGCGCAGCACGTAGTCGCGCTGAGAGCGGCTCATCTCGGTGTGGACGAGCGTCGAGATCTCGTCCTTGACCTTCAGCACTTCGAGCTGGCGCGTGACCATGCCCAAGACCAGATCGACGCGTTCGCGGATGTCGAAGGCCTCGAGCACCTTCTGCCGAACGTGGATGCTCGCCTGCTCCTCCGGAAAGTTGGAGGCGATCAGATCGGCCAGGGCGCCCGGTTCACGCACGTTGTCCAGGATGCTCGCGGTCTCTTTCGGAAGGTTCGGCATCAACGCCAATACTTCTCGAGTGTTCTCGCGCAGCTTTTGACCCAATTGATGGAGATCGGTCGCGGGCTCGGTGGGCTCGGTGATGCGTTCGACTTCTGCCGTCATGTACGGCTCGAGCCCGGTCGTGGCCTGCATGCGGAAGCGCCCGAGGCCGTTGAGCACCACGCTGTAGTTGGAGGGCCCGAGACGAATCACTTTCACGACGCGCGCCAACGTGCCGATCGAATACAGATCTTCGAACGTGGGCTCGACCGTCTCCGAGTTCTTTTGGGTGAGCACGCCGACCATCGCGCTTTCTTGGCCGAGCAGCTCTTCGACCAAGCGCACGCTGCGCGGGCGACCAACGTTGATCGGCACCACCGACATCGGGAACAACACGGAGTTCCTGAGCGGCAAGATCGCGAGCTGCTCCGGTCGACGTGGTTTGGGGGCAGGACGCATGTTTCCACAGTAATACGGATCGACCAGAGATCCAGCGACGTGTCGGTTTCGCACCCGCTCTTCTGCCCCGAAGTCGCGAGAGTCTTCGGCCTGTGGTATCTGCCCGCCATGTCGTGTTCGGCACGCCCCTGCCTCCTTTCGCGCGGATTGCGGGTCATGCGCATTGCGTCCGCGCTGTCGCTGCCCCTGCTCCTGGCCGCGGCTTCGGTGCTGGTCGGGTGTGCGAGCGGTTCGAGCGCGAGTAGTCCGGAGAGTGTGCTCTCGGCCTACGCCCGGGCAGTCCAGCGCGGCCAGTTGGCCGAGGCCTATGCGCTGCTCAGCGAAGATGCAAAAAAGACCATTCCTTTCGAACAGTTCAAGAGAATGATTCAGGAAAACCCTGAACAGGCTCAGGAATTGACGCGGGCGCTCGACCGGCCGTCGAGCGGCCCTGCGCGCATCACTGCTCGGGTGACCGGTGCGGACGGCGAGCCGCTCCTGCTGGTGTACGAGAATGGGGCCTGGCGGGTGGATGGTTCCGCGATCGACTTGTACAGCCAGGCGGCGCCGGAGGCGGCGGCGCTCTCATTCGTCCGCGCGGTCGAAAACAAGCGCTACGACCTGCTGTTGAATTTTGTCCCCGACAGCCAGCGCGAGGGCCTGACTGAAGCGACCCTGCGCGCGGCTTGGGAGGGCGAGCAGAAACAGGACATGGGTCGGCTGATCGAGGCGCTCAAGGCCGCCCTGCCGACCGCTCGCTTCGAGGTCGTGGGCGAACGCGCGACCCTGGCCTACGGAGCAGGCGGGACGATCGAACTCGTGCGCGAGCACGCCGCTTGGAAAGTCGAGGAATTGAAATGACCGCGCGTATCGCCAAGGTCGAGCGCCAGACCAAAGAGACGAAGATCAGCGTCGAGGTGAATCTCGACGGCACGGGCGTCTCCAAGATCCAGACCCCCCTGCCCTTTCTTTCGCACATGCTCGACCAAATCGCGCGCCACGGCTCGATCGATCTGACGGTCGTGGCCGAGGGTGACGTCGAGATCGACGGGCACCACACGACCGAGGACATCGGCATCGTGCTCGGCAAAGCCGTCCTCGACGCGCTCGGGGATCGCCACGGCATTCGCCGCTACGGCTCGGCCACCCTGCCCATGGACGAGGCGCTGGTCACTGCCGCGATCGATCTGTCGGGACGCGCCTTCTTCGTTTGGCGCGTCCCGCTGCCCAAGGCCAAAATCGGCACTTGGGACGTGGAGCTGGCCGAGGTATTTTTCGAGGCGTTCGCGCGTACTGCGCAAGCCAACCTGCACGTCGTGCTGCACGAGGGCCAAAACCTGCACCACATCGTGGAGATTTCGTTCAAAGCCTTCGCGCGCGCGTTGCGTGCCGCGACCGAATTCGACCCGCGCGCTCCCGGGGTCCCGTCCACGAAAGGGATGTTGGTGTGACGTCCGTGGTCGTGGTCGACGTGGGGCTCGGCAACCTGCACTCGGTCGAAAAAGCGCTCGAACTCGCCGGGCGAGAGCATGGGATCACGCCCCAGCGCAGCGCCGATCCGGAGCGAGTGCGGCGGGCCGATGCGATCGTGGTGCCCGGGCAAAGCAACTTCGACGGCTTCTTGAAGGCGCTCGGGCCCGAACTGTTCGAGGTATTGCTGGAGCGCTTGCGCGCCGGCACTCCGTATCTCGGGATCTGCTTGGGCATGCAAATCTTGTTCGAATCGAGCGAGGAAGCGCCTGGCTTCCAAGGCCTTGGCTGGTTCAAGGGCTCGGTCAAGAAGTTGCTCGGTGCTCCGGGGATCAAGATCCCGCACATGGGCTGGAACGCGCTCGAGCTGCGCGCGGGCGGCCACCGTGATTTGGCCGCCGCGGGCGGTGACGGCGAGCACGTCTATTTCGTGCACTCGTTTCACGCCGTGCCGCTCGAGCCCGACGTGACCAAAGCCACCGTCTCGTACGGGCCCAATTCGGTGACCGCGGCCGTGGCGCGCGAGCAGGTGCTGGCCACGCAGTTTCATCCCGAAAAGAGCCAAGCGGCTGGAATTCGCCTGCTTTCGAGTTTTCTGGGCTCGCTCTCGACTCGCTAGAGTATCGTTCTAAGATGGCGGAATTGGCTGACGAATCGGAGAGCGGGGTCGAAAGCGTTGCGGCGCATCGGCCGAGCTTTGCTCCGACAGCGCCGCCGCGGCGGCCAAGCTTGGCGTCGACGGCGCCCGCGCCGACCTCCCTCCGTCGACAGGAGCACGATTCCGAAGCGCCGTCGTCGAAGTTCGACGGTGAAGACTTCCTGTTCCACTTGTATCGCGGCAGCGAGCTGCTCCAGGACAACTGCGTCAGCGAGGCGAAAGAAGAGCTCGAGCTGGCGCTGCGAGTTCAGCCGCAGGACGTCGAAGGCCAGGGCTTGCTCGGTGTCGTCTACTTCCGACTCGGGCTCTACCCGCGCGCGCAGGAGATCTACCAAGAGATCATCCGTGTTCGCCCGGAGGAAATCAGCCCGCGTGTGAATCTGGCGCTCTGCTACCTCAAAACCGGACAATCCCAAGCCGCCCGCGATTGCCTCGAAGAAGTGACGCTGCGCGTCCCGGATCACGTGCGCGCCTGGGGCTACTTGGGACTCGTGCACGAGCGCTTGGGCGATTTCGAGCGCGCGCGCTCGGCCTTCGAACGAGCGGGGCAGCCACACCTGGTGCGGCGAATGCAGCAGCTGCTCGAACAAAGCGTGGAGCCGCCCGATAGCGTGCACCATCCGGAACGCGCCGAAGTGCGCGCGGCGGCGGCCGATGCAGTTCAGGAACTCGAAACGGACGAGGCGGGCTTTTCGCGAGCGACCACCGAGTCCGAGCTGGGCCCGATGTCGCGCGCGGGGCGCTGGCGGGCGGTCGAGCCCGGTGAAGAAGTGCCTGCGGCGCCGCGAGCGCGGCGCTCCTCACTCCCCGGGCGATTCGGTCCGGCCGTGCCCGCGATCCCCGAACCCACGGAGTTGAGTCGGGCGTCGCTGTTACCAGCGGTGAGCGGCGGGGCCACCCCGTCGATCCACCCGCAGGTGGTCGGGCCAGAGCCTGTGGTGGCCGCGAGTCGTCGCTCGGCCCTGATCGAGGTCACGAGCACTTGGGCCGTGCGCGGGGACTCCGTGCGCGGTTTGCTCGCCCACGGGCCCGCCTTCACGAATACGCCGCTCTTGCGCCGGATGCGGGGGCGTGAGTCGAGCGAACCGCTGGGTGGACCCGGGTCGCCGTGGGTGCTGATGAGCGGCGCGGGCCAACTCTTGGTGGGCGCGTCGCCGGAGCGGGAGCTGTCAGCGCTGGAGCTGAGCGGGACCTACGTCTACGTGCGCGAGACCTGCTTGGTCGGCTTCGCGGGCACGGCGCAGCACGAAAATGGGCGCTTGCCGAGCGGCGGGGGCGAGCCGGTTTCGATGGTGCAAATCAGCGGGCGAGGCACGGTCCTGATCGAGAGCCGTAAACCGCCACGAGTGCTCGAGGTCACCGAGCATCAAAAGCTGGCCGTGCGCGCCGATGACGTGGTGGGCTGGGTCGGCCGGCTCATGGGGCACCCGCTGGATTTGGACGCCGCGCCGCTCAAAACGCCGGGCTTCGTCGCCTTTTCTGGCAGCGGTTCGGTGCTAGTCGATCTGGGTTGATCATGGCCAAAGCTGGTTTTTTCCCTCGGCGATCGAATCGCCTGCCGTTGAGCGAACGCAAGCGCCGGCGGCGCTCACTCACCGAGGATGCGTTCAACGTCCCCAACCTGCTGACCATGGCGCGCGTGGCGATCATCCCGCTCGTGATCATGCTGATTGGCCGTGGCTCGCCCAAGGACTGCGTGTGGGCCGCGTTGGTGTACTCCGCCGCCGCGATCACCGATTTGCTCGACGGCTACTTGGCGCGGCGCATGAACGTCGTCAGCGTGCTCGGCAAATTCATGGATCCGCTGGCCGACAAGCTCTTGGTCATGGCCGTGCTGGTGTACATGGTGCCGATGGGCCGCATCCCCGAGTGGGCGGTGGTCCTGCTGCTGGCGCGCGAGATCTCGGTCACGAGCCTGCGCAGCATCGCCAGCAGTGAAGGCGTGGTGATCGCGGCGGGTGACGACGGAAAGAGCAAGACGGCTCTGCAAATGGTCGGCATCCTGGCCTTGATCCTCGGCTACCCCTATCACCTGAGCCTCGGCCCGCTCGATCTGGGCATGGTCGACCTGGTGCACGTGGGGCGCGCCCTGGTCTATATTTCGCTGGTTTTCTCGATCATGAGCGCGGTTTCCTATTTGCGTCTGTTTTCAGCCGCCGTGGAAGCCAAGGACAAGCGCCGGGCGTAGAGCCGAGCCCAATCGGCCGAGCCCTTTCGCAGGCGTGACAGGCGCGGAAACCCCTGGTAGGAAGCCCCCAGCATGCGCTTTTCCCCCCGCTCCGTCGCCTCGGCGACGCTCGTTCCCGCCCTCCTGTTCGTCTTGGTCTCCGGATGCGCGAAGCAGAGTGAAGGCGAGCGTTGCGGTGACGAGCTCGGCAGTTCCAGCGACGTCTGCGACGACGGTTTGACCTGCACCTTGAAAACGACGCTGATCAACAACGGCGGTGACGCCAATCGCTGCTGCTATAGCGACCGCCAGGCTACCGACTCGCGCTGCGAGCTCAAGGGCGTTGATACCCAACCCACCGACGCGGGTGATTCCGCCGACGCGGGTGATGCAGGTGACTCGGGCGGCGGGGGCAACTGACGTGCCCTCCGGGTCAGCCCTGGCTGCCCTGGGTCAAGAGGCCCTGCTGCTCGCGGTGGCCGTGTCGTTGCCCGTGGTCGCGATCGCGGCGCTGATCGGACTCTTGGTGGCCGTGCTGCAAGCGGCGACCCAAGTGCAGGACGCCACGCTCGGCCATCTGCCGCGCCTGCTGGTGGTGGCCGTGGTGTTGGCCCTGATGGCCCCGTGGATGGGCTCGGAAATCGCTGCATTTGCGCTGCGCGCCTTTCACGGCGGGTGAGCGCGTGGACGGACCTCGCTCGCCAAGTGACCTCGTTCGCTGCCTGCCCGGTGAGCGCGTGCGCCTGGCGGGTCGCCTGAGCGCGCTCCACGCTGATGGCTGCGAGCTCGCGGACGCATTCGCGAGCCTGCGCGTGGCGCTGAGTGAAGGAGCGACGGCGCTCGGCGATCTGCTCGTCGTCGAAGGCGTGTTCGACGGGCGAACCCTGGCTGAGGCCGTGCTCGTGGAGCGAACGGCGTGTCCCGAACCCCGCGGCGACGGCGATCTAGCGCGCTTCGTTTGGCACGGGGTGGGCCGCAATCTGCAGGCGCGCGCCCGCGCGCTCAGCGCCGTGCGCGACTACTTCGCGCGCGAACAGTTCTTGGAGGTCGAAACTCCCGTGCGCGTCCCGGCCCCCGGGGTGGATCTGCACCTGGATGCAATCGCGGCCCACGGCGGGTACCTGATTACGTCGCCCGAGCTACACATGAAACGGCTGCTTGCCGCCGGCTTTCCGCGTGTTTTTCAGGTCGCGCGCGCCAGTCGTTTGGATGAGCTCGGCCAGCTGCACGAACCCGAGTTCACCATGCTGGAGTGGTACCGCGCCTTCGCCGGGCTGCCTCGAATGCTCGCGGACACCGAGCAGCTCTTACGCTCGGTGGCCGAGCGGGTGTCGGGCGAGCCACGGCTCTTCGGCCCAACCGGGCAGCGCTACGAACTCGCGCTGCCCTTTCAGCGCATCACCGTGCGTGAAGCGTTCCGTGAATTCGCGGGGGTCGCCGACGCGGTCGATCTCGCGCACACGGACGAGGCACGCTATTTCGAGCTGTACGTGAACCTGGTCGAGCCGGGCCTCGCGCGTGAGTCGGCCCCGCTCTTTCTCTGGAAGTACCCAGCCAACCAAGCGTCGCTCGCGCGCTTGTCCACTGAAGACTCGAGCGTCGCCGAGCGCTTCGAGTTGTACGTGGCGGGCGTCGAGCTGTGCAACGGCTTCGACGAGCTCACCGATGCGGACGAGCAACGACGTCGCTTCGAGCAAGACGCCGAGCGCCGCAGAAGCGAAGGCCGGGTGACGTACCCGATCGACGAGCGCTTCCTGTCGGGCTTGCGGAGCGGCATGCCACGCTCGGGCGGCAACGCGCTCGGTTTCGATCGATTGTTGATGCTCGCGATCGGCGCTCGCGAGCTGGCGGACGTGATTGCCTTCCCTACCCGCGTGATCTGACGAGCGCAGCGCGTTTTTCAGTCGTAACGCAGGATCGACAAGCAGGGCGCGGGCGCGAGCCGTTCGCGCCCGCCGAGCGAACCGAGTTCGATCACGAACGCATACGCGATCACGAAGGCGCCTTGGCGATCGACCAATTCTCCGGCAGCGGCCGCGGTGCTGCCGGTGGCCAGTAAATCATCCACGACCACCACATGCGCGCCTTCGCGCAGCGCATCTCGATGCATTTCGAGCTCGCTCTCCCCGTATTCGAGCGAGTAGCTCACCTTGTCCGTGCCGCGCGGCAGCTTTCCCGGGCGACGCACCGGAACGAAGCTGGTGTTGAGCCGCGCCGCGAGCGCGCCGCCGAAAATGAAGCCGCGCGACTCGACGCCGACCACGGCGTCCACTTGCTCGCCGACGAAGCGATGGGCGATCGTGTCGAGCACGATGTGGAAGCCACGCGGATCGGCGAGCAGCGGCGTGATGTCACGGAACAACACGCCGCGTTGTGGGAAATCCGGCACTTCGCGGATCAGCCCGCGCACGTAGGCGAGCGAATCGAACTGCGGCGCCTCGTCCAGGCGGAACGGCTTGTCCGGAGACAGCTCGGCTGCCTTCTTGAGCTCGACGCCGCGTGGAGTCGGCTGCGACCGAGCTGGGACCGGCTTGTTCGGTTTGGCGAACGTGCCCTTTCTTACCGCCATGCCTGCATCGTAGTCGGCCCGGAACAAACTCACAAACTAAGACAGCCCTGCGAAGCGCGCGTGGCGGCTGATCCGCGCCTCAGACGACGTCTGCGACCAAGCGCGTCAGGAACTCGTCATTCTCGCGGGCCCAAAGATCGAGTGAGAGCGCGGTCAGGCTGGCCACACCGGCGTCGAAGGCTTCGGTGTCCGAACCGGGCAAGGCCTCGCTCTCGGCGCTCGGCCCGCCCAGCCAGAGGTACTCGCGGCCGCGTGGATCGTGCCGGAAGTCGACTTCATCGTGGTAGATGCGCCGGCCGAGGCGGGTCGAGCGCAACGTAGTGTAGCCTTTTGGAACATTCAGATTGAGCAGCAGCGGCGTCGTCACGGGGCGAAGGAGCAACGCCTGAACGACACGCCGCGCGAGATCGGCTGCGCGATCCATATCCGCGTCGAAGGGCGTCGACACGGCGAGCGATGGGATACCCTTGAGTGCGGCCTCGCGAGCCGCGGCCACCGTACCGCTGTAGAACACGTCGTCACCCAAGTTCACGCCGTGGTTCACTCCGGACACGACGGCGTCGGGCCAGCGCGGCAAGATCCGCGTTTTGCCGTGCAGCGCGACGTACACGCAATCCGCGGGGGTCCCGTCGATGGAAAAAATCCCGGGGCCGGGCTCGAACACGCGCAGCGGACGGTGCACGCTGAGCGCGTGGCTGGTCGCGCTCTGCTCGATTTCGGGCGCGCACACCACGACCTCCGAGAACTCGCTCAATGCGCGCCTCATGGCGTTGATCCCTTGAGAGCGGTAGCCGTCGTCGTTGCTGAGCAAGATCAGTGGACGCACCATGACTCGACGCTAGCACTACTCTCGCCCATGGACGTTGCGCTGGCGACTAGAGTAGCCTGAAGCTCGTGTCGGGTGCGCTTACCGACGAGCAAATCGTCCAACGGATTCGGGCCATGGTCGAGGCCGAGTTGCAACGCCGTGGCTCGCCGGGCAAGCCCCGCCTCGAGGGACAGGTTTTGGTCGTGGGCAGAGGCGCCACAGAGGCGCGCGCTGATCTCAAAGGCACGATTCAACAGTGGGACAGCTTGCCCGAGGACCTGCTCGAGCGGCGTGTCCAACAGATGGCGCAGCTGCTGAGCGAGGGCGCGCGGCGTGCACCGCCCTCGCAACCCGTTGCAGCGCGGCGTGCCCGTGGATCCGGCGCGTTCGCGTCGCTTCGGCGCGTGCTCGCGCCGTTGCTGATCTTGGCATTGATGGTGTACGCGCTGGGCGTCGCCTACCGTTACTTGTCACCCAACAAACAATCCCCGCTGGCGGAGTTGGAGCATCTGCTCGGTCGAAGCCCCATCGCCAGCGCCATTGGCAGCGCCATCACCAGCGCCACAGCGCCGACTTACAATGCGAGTAACATCGAGCACGAGCGCGCAGTGATCGCCAGCGCGGCCTGCGCCAAGTCCCGGACGCGCGTGGCGCGCGGTGGCAGCGTCGGCCCCGCGGACGTGGAGGGGTGGCAGGTGGAATTGGTCTTGCTGCGCCGCGGCCCGGTGGTCGACTTGAGTCAAAGCGGCGCGCTCGCGCCGTTCGTTCGCCGCGACGCCGGCTCGAAGACGGCGAAGTTGAGCTGGGCCAAAGCCAGCTCGCTGATCGCTCGAGAGCGCTTCGATGCGGAGATTGACGTGCGCGCTCTGCCCCCGCTCGGCGTAAAGAACATCAGTGGCGTCAGCCTCGTGTTCTCGGGACCGTACGTGGTGCCGTATTTCACGGAAGATCAGCGCGCGGACTACTTTCTGTTGGCGGACGCCCTGGCCGATGCACTCGGCGCCACGGACGGCGGCCTGTTCGCTCACTGCGCCGACAGCGAATCACACCACGTGGGCTCGTGGTTTCTGGGGGCCACCCCTGGCGCCGCGGTCGGCTCGCTGATCTATTTCATGCAGAGCTACAGCGAGCTGCCGGCGCTGAAGCCCGAGGTGCTCGGAAGCGGCCCGGAACCTGCGCGGCGCGGGCACACGTTCGACGCCATCGACCAAGCTGCCGGCGCGCTCGGCCGCAGTTCGGTCGCAACGCTCGTGGGCAGCGAACTCGGCATGATTTCCGGGCGGCCGAACCGCCCGGCGCGACTCACCTTTCCGTTTCGTGACGGAAGCCGGGCGGCGCGCTCGGGGCTGGATGCAGCGCGCTCACTCGGGCTGGCGAGCTCGCGCTAGCAGAATTAGCTCGCTTTGCCCGCGAGCAGCGTCTTGAGTTCGCCGCTCTCGTTCAGACTGGTCACGATGTCGCAACCGCCGACCAGCTGCCCGTCCACGTACAGCTGCGGGAAGGTGGGCCAGTTCGAGTATTCCTTGAGACCGGTGCGTAGATCGGCGTCCGCCAAAATGTTCACGTCCCGAAATTCAGCGCCGTTCTGCTTGAGCAGGCCGAGCACCTGAGCGGAAAACCCGCACTGCGGGAAGTTCTTGTTACCCTTCATGAAGAGCACGACTCGGTGGCTTTCGATCGTGTTCTTGATCCGCTCACGCAAGGCTTCGTCCATCTGATCCTCCGCTGACTTTCGCCCAGGCTTCGGGCGTGTAGGTTTTGAGTGCCAGCGCGTGAATGGCGCCCTTCATGGCGTCGCCGAGCGCGCTGTACACGAGTTGATGTTGTTCGAGCAGCGATTTCCCGCTGAAGGCGCTGGAGACGATGCGCGCCTGATAGTGATCCTGCGTGCCCGTCAGATCAACGAGTTCGAGCTCGGCGTCGCCGAAGCGCGCCTTGAGCATGCGTTCGACTTCAGCGGGCTCGATCATCCGAAGCGCTTTTGTGGCTCAGCCACTCCGGGTTGTCAACTGGCTCGCCTGGTAAATGCCCGGAATTTCCGGTGATTTGCGCAAGTCGGGTGCGAGCTCGGGCAAGCCGAACCCGCGGGCTTCAGTCTTTGGGTGGGAGCGGCGCGGTCAGCTTGAGCTCGCGGATCGCGTCTCGAAAGCGTACCTCGAGTTCGGAGGCGCGCATGTTCAATTCGACCAGTTTCTTCGTGATCTGGTCGAGTCGGCTCGTCACGTCGGCGAGGCGCGCCGTCAGTTTGGCGCGCAAGTCTCCCGCCTGCTTGTTCTTCTCGATGGCCTCCAAGCTGAGCCGGGTCTCACGTGCCGATTTTTCCAGTTCTGCCTGGCTCTGGGTGAGGGCGTTCCGCTCGTCGCTGGCTTTCTTCAGCGCGTCGCGTCCGGCCCAGGCGTTGCTCAGGGCGACGACCAGCGCGCGATCGGCGCGCGGATCGGCCACGTAGGCCTTGATCGCTTCGTCGGCGATGGGCGAGAGCCAGTCCGTGCGCTCCTGAGTGGGTTGGCGTTCTTCGACCGTGAGCTCGGCGCGCGCTGCGGCCTGCACCGTGATTGGGACCAGCGCGGTGCCCGTGCCCAGGTTGTCTTCCGTGCCGGCCGGTGGCTTGTACAGGCGCGCGGCGCCGAGCCTCGGGTGGCGTACGAGCAACTTGGCACTCTGCTCACTGCCGTTTTTGATCTTGTACACGCTTCGCGTCACGCTATCGCGCTCCACGACCAGTTCGCCGGCCTCGATCTTGAACAGGCGCGCGCCGAGCTGCAAATTTTGCCGCTCGCTCTCCACCGCCAGACTGCGCTCGAGCGCGAAGGGCACCGTGGCCGTCGCCTTGGGGGGCAATGGATCCAGCATGCCCTGGCCGAGGAAGGCGCCCTTTTCGAAGACCGCGATCGGCCCCCGTTCGAGCAGACCATTGGTTGCATTGGTGAAGCGCGCGACGCGGAACGGGTGCGAACTCGAGTCCGGCACGCCGCCGTCGGGCGCGAACAAAAACACTGCCTCGCCCGGTACCCGCTGATTGATCAAGAGCACCATGGTCGCGCTGGCGTCGGGCACGGTGACTCGCACCGGCAACTGATAACGCGTGGCACCGGAGTCCACGGCCACCGCGGCCAGGGCGCTCATTCGACGCGGCGCGCTCAAACCGCTCTTTCTGAGCTCGCTGGTCGACACGCGGCGCGATTTGTCTTCGTAGCGGTCGGCTTTGGCGTCGTCGAGCTCTGCCTCGGCTTCGTCCGCGGACTCCTCGGCGGGTCGTGGCTTCGCCGCCGACAGCTTCTTGGGGCTCGCTACTCCGCCGTATCCGGCGCCCGCGGAGGCATTGAATCGTGCTCGGCCCGGGGCGGCGCTCGCTTGCGCGGCCGGGGCGGGCGGCTGGGGCGGAGGCGGAGGGGGCGCTGCCGGAGCGTCCGCCGGACCGACGCGATTCACGGCCCCACCCTCGCGCTCGTTCAGAGAGGTCACGCCTTCGGGGACGGCTGCGATCACCTCACCCGAATCGGTGACGACCGGGCGGGCGGGCGTCACCGGATCGCCCAGCGTGGACTCGAATGCCAGGGGCGCGCCTGCGACCAAGGCGAGTTCCACGTTCTTCCAATCTTCACCCGAGAGATTTTCGACGATGCCCCAAGCTTGCAAGTCGGCTCCACCGCTTTGCACGACGATTCGGTAGGAGGGCCGCCAGACGGGCGTGGCTGCGACGTAACCAACTGCCAGGTCGTGCTGCTTGCCGTCGAGGCGCAACGTGACCTCACGCAGCTTGTCGCGACCGTTGTTGCGCGGATCCTGAGCCTGCTCGGGATTATCCCAGGCTTGCAACATGCGCATGAATTGCGGATCCGGCGCCTCGGGATCGTCCTCCGACACGTCGAGCGGAAACGACGCTGCCTGCACCGAACTGCCGCCCCGTTCGACGATCGCGAGCGTGGCCAAGAAATCCCCGACCATGCGTTGGCGCATGCGAAATTGGACGGACTCCCCCTCGACCTCGCCAGAGCGTTCGAAGTAGCCGACTCCGTTGCGGTACACGACGACCTTGCGAATCGGCAAGCCATCCACGCGCAGATCCGGCCCCCGTGCGCAGCCCATGGTCAGCGTGGTGAACGCACAGCAGGCGAGCGGCGCGAGCCAAGAGCGGGTGAATGTCGAGATCGCAGTCAGGTGTCGCGGAAAGTCGGGATTCGGCGTTCGCATGGCTCCTCCGGATCTCCCGGTATACACCAAGAGCCGGATGAAGAACCCTGCACGGGAAGGGTTCTTCGACCGGCTCCGGCCGCCGCGAGGGATCGCTACCCGTTAGAAAGCGTCGTCAGCGTCACCCAATTCCACGACGTGGGCGACGACTGCGGTGTTGCCGCCGACCACGCCCAACGGATTCCACGGTGGATTGATGGTGCCGACCTTCGAGCTATTGTCTAGGACGACGTAGTATTGACCGGGAGGCAGCGGGATCTTCTGGTGCTGTTCGCTGCCCGGAACCAGCGGAAACTGCATCAACGGTGCTTCCGGGGGCGGGCCAAGCGCAGCTCCGAGTTGCAGGCCGCGACGCCACAAGTCGCCGGTGCCCCGGCGCAGGACCAAGACGTCGAGCGTCGGGCCGGTCAACCGAAAGCGGCAAAACAAGGCCTGTCCATTCTCGGCGACTTCGAATGGGCCGATCATGTCGACCTGCTCCGAACGCACTTCGGTCGTGTCGTTGACGAAGGCGTAACGGCTGCCCGAGGGCAGATTGAAGGGTTTCGGCGGGCGCATTGGCGGCTGGAGTTGGCCGAGCGCGAATTCGTCGCCGCTGTCGGCGTGGATCACGGTGAAGCCGCTGGCGATCTGGCTCTGCGCGATCTGTGAGCCGAAGGTGGTGGCCATGTAGCCCGCGGGGCCTTGAGCGGCCCAATTGACCAACTTGTTTTCGATCGTGCCGATCTTGAATTCAGGACCGAATGGGACGCTGCGCGGTTTGGCCCAGACGTAGATGGCATCCTCGGCCATGTAAAAGTCCATGCCGTACTGCACGCTGGTGGCGACGGAGAAGCCGACGCGGCCGGCGATTGGTGTCCAGGCCGAGCCGGTGCCGGCGAAGCTGAGCGTGACCGCCTGCAGTTGATCGTTGACCTGGTAGTTGCATTGCTCCGGGTACAAGCGACCGACCGTGTTGCCGCTCGGCATGAGCTTGAGCGGGACGCCGCGCTTCAACATCTCCGGGCACATGCGTTGCGCGCCGAAGTTCGAAAACAGCCACCAACGCAGGCCAGGGCTAGCATTGACCGCGCCGCGGACACACGGGCAACCGACCCCGAGGACCAGCACCAAGAACAAGCCGAGCAGGCGAAGTCGAAGCGGTGGGATCGAGTACTTCATGCGGCCAACCGAGCTTAGACCAAGGCCGTGGCCACGCCTATCGCGCTGGCCGCGGGTTTGCTTGTGACGGTGTAGGCGTTGCTGCCGGCTTTGCCAAGGCGCGCAACGCGACCGTGGAAAGCGCGTCAATCAGCCCCGGCGCGGTATTCAGCGCGGGAACGCGCTCGAAGCCAAGGCCGAGGCCGCTTGCCCAAGCGCGCGCTTCGATGTCGAGGTCGTACAGAGTTTCCACGTGATCAGCCAGGAAGCCGAAGGGCGA
>Ga0134124_10001973_pt1 | contig 16506 bp, 1 predicted proteins | sample KB304_FD_96880 | JGI IMG/M metagenome (GOLD analysis project Ga0134124, IMG submission 96880) | Terrestrial soil microbial communities without Nitrogen fertilizer from Kellogg Biological Station, Michigan, USA - KB3-0-4 | ecosystem: Environmental > Terrestrial > Soil > Unclassified ...
GGTCAGCTCGTTCGGCATCGGCGGCACCAACGCCCATGCGGTGCTCGAAGAGGCGCCCGCCGCGGAGCCCTCCGGTCCGTCGCGGCCCTGGCAGATGCTGCTGCTCTCGGCGCGTTCTCCCGCGGCCCTCGAAGCGGCGACGGACAGGCTCGCGGCCCACCTGGACGCGGACCCCGGCCAGAGTCTCCCAGACATTGCCTTTACCCTGCGGGCCGGCCGCCGGCCGTTCGCGCACCGCCGCGCGGTAGTGGTGGCGACGGCGGCGGGGATCGAGGAGGCCGTCGCGGCTCTGCGGTCGCGGGATCCCCAGCGGGTCTGGACCGCCTCCCAGGAGCCGGGGCACCGTTCCGTGGCCTTCCTGCTCCCGGGGGTCGGCGATCAATACCCGGGCCTCGCCCGCGGCCTCTACCACGGTGAGCCGGTGTTCCGGCGGGAGATCGACGCCTGCGCCGAGCTTCTGCTCCCACATCTCGGGCTCGACCTGCGGGAGGTGCTGTTCGCCGGAGAGGAGGCCTCGGAAGAGACGGCTCCCGCGGGTCCCGATCTGCACTCCCTGCTTGGGCGCGGCGGGCGGAGGAGAGAGGAACGGGAGCCCGCCACGCGGATCCTTCTTCAGGAGACCCGCATCGCCCAGCCGGCGATGTTTGCCGTGGGCTATGCGCTGGCGCGGCTGTGGATGTCGTGGGGAGTGCAGCCGGCAGCCCTCCTCGGCTACAGCCTGGGAGAGTACACGGCCGCTTGCCTGGCCGGGGTGATGGAGGTGCCCGACGCTCTGGCGCTGGTGGCCCGGCGGGCTCGCCTGATCGGCGATCTCGCTCCCGGAGCCATGCTGGCCGTGCCGCTCTGCGAAGAGGAGACGCAGGCACGGCTCATTCCGGAGCTGTCTCTTGCCGCCCTCAACGCTCCGTCGGTGTCGGTGGTCGCGGGGCCTCCCGAGGCGGTCGCGAGTCTGGAGAGTCGGCTTGCGGAGGAAGGGCTTCCCAGCCGCCGTCTCCAGGTTTCGCAGGCGTTCCATGGCTGGATGATGCAGCCGGTGGCGGAGGAGCTTCTGGAGCTGGTGCGCTCCATCCCGCTGTCTCCTCCGCGGATCCCCTGGCTCTCGAACGTCACGGGGACGTGGATGGAGCCCGCCCGGGCCATCGATCCGGCCTATTGGGTGAGCCACCTGCTGTCGCCGGTCCGCTTCGCCGGTGGCATCGCCGAGCTGTGGCGCGAGCCGGGACGGATCCTGCTGGAGATGGGGCCGGGCCAGACCCTGGGCAGCCTGGCCCTCCAGCAGATCCCGGAAGGCGGCGCGGACCGCATCGTGCTCTCCTCCCTGCGCCACGAGCTGGACCGGCAGCCGGACCAGCGGTTCCTGCTGCACAGCCTGGGCCGTCTCTGGCTGGCCGGTATGGACGTCGACTGGTCCGGTTTCGACGGCAGTGAGCGCCGCCGCCGGGTGCCTCTGCCGGCGTATCCGTTCGAGCGGCAACGGTATTGGATCGAACCGGGGGTCGTGAAGACCCCGAGAGCCCCGGAGCGCGGGCGCTGGCTCGTGCTGCTCGATCCGCTCGGCCTCGGCGACCGCCTGGCGCAACACCTGACCGCCGCCGGCTGCGCGGTGGAGACGGCCCGGGTGGCCCAGACAGGCGAGGCCGTCGATTTCGACGCCCTGCTCTCCGGACTCGGCTGGGCGCCCGATTACGTCCTCCACCTCTGGAGCCTCGGCGAGGACGCGGCGCGCGGCGGCCGGCCGGTGTTCGTCATCCACTGGGGCCGCGGTTTGACGGCCGAAGAGCGGATGCAGGCGCTCGACCGCATCCTGGAGAGCGGCCTCTCCGAGGTCGTGGTGTCGAACCGCGATCTCGCCACGGCGATCCACGCCGGCCTTGCGGCGGCCCCTGAATCGGTGGAGACGGCCGAGGTCCCCGCTGCAGCGGCGCCGGGCCGGAAAAGACATCCGAGACCGGCGCTGCAGACACCCTGGGCCGCGCCGGCGACCGCGACCGAAGAGCAGATGGCGGCGCTCTGGGGAGAGCTGCTGGGCATCGAGCCGATCGGGGCGCACGACAACTTCTTCGAGCTCGGCGGGCACTCGCTGCTGGGCCTCCAGGTCCTCTCGCGGATCCAGGCCCGCCTCGGCGCGGAGATCTCCCTGGAGACCCTCTTCGAGGCGCCGACCGTGGCCGCCCTGGCCGCCGAGGTGGATGCCCGCCGCCGCCGGGACGAGACGGCGGTGGCGACGCCCATCGTTCCGGTCCCGCGGGAGCTGCCCCTGCCTCTGTCGTTCGCCCAGCAGCGTCTCTGGTTCATCGATCAGCTCGAGCCGGGCAGCCCGCTCTACAACATCCCCGTGGTGTTGCGCGGCGAAGGGCCTCTGGACTCCGCGGTGCTGGCGCGCTGCCTCGGCGAGATCGTGCGCCGGCACGAGGCATTGCGCACGGTCTTCGCGGTGTTGGAGGGGGCGGACGGCGCGCCGGTGCAAGTGATCCGGCCGGCGGCGCCGTTCCTGCTGCCGGTCGTGGACCTGTCGGGCCTGCCGAATCGGACGGATCGGTCGGATCTGTCCGATCGGTCCGATCTCAAGGCCCGCCACGCCCTTGCCCTCGCCCGAGAAGAAGTCGGCCGCCCGTTCGACCTCGGTGCCCACCGGCGCGACCCGATGCTCCGCGGCGTGCTGTTGCGGCTCGCGGAGGAAGACCATGTCCTCGCGTTGACCCTGCACCACATCTCGAGCGACGGCTGTCGATCGGCATCCTGCTGCGCGAGCTCGCCGTGCTCTACGGCGCATTTGCCGCCGGCCGGCCGTCTCCCTTGCCGGAGCTGCTGGTGCAATACGCGGACTTCTCGGCATGGCAGTCCTCCTGGTTGCGGGGCGAGGTTCTGGAGAGCGAAATCTCCTTCTGGCGCCGGCAGCTCTCGGGGCTGCCGCCTCTCCTGGAGCTGCCCACCGACCGGCCGCGGCCGGCGGTGCAGAGCTTCCGCGGCGCCGTCCGGCCGGTGCGGCTGCCGGCCGCGCTCACCCGGCAGGCCGAGGCCCTGGGCCGGCAGGAAGGAGCGACGCTCTTCATGGTGCTGCTGGCCGGCCTGGAGGCCCTGCTGGCGCGCACCAGCGGCCAGGACGACGTCGCGGTGGGCTCGCCCATCGCCGGACGCCACCGGGTGGAAACCGAAGGGCTGATCGGCTTCTTCGTCAACACCCTGGTGCTGCGCGGCGATCTTTCCAACAGGCCGTCGTTCCGCGAGCTGCTCGGCCGCACCCGCGAGACCGCGCTGGCCGCCTATCTGCACCAGGACGTGCCGTTCGAAAAGCTGGTCGAGGAGCTGGCGCCGGAGCGGAGCCTCGCCCATGCGCCGCTGTTCCAGGCGATGCTCGTGCTGCAGAACATTCCGCTGGAGAGCCTGGAGATCGAGGACGTGCGCCTGCGGCTGCGGCCGGTCGACGTGGAAGGGGCGACGGCGAAGTTCGATTTCATGCTGAGCCTCGCGGAGCACGACGGCGTCCTGACCGGTACGGCCGAGTACGCCACCGCTCTGTTCGACGGCACGACGATCGACCGCCTGACCGCGCACTTCGAGCGCCTGCTCGCCGCGGCCCTGGCGGCGCCGGAACGGCGGATCGCGGAGCTGCCGCTGCTGAGCGAAGCCGAGCGCGGGCAGATCCTGCTCGAATGGAACGATACCGGATCGGCTGCGGCTCCCCGGGCCGGCGCGCAGGAGCTGTTCGCCGCGCAGGCCCGGCGGACTCCGGACGCCGTCGCCGTGGTGTGCGGCAACGGCCAGAAGGAGGAGCTGACCTACGCCGAGCTCGCCGGCCGGGCCGGACGTCTCGCCCGGCACCTGCGCCGCCTCGGCGTCGGGCCGGACGTCCTGGTCGGCCTCTTCGTCGAGCGCTCGCTGGACATGGTCGTCGGCGTGCTCGGCGTCCTCCAGGCCGGCGGCGCCTATGTCCCGCTCGATCCCGCATACCCCGCGCAGCGCCTGGCGTTCATGCTGGAGGACACCCGCGCCCCGGTGGTTCTGACCCAGGAGCCGCTGCGCGACCGGCTGCCCGCCGGCGGCGCGACGGTCGTCCTCCTTGATGTCCTCGACGGCGACTGGCTCGCCACCGCGGAGACGGCAGGGACGCCTGAGACCGCGGAGCCCACGGCGGAGAGCCTGGCCTATGTGATCTACACCTCGGGCTCGACCGGCAGGCCCAAGGGGGTGGCGCTCTCCCACGGTGCTCTGCGCAACCTCATCGACTGGCACCTGGACACGCTCCTGGGAGGCGTGCGGACGCTCCAGATCGCCTCCGTGAGCTTCGACGTCAGCTTCTACGAGATGTTCGTCTGCTGGGGCTCCGGCGGAACCCTGGTGGTGGTCCCGGAAGAGCTGCGCCGCGACATGCCCGCGCTCGCCGACCTTCTGGTGGAGCAGCGGGTCGAAAAGGCGATCTTCCCGGTGGTCATCCTCGCCCAGCTCGCCGAGATCTTCGCCGGGCGCGCGGAGCTTCCGCCGCTCCGCGAGATCACCACCACCGGCGAGCGGTTGCAGACCAATCGGGCCATGGCGGCGCTCCTCGAACGCCTCCCGGGGTGTGTCTTCCACAACCAGTACGGTCCGACCGAAACCCACGTGGCCACCGCCTTCACCCTCCCCCCGGACCCCGGCGGCTGGCCGGTCTTTCCTGCCATCGGCCGGCCGGTCTGGCGTTCCTTGGCCTACGTCCTGGAGCCGAGCCTGGTGCCCGCCCCTCTCGGCGTCCCCGGCGATCTCTACCTCGGCGGCGCCTGCGTGGCGCGCGGCTACCTGGGGCGCCCCGGCCTCACCGCCGAGCGGTTCGTCCCCGACCCGTTCAGCGCCGAGCCGGGGGGGCGCCTCTACCGCACCGGCGACAAGGTGCGCCTCGCGGTGGGCGGGGAGCTGGAGTACCTCGGCCGCTTCGACCATCAGGTGAAGATCCGCGGCTTCCGCATCGAGCCGGGCGAGATCGAGGAGGCGCTCCTCGCCCTTCCCGGCGTCCGCGAGGCGGTCGTCCTGGCGCGCGAGGATCACGCGCCGGGCGACCTGCGCCTGGTCGCCTATGTCGTTGGAGACGCCGCGCCGGACGCCTTGCGCCAGGGGCTGCGCGAGAGGCTGCCGGACTACATGGTGCCCGCCGCCTTCGTGACGCTCGCGGCGCTCCCCCTCACCCCCAACCGCAAGGTGGACAGGAAGGCCCTGCCGGCACCGGAGCACCAGAGCCCCGAGGAGAGCTATCAGGCGCCGCGAACGCCGGCCGAAGCGATTCTCGCCGGCATCTGGGCCGAGCTGCTCGGGCTCGAACGGGTCGGGGCGGACAGCTCTTTCTTCGAGCTGGGGGGACACTCGCTTCTGGCGACGCAGATGATCTCGCGCCTGCGCGGGGCCTTCGGCGTCGAGATGCCACTGCGCGACCTCTTCGAGGACCCGACGGTGGCGGGCCTCGCCTCCCGGGTCGAGACGACTTTGCAGACACTGCGCTCCGGGGCCGTCGTGCCGGCTCCGCCCCTCGTCCCGCTCTCCCCGGCCCTCCGGCAAGGGCCTCTCCCCCTCTCGTTCTCCCAGCAGCGCCTCTGGCTCATCGATCAGCTCGCACCGGGCTCGGCGCTGTACCACATCCCGGCCGCGCTGCGGGCCGAAGGACCACTGGACTCCGCGGTGCTGGCGCGGAGCCTGTCCGAGATCGTGCGGCGTCATGAGGCGTTGCGCACGGTCTTCGCGGTGTTGGAGGGATCAGACGGCACGCCGGTCCAGGTGATCCGGCCGGCGGCCCCTTTCGTGCTCCCCTTGGTGGACCTGTCGGGGTTGCCGGATCGGACGGATCGGTCGGATCGGTCGGATCTGTCCGATCTCAAGGCCCGCCACGCTCTCGCTCTGGTGGGCGAAGAGGCCGTCCGTCCGTTCGATCTCCGCCGGGACCCGATGCTGCGCGGCCTGCTGCTGCGGCTGTCCGCGGAGGACCATGTCGTCGCGTTGACCATGCACCACATCGCGAGCGACGGCTGGTCGATCGGCATCCTGGTCCGCGAGGTCGCCGCGCTCTACGCCGCCTCCCCCTTGCCGGAGCCGCCATTGCAGTACGCGGACTTCGCGGTGTGGCAATCCTCCTGGCTGCGCGGCGAGATCCTGGAGAGCGAAATTTCCTTCTGGCGCCGTCAGCTCGCGGGGCTGCCGCCGCTCCTGGATCTGCCCACCGACCGGCCGCGGCCGGCGGTGCAGAGCTTCCGCGGCACGTCGCGGCCGGTGCGCTTGCCGGCCGAGCTCACCCGGCAGGCCGAGGTCCTCGCCCGGCGCGAGGGGGCGACGCTCTTCATGGTGCTGCTGGCCGTCTTCCAGGCTCTGCTGGCGCGCCTCAGCGGGCAGGACGATCTCGCCGTCGGCTCGCCCATCGCCGGACGCAACCGGGCGGAGACCGAGGGATTGATCGGGTTCTTCGTCAACATGCTCGTCCTGCGTGGAGATCTGACCGGAGAGCCCACCTTCCGCGAGCTGCTCGGCCGGACCCGCGAGACCGCCCTCGCCGCCTATCTGCACCAGGACGTGCCATTCGAAAAGCTGGTCGAGGATCTGGCACCGGAAAGGAGCCTCGCGCACTCACCCTTGTTCCAGGTGATGCTCGTGCTGCAGAACGTTCCCGTTGAAAGCCTGGAGATCGAAGACCTGCGCTTGCGGCCGCTCGAGGTGGAAGGGACGACGGCGAAGCTCGACCTGACGCTCTCCCTCGGCGAGACCCCCGAGGGACTCGCCGGCACCGTGGAGTCCGCGGCCGACCTCTTCGATCCCGCCAGCATCGAACGGTTCCTCGGCCATCTGGCCCACCTGCTCGCCGGTGCCACCGCGGACCCGGAGACGCCCCTCTCCGAGCTACGCCTGATGAGCGCGGAGGAAGAGCGCCAACTGTTGCAGTCTGGCCGCGACCAGAGCGGGCGCACCTGGGCGCTCCCGATGTTCCCAGACACCGTCCATCACCTGTTCTTGCAACAGGCCGGGCGGACACCCGGCCAGACTGCCGCGGTGGGCCCGCAGGGGGCGCTGACCTACGGCGAGCTGGCGGAGCGCTCCGGTGCGCTGGCGAGCCGCATCCAGAGCGTCCTGCCGCGCCCGCTCGGTTTTCCGATCGACCGGCCGGTCGCTCTGCTGGCTGATTCCGGCTCCGGCGCCGATCCAGCGGTCCTCACCGGGATGCTCGGCATCCTCCGGGCCGGGGCAGGCTTCGTCCCGCTCGACCCGCGCCATCCCGACGAGAGGCTGGCCTGGACCCTCCAGGACGCGCGCTGCGAGCTGCTGGTCACCCTGAGGCGGCACGTCGAGAGGGCGGAGAAGCTTGGCATCGGACGAGTCCTCTGCCTCGAAGACGCCGTTCCATCCGGTTCGGTGTCCGCAGTCCGCGAAGAGAGCGAGCCGCGCGCGCTCGCATACGTTGTCTACACCTCGGGCTCCACCGGCCGGCCCAAAGGAGTGCAGATCTCGCACGAGAATCTCGTACCGATGCTCCTCTGGGGGATCGACTACCTCGGTCTCAGTGCCTCCAGCCGGGTGCTCCAGAGCCTGTCGTTCTGCTTCGACTTCGGTATCTTCGAGCACCTCACCACGCTGCTTGCCGGCGGCACGCTGGTCTTTCCGGGCGAGGCGGCGGGAGATCCCCTCGCCTTCGCCCGCGAGATCGTGCGCCAGGGCATCGACACCCTGCACACGACGCCTGTCTTCGCCCGCGAGCTCGCCGCTGCCGGGGTGCCCCTGGACGGCCTCAAGGTCCTGCACCTCGGCGGAGAGGCGCTGACGCGCGACACCGTGATCCGGCTTCGTGAGACCGCACCAAGGGCGGCTCTCTACAACGGCTATGGTCCGACGGAGGCGACAGTCAACAGCTCGATTTTTCGGATCGAAGGCGACTCGCCGTGGCCCACCGTCCCGATCGGTCGTCCGTCGGCGGACAACGCGCTGTACATCCTGGACCGCACCGGCCGTCCGGTCCCCTTCGGTGTGCGGGGCGATCTCCACGTGGGCGGCATCGGAGTGGCGCGGGGCTACCTCAACCGTCCGGACCTGACCGCCGAGCGCTTCGTGCCCGACCCGTTCGGGTCCGCTCCCGGCGGCCGGCTCTACCGCACCGGCGACCTGGTGCGCTATCTGCCGGGCGGAGAGATTGAGTTCCTCGGGCGGCTGGACCATCAGGTGAAGATCCGCGGTTTCCGCGTCGAGCTGGGAGAGATCGAAGCAGCGCTGGCCGGCCTCCCCGGCGTCCGCGAGGCGGTGGTGGTGGCGCGCGAGGATCGTCTGGTCGCCTATGTAGTGGGCGAAGCGGAGCCCAGTCTACTCCGCCTGGCGCTGCGCGAGCGCCTGCCGGAGCACATGGTGCCGGCCTTCTTCGTGACGCTCCCGGCTCTGCCCCTCACTCCGAACGGCAAGGTGGACAGGAAGGCCCTGCCGGCGCCGGAGAAGACACACGTTGAAGAAAGATGGCTGGCTCCGCGCACGCCGGTCGAAGAGGTCCTCGCCGGCATCTGGGCCGAGGTGCTCGGTGTCTCCGCGGGGGATCGAGTGGGGGCGGCAGACCACTTCTTCGCCTTGGGCGGCCACTCCTTGCTGGCAACACAGGTGATGTCGCGCCTGCGCAGCGTTTTCGGGGTCGAGATGCCGCTACGCGATCTTTTCGAGTCCCCGACGTTGGAGGGCCTCGCCGCCCGGGTCGAGGCCGCGCGGAAAACACTGCGCTCCAGCACGGCCGCGGCGGTTCCGCCCCTGGCCCCGATCATCCCGGCGCCGCAGCAAGGGCCTCTGCCGCTGTCGTTCGCCCAGCAGCGTCTCTGGTTCCTCGATCAGCTCGAACCGGGCAGTCCGCTGTACAACATGCCGGTCGCGTTGCGGGTCGAAGGACCGCTCGACGCCCGTGTGCTGGCGCTCTGCTTGGGTGAGATCCAGCGCCGCCACGAGTCATTGCGGACAGTCTTCTCAGCTCAAGAGGGTTCGCCGGTGCAGGTGGTCCAGCCGGCGATGCCGTTCCATCTGCCGGTGGTGGACCTTTCGAGCCTGCCGGAGAGCCGTTGCGAGACGCAGGCTCTCGCTCTGGCCGCAGAAGAAGCCGGCCGCCCGTTCGATCTGGCACGCGGCCCGCTGCTGCGCGGCGTATTGCTGCGCCTCGCCGCGGAGGATCATGCCGTCGCGCTGACCGTGCATCACATCGCGAGCGACGGCTGGTCGACCGGCATCCTGGTCCGCGAGGTCGTGGCCCTCTACGCGGTATTCTCCTCGGGCCTGCCGTCGCCGTTGCCCGAGCTGCGGGTGCAGTACGCGGATTTCGCGGTGTGGCAGCATTCCTGGCTGCACGGCGAGGTCCTGGAGAACGCGATCTCCTTCTGGCGGCGCCAGCTCGCGGGTCTGCCGCCGCTCCTGGAGCTGCCGACCGACCGGCCGCGGCCGATCGCCCAGAGCTACCGCGGTGCCTCGCTCCCCGTGCGCCTGCCCACTGCTCTCACCCTGCAGGCCGAGGCCCTCGCCCGGCAGGAGGGAGCGACGCTGTTCATGGTGCTGCTCGCCGCCTTCCAGGCCCTGCTGTCCCGCCACAGCGGCCAGGAGGATCTCGCGGTGGGCTCGCCGGTCGCGGGCCGCAACCGGGTGGAGACCGAGGACCTGATCGGGTTTTTCGTCAACACCCTGGTCCTGCGGGGTGATCTGACAGGCGAGCCGACGTTCCGCGAGCTGCTGGGCCGGGTGCGCGAGACGTCGCTGTCCGCCCACCTGCACCAGGACGTGCCATTCGAGAAGCTCGTCCAGGAGCTGGCTCCGGAGAGGAGCCTCGCCCATTCCCCCTTGTTCCAGGTGATGCTGGCGTTGCAGAACGCTCCGGTGGCCGAGCTGCGGGTGGCGGGTCTCACCTTCTCGCCGTTCGGGGCCGCGGGCACGACCGCCAAGTTCGACCTGACGCTCTCCGTCGGCGAAACGCCCGAGGGGCTCGTCGGTGGTGTTGAATACGCGGCCGACCTCTTCGACTCCACCACCATCAAGCGGCTCTCCGGGCATCTGGCCCACCTGCTCGCTGGCGCCGTGGCGGAGCCTGGGAGACCCCTCTCCGCGCTGCGCATGATGAGCACGGAGGAGGAGCGCGAGCTGCTGCTGGGCAGCCGTGACCGGAGCGGACGCACCTGGGCGGCTCCCGCCACCGTCCACGGACTGTTCTGGCAGCAGGCCGGGCAGGCGCCCGGCCGGACCGCCGCCATCGGTCCCGAAGGGGCTCTGACCTACGGCGAGCTCATGGAGCGTTCCTCGGCGCTGGCCGGTCGCATCCAATCGATTCTGCCGCGCCCGATCGACCGGCCGGTCGCTCTGCTCGCCGATGCCGATCCGCTGGTCCTCGCCGGGATGTTCGGCATCCTCCAGGCCGGAGCGGGCTTCGTGCCGCTCGACCCGCGCCATCCGGACGAGAGAATCGCGTGGACCCTGAAGGACGCTGGCTGCGAGGTGCTGGTCACCCAGAGGCGGCACCTGGACCGGGCGGTGGGATTCGGGCCGCGCCACGTCTTCTGCCTCGAAGACGTTCTCCCGTCCGGGCCGGCGCCCGCGGTCCGCGAAGAGAGCGAGCCGCGCGCGCTCGCCTACGTCGTCTACACCTCGGGCTCCACCGGCCGCCCGAAAGGGGTGCAGATCTCGCACGAGAATTTCGTGCCGATGCTCCTCTGGGGGATCGACTACCTCGGTCTCGGTACCTCCAGCCGGGTGCTCCAGAGCCTGTCGTTCTGCTTCGACTTCGGCATCTTCGAGCACCTCACCACGCTGGTTGCCGGCGGCACGCTGGTGTTTCCTGGAGAGGCGGCGGGAGACCCCCTCGCCTTCGCCCGCGAGATCGTGCGCCAGGAGATCGATACCCTCCATACGACGCCGGCCTTTGCGCGGGAGCTGGCCGCCGCGGGAGTGCCCCTGGACGGTCTCAGGGTCCTGCACCTGGGCGGAGAGGCGCTGACGCGCGACACCGTGATCCGGCTTCGTGAGACTGCACCAGGGGCGGCTCTCTACAACGGCTATGGTCCGACGGAGGCGACAGTCAACAGCTCGATTTATCGGATCGGGGAAGGCGACTCGCCGTGGCCCACCGTCCCGATCGGCCGTCCGTCGGCGGACAACGCGCTCTACGTCCTGGACCGCACCGGCTGTCCGGTCCCCTTCGGTGTGCGGGGCGATCTCCACGTGGGCGGTATCGGAGTGGCGCGGGGCTATCTCAACCGGCCGGACCTGACCGCCGAGCGCTTCGTGCCCGATCCGTTCGGACCCGCACCCGGCGGCAGGCTCTACCGCACCGGTGACCTGCTGCGGTATCTGCCTGGAGGCGACATCGAGTTCCTTGGCCGGCTGGACCATCAGGTGAAGATCCGCGGTTTCCGCATCGAGCTGGGAGAAGTCGAAGCTGCGCTCGCGGCCACGCCAGGCGTCCGCGAGGCGGTGGTGGTGGTGCACGAGGATCGTCTGGTCGCCTATGTGGTGGGTGACATCGAGCCTGCCCTCCTGCGCCGGTCCTTGCGCGAGCGTCTGCCGGAGCACATGGTGCCGACCCTCTTCGTGACGCTCCCGGCGCTGCCCCTCACTCCCAACGGCAAGGTGGACCGGCGCGCCCTGCCGGCGCCCGTTGTCGCGGATGCCGGCCGGACCCTGCCGCCCGGGACGCCGATGGAAGAGCTGGTGGCCGGCATCTGGTCCGAGGTCCTGGGACTGCCGGAGGTCGGAGTCGAGGAAAGCTTCTTCGAGCTCGGCGGGCACTCGCTGTTGGCGACACAGGTCGTCTCGCGCCTGCGCCAGCTCCTCGGGATCGAGCTGCCGCTGCGGGCGCTCTTCGAGGCGCCGACCGTGCGCGGCCTGGCGCGCCGGCTGGAGGAAGGGCGCCGCCTGGAGGGACGCCTGGAGGGACGCTTGGAGGGAGAGCTGCCGCCGCCGTTGGTCCCCGTGAGCCGCGACCGCGATCTGCCGCTCTCCTTCGCCCAGGAGCGGCTCTGGTTCCTCGATCAGCTCGACCCCGGCAGCGCCGGCTACAACCTCCCCGAGGCGTTGCGCCTGTCCGGTGCTCTCGACGTCGCGGCCTTGGCGGCGAGCCTCGAAGGGATCGTGCGGCGCCATGAGGCGCTACGGACCGTCTTCCGTGCCGAGGCCGGCCGGCCTCGGCAGATCGTCCTGCCGGAGCTGCGGCTCGCCGTGCCGGCGGTCGACTTGTCCGCTCTGCCGCTGGAGATCCGGGACGAGCGGGCCCGCGAGCTGGCCAGGAAGGAAGCGGTGCGCCCGTTCGACCTCGCCGGCGGACCGCTCCTCCGCATGCTCTTGCTCCGGCTCCATCCCGGCGAGCACGTGGCCGTTCTCAACCTGCATCACATCGTCGCCGACGGCTGGTCTCTGTCCGTTTTCGTCCGTGAGCTGCGGGCGCTGTACGAGGCTGCGGTCGCCGGGCGGCCGGCTCCTCTCCCGGCGCTGCCGGTGCAATACGCGGACTTCGCCGTCTGGCAGCGGAGCTGGCTCACCGGCGAGACGCTGGACAGGCAGCTCGCCTTCTGGCGCGCGGCCCTGGAGGGGGTACCGCATGTGCTGGAGCTGCCGGCGGACCGGCCGCGCCCGTCGCTCCAGGGCTCGCGAGGCGGCCTCGAGCCGCTGCATGTTCCGCGGGAGACCGCAGCCGCTCTGGAGGCGCTGGGCCGCCGCGAGGGGGCGACCCGGTTCATGACGCTGCTCGCCGTCTTCGGCGTGCTCCTGTCGCGCTGCAGCGGCCAGCAGGACTTCCTGCTCGGCACGCCGATCGCCGGCCGCAACCGCCTCGAGACCGAGGGATTGATCGGCTTTTTCGTCAACACCCTGGTGCTGCGCATGGATCTGCGGTCGCACGCCGGGGAGCCCGGCTTCCTGGAGATCCTGGGGCAGGTGCGCGAGGCGACGCTGGAGGCTTACGCGCACCAGGACGTCCCCTTCGAAAAGATTGTGGAGGATCTGGCTCCGGCGAGAGACCTGGGGAGGTCGCCCCTGTTCCAGGTGATGTTCTCCTTGGAGAACCTGCCGGCCGAGAACCTCGAGCTGCCGGGGTTGCAGTGGAGCCCCGTGCGCCTGGAAAGCGGCTTGGCGAAGTTCGACCTGAGCCTGGGCCTGGGCGGCGGCGGGCATGGCGTGCAGGGCGTGGCGGAGTACAGCCTGGACCTCTTCGATCCGGCGACCGTCCGGCGCCTTCTGGGATCTTTCTCGACCGTGCTGGCGGCGGCCGTCCGCGAGCCGGGATGCCGGGTGGCGGATCTGCCCCTCCTCTCGCCGGCGGAGTCCCACCAGATCGTCCGCGAGTGGAATGACACCGGAGCCGGCGCTTCCGCGGCCTGCCTGCACGGGCTCGTGTCGGCCCAGGCGGCCTCATCGCCCGGCGCCGTGGCGCTCGTCCAAGGCGAGACCAGCCTCTGCTTCGGGGAGCTGGAGGAGAGGGCGAACCGGCTCGCGCGCTACCTGCGCGAAGGGGGAGTGGGCCTGGAGGACCGGGTCGGGCTCTGCCTGGAACGCTCCCCCGAGATGGTGGTCGCCCTGCTCGCCGTGCTCAAGGCCGGAGCTGCCTATCTGCCCCTCGATCCCGAATATCCGCGCGCCCGCCTGGCCTTCATGATGGAGGACGCCGGTCTCAAGGCGGTCCTCTTCCACACCGCAACGGCGGCGGCGCTTGGACCCGCGGAGGCTTCGGAAGCTTGGCGCATCGACGTCGACCAGGAGGCGGAGGAGATCGCACTCCGGAGCCCGGCTCCGATGGCGGTGCCGGTCGTCCCGGAGAACGCGGCCTACATTCTCTACACCTCGGGCTCCACCGGCCTGCCGAAGGGTGTGGTGGTGACCCACCGCGGGGTGGTCAACCATACGCTGTGGATGGCTCGCGACTTCCCCCTGCGCCCGTCTGACGCCGTCCTCCAGCAGGCGTCTTTCAGCTTTGACGCCTCGGTCTGTGAGCTCTTCGGACCGCTCACGTCCGGGGCCCGCCTGGTGCTCGCCCGGCCCGGCGGCGGGCAAAGGGACCCGGCCTACCTGGTGGAGGAGATCTCCCGGCACGGCGAGATGTCTCTCCAACTCGTCCCCTCGCTGCTCCGCGCCCTGGTCGAGGAGCCCGGTTTCACCGCGGTGGCGCCCCGCTGTCGGGTGTTCAGCGGCGGCGAGGCGTTGGCGCCGGACCTGCGCGACCGGTTCTTCGCTCTCGGCGGCCGCGAGCTCGTGAACGCCTACGGCCCGACCGAAACGACGATCGACGCCGCGTTCTGGCCCTGTGGCGCGCCGCACGCCTCGGGGCTCATACCGATCGGCCGGCCGATGGCCAACGGAGAGCTGCTGGCGCTGGACTCCGCGCTTCGCCCGGTGCCCATCGGAGTGCCCGGCGAGCTGTTCGTCGGCGGAGCCGGTCTGTCCCGCGGCTATCACCGCCGGCCGGAGCTAACCGCCGAACGATTCGTGCCTCATCCCTTCGTGCCCGGAGAGAGGCTGTACCGCAGCGGAGACCGGGTGCGCCTGCTTGCCGATGGAGCGATCGCGTTTCTCGGCCGGATCGACCAGCAAGTCAAGGTGCGAGGCTTCCGCATCGAGCTCGGAGAGATCGAGGCGGCGCTCACCTCCCACCCAGGGATCCGGGAGGCTGCCGCCGTGGTGAGGGAGGACGCCCCCGGCACGGCTCGCCTGGTGGCCTACGTGGTGCCGCGGCAGGAAGCGGGCGCGTTGGAGCAGGACGAGCTGCGAGCCTTCCTCGCCGAGCGGCTGCCTGGCCACATGGTGCCGGCTTTCGTCATCCCCCTTCCGGCTCTGCCTCTGACACCGGGCGGCAAGGTGGACCGCAAAGCCCTGCCGGCGCCGGATGCGCAGGCCGGTGGCGGACGGACCCTGCCGCGCACGCTCACCGAGATGCGCCTGGCGCAGATCTGGTCCGAGGTGCTGGGGAGGGAATCGGTCGGCGTTCAAGAGAGCTTCTTCGAGGCCGGCGGGCACTCGCTCCTCGCCGTCCGGCTGCTCGCCCGGATCCGCCAGCGTTTCGGCCGCGACCTCCCGCTCGCCACCCTGTTCCGTGCGTCGACGATCGAGTCCCTCGCCGTCGAGCTGCAAGGAAGCGAGGAGGGAGCTCCGCGGCAGGCCCTCGTCGAGATCAATCCCGAGATCAACCCCGGAAAGTCCGGGGAGCGGCCTCTGTTCCTGGTCCACCCGGTGGGAGGCAACGTGCTCTGCTATCTGGGTCTGGCACGCCACCTCGGCCCCGAGCTTCCGGTCTATGGTTTCCAGATGCCCGGCCTGGACGAGCCGCAGGCCGGCGAATCGCTGGAAGGAATGGCGGACCTCTATCTGGAAGACCTGCGGCGCGTCCAGCCACAGGGACCCTACCGCCTGGGCGGCTGGTCGCTCGGCGGCTTGATCGCCCTCGAGATGGCGCGGCGGCTGGTCGAGAGCGGCGACGAGGTCGAGCTGCTGGCCTTGATCGACAGCTACCTGCCGGAACCGGGCCTTCCCGAGCTGGCCGACGCCGCCCTGGTCCTGGAGTTTGCCACCGATCTCGCGGGCCTCCTCGAAGCGCCGGTGACGATCGCCCCGGACGCTCTGGCCTTCACCGGGGAAGCGGAAGGCGCCTTGTCTCTCCTCTTCCAGGCGGCGCGGGACGCCGGAGCGCTCCCCCCGGGCCTCGATCTCGCCGAGGTCCGCCGGCTCTTCACCCTGTTCCGCCGCAGCTCCCGGGCCTTGTCGCAGTACGCACCGCGCCCCTATCCCGGCCGGGTTGCCCTGCTCCGGGCCGGAGACGAGCCGGTGGGTGATCTGGAAACGCTCGCCGAGATCGCGCTTCACCGCCTTCCCGGCGATCACTACTCTTTGCTGACCGAGCCCCTGGTCGACGAGACCGCGGCTTGGCTGCGCAAGGCGATGCTCGGAAACGTTCCCAACGAGCTTCGGGAGTTGCTAAGCTTACCGTGACCAGATCCAGATCGTTACCTTGCGGGCGGGAGCGGACCAGGGTGGTTGCCCGGTAGTGGCGGCGCATCTCCTCCAGGTCGAGGTTGTCCTCTCCCGTGAGGTGCGCCTTGAGGTCGCGGACGGCCGAGCGGATCCAGAGGACCGTGCCGAGTGCGTGCGGATCGCGGCCTGCCAGGAGGGCGCGAAGCCGGGGGAGGTCGCGCTCGGGCGCTGAAGGCTGCTGAGCTAACTCTTTGAAAATTCAGGGATAAATTGGTCGGGACGCCGAGATTTGAACTCGGGACCCCCTGAACCCCATTGGGCTAGGACCAACTCCTCCAAACCGTCCAGAGTCCTCAGAAACGAGCACTGACGGGCTTTTCCGCCCTCTTGAGTCCCTCGGCCAGATCTCCCAATTCGCCCTGAAATCCCCCAATTCCGCAGGGGGAAAGTACCAAATAAGTACCGGCTCGGCCCGCTCTCTCGGGGTGGGCGAGCCGGAGGGGAGACCTGTATGCCCGCGCACCGCTCGAAGAGAGCGGCCGCCACCAACCGGCTCCTGACCGGCACTCCGCCGGCTGAGGGCCACTTGATGACGAGGAGACTCAC
>Ga0134124_10001974_pt1 | contig 16504 bp, 16 predicted proteins | sample KB304_FD_96880 | JGI IMG/M metagenome (GOLD analysis project Ga0134124, IMG submission 96880) | Terrestrial soil microbial communities without Nitrogen fertilizer from Kellogg Biological Station, Michigan, USA - KB3-0-4 | ecosystem: Environmental > Terrestrial > Soil > Unclassified ...
AAGAATGCTGATCTAGTCGTGATCAAGGGGGATCCTTCCAGACAGATTTCAGATGTGGAGAATGTCGAAATTGTCTTCAAAGATGGGGTGGGTTATGACTCGCTCAAGGTTTTGGATTCGGTGCGGGGGCGATATGGGCAGTACTGAGGAAGCCCCACACAGCGGGTGCCCCATTGGTCGCGCTTTTTTCAATAGGTGGGGATTTTCCTCGTCCCATCCCTCTCAGAAGACTCTCCACACGAAGTGGGCGATCAAAGCGAATACCACAATCATGAATCCAGTAATCCAGATCAGGAAACTGGCGGTTAGCCTTGGCGACTCGATTTCTTTTTTATCCATGGCACCTTGCATACTCCCGCGGTCCGTTGCCGAGCTTTGCTCGGCTGCGCGGGTGGGGCACCCACCCTACGTGAGTCGTGGAAAAGGCAAAGGCCGCGATGTTGTATTGCGGCCTTTTCTCGTAGGAGTTGGAGGCGCGGGCGAGTCGCCCGTGACCCCACAAGTCCAGGTCTCTGGTTAGTGGCGGCCTGCGCCGTGTCCACCGCCGCCGAAACCGCCACGGCCTCCGCGTCCGGGACCACCGCGTCCGCGTCCTCGGCCACCGCCTCCTCCACCGGGGCGGCGTCCGCGGTCACCACCACGATCGGTACCACGATCTCCGCCGCGTTCCGGGCCACGGTCAACTGGGGCGCCTCCGGCTACGGGGGCGTCGCGGTTGAAGTTGGGTTCGTCGTCGGGGAAATCGGCGCCGCCTTCGATGGTCAACGCCGGGGCGTGAGCGGATTCACCGCCGCCGCTGCTCTCTCCTCCACCGTTTTCGGGTGGAAGTTCGCCGCCGCCCATTTTTGCGCGCTGTTCCTTCAGGATGGCTTTGCGCGATAGGCGAATGCGGTTGCCTTCGACAGCCAGGACTTTTACCAGTACCTGATCGCCTTCTTTCAGTTCATCGCGAACATCTTTAATGCGATGCTCCGCGACTTCGCTGATGTGCAGCAGACCGTCGGTGCCGGGGATGATCTCGACGAAAGCGCCGAAATCAGCCAACCGGGTGACCGTTCCGAGATAGGTCTTGCCGATCTCGGCTGTTGCGGTCAGATCCCCGATGATCTGCAAGGCCTTGGCTGCGGAAGCTTCGTCGTTCGAGGCTACGTTGATTTTGCCCGAGTCCTCGACGTCGATCTTTACGCCGGTGCGCTCGATGATGCTGCGGATCATCTTGCCGCCGGGCCCGATGACGTCGCGAATCTTGTCGACGGGAATCTGCAGGGTGTAGATACGCGGCGCGAAGGATGAAACTTTTTCGCGCGGCGCGGAGATGACCGCGTTCATCTTGTCGAGAATGTAAAGGCGTCCGCGCTGAGCCTGGGCCATCGCTTCGCGCATGATCTGCGCCGTGATGCCGCCGACCTTGATGTCCATCTGCAGAGCGGTGATGCCGTCCTTGGTGCCGGCGACTTTGAAGTCCATGTCGCCGTAGTGATCTTCAGCGCCTGCGATGTCGGTCAGGATGGCATAGTTTTCACCTTCCTTGACCAGCCCCATGGCTACACCGGCGACCGGAGACTTCAGGGGAACGCCGGCGTCCATAAGCGACAACGAGGCTCCGCAAACCGTAGCCATCGACGATGAACCGTTCGACTCCAGGATGTCGGAGACCACGCGCATGGCATATGGCCAGTGGTCCTCGCCCGGAAGGACGTTCGCGATAGAACGTTCCGCCAGCGCGCCATGACCAATTTCTCTTCGGCCTGCGCCCCGTAGAAACGCAACTTCTCCAACCGAAAACGGGGGAAAGTTATAGTGAAGCATGAAGCGCTTTTTGGCTTCGCCTTCGAAGACTTCGAGGCGCTGCATGTCGTCGCTGGTGCCCAGCGTGGTGGTGACCAGGGCCTGGGTTTCGCCACGAGTGAAGATGGCGGATCCGTGGGTGCGGGGCAGGACGCCAACTTCAATCCAGATATCGCGGATCTGGTCAAAAGCGCGGCCATCGGGACGGCGCTTCTGGTTGATGACCTGTTCGCGGAAGATGCGCTCACGGAGAGTTTCGAAGTAGGTCTTGAATTTCTTTTGTGCTGCTTCGTCTTCCGCCGGAATGGCAGCCTGCAACCCTTTCTTGAGTTCCCGAACCAGGCTGTAGCTTTCCGCCTTGGGATATTTCTGAGTGTTGAGGCGGTCGGTGAGGTCGGGGCCGATGCGATTCTTCAGATCGTCGAAGTAAGCCTGGTCGAACTCTGGAGGAGATACCTGGCGCTTCGGCTTCCCCGCTTTTTGCCGCAGGTCGTTGATCGCTGCGCAAATCTTTTTGATTTCGGTGTGGGCGAACTCGATGGCGTCGACGACCGTTTCTTCCTTCACTTCCTGGGCGCCGGACTCAATCATCACGATACCGTCGGAGGTGCCGACCACCATGATGTTCAGCAAGCTCTCGCGCATCTCGCTGTAAGTCGGGTTGATGACGAATGCGCCGTTGACCAGGCCTACGCGGACAGCGCCGATAGGGCCTTCGAACGGGATGTCAGAGATGGTGAGCGCCGCGGACGCGCCGTTGATGCCGGCGACGTCAGGGTCGTTCTCCGTGTCAGCGGACAGGACGAAGGCGATGACCTGAGTCTCGCAGCGGAATCCATCCGGAAAGAGGGGGCGTACGGGGCGGTCAATCTGGCGGCTGGTGAGGATTTCACGCTCGCTGGGACGGCCTTCGCGCTTGATGAAGCCGCCGGGGATGCGTCCGCCGGCGTAGGTGTATTCGCGATAGTCGACGGTCAGGGGGAAGAAATCGATGCCCTCGCGGGGATCAGGGTTAGCGGTGGCGGTGGCCAGAACGACGTTGTCGCCGATGCGCACAACGACCGAACCGTGCGCCTGTTTGGCTAATTTTCCGGTCTCAAATGAGATGGTCTTACCGCCGGCAAGTTCAACAGAAACTTCTTGTTTCATGATTCATTTCCTTTTGGCAGGAGGACACACGCGCGTCCCTTAGGAGAGGCTGCACAGTTTGAAGGGCAAGAGCCAGTAGCGTTCTGGATAGCCGGAAACACACCGTTCGCGGCTTTTTTCCTTGTTTCGTGATAGCCGTCTGCGCAACGGCCAGATGATTCCGACGGTGGTCCGGCGAATACACCCCGAGCCGGGAACGGCCTCGCAGAAACCTATTTGCGCAGGCCCAGCTTATGCACAACCGTCTTGTAACGTTCGGAATCGTAAATCTTGAGGTAGTCCAGCAGGCGACGACGCTTGCTGACCAGCATGAGAAGACCGCGGCGCGAGCCGTGATCCTTTTGGTGCGTTTTGAAGTGATCCGTCAATTGGCCAATCCGCTCGCTTAGCAACGCGATTTGGACTTCGGGGCTGCCCGTATCGGTGGGATGCGTGCCGTACTGGTCGATGAGGGATTTCTTTTGCTCTCTGGCTAGCACTACTCTAGTGCACTCCTGTCTTCTAGTTTCAATTTGATCGTAACGTGCAATTAAGGTAACACGCTGCAGACCGAGGTGTAAAGGAGTGGACGCTGATGGAGTTCCCGACGATTCTTGGCGTCCGTTGCGGTTTAAGATTCTTCGACGATATACGCGAGGTCAAACTCATTACCGTAAAGCACGCAAAGAGAGGCAGCAAAAGCACGCAAAGAACCGTTTCGTCGAACTACGGTACTCACGGCCATAGCGGGAGGCATACCAAAGGGACGTGCCGAATGGGCATCTGAATTAGTATAGTGATGCCGGTAGCCATGACAGTGCGATGCGCGCAATGCGGCCAGGAGAATAATCCGCAATATCGCTTCTGCGGCATGTGCGGAGCTCCCCTTGGACCACCGCCGGCCCCGGTCCCGAGTGATCTGGGGCGTGAAAGAGTCAGAGTTCCGGTTAGCGGTCCTTCTTTTTTGGGCCTAGGGGACGAACGCTCCCGCGACCTGGACTACCTGTTGGAAGACGAGCCGCCCCGTGGCCATGCCCGTCTCTACCTCGCCCTGCTTCTGCTGGTGGTTAGCGCAGGTTTGCTGGCGTGGCACTGGCAGCGTGACGGTTACCCCTGGTCGGGATTCATCCTTAAGCCGACTGTCAGTACAAAAGCGCCGGTCAGCCCGCCCCCGGTTCCGCCTCCTGATTCTGCTGCGGCCGCCGCTCCGGTTGTGCCGGTTGAACCCACTGCGAATCCAGCGCCGCCGGAGACGCAACCGGCCACCCAACCGGCAACGAGCGAAGTGGCACAGTCCCATGGCGCAGAGCCAGCGGCTGGCGGCGCTCCGGCGAACCCATCCGTCGCTGCAAAGCCAACCGACCAAACGTCGCCGCCGAATGACGGCCCTGATTCCGGAGAGACAGCGAAGTCGCCGGTGGCGGTTTCTTCCCAGGCGAGTGAGCCTGAAATAGCGAATCCGGCGCCGAAGGAGACGCCTGTTGCCCCCGCGCCGTCAGCGCCAAAACCCGTAACTCCCAAGCCGTCCCCAGCTCTGGCATCTCCGTCGGACAGCTTTGAAGACCGTTTGGTGGCCGATGGAGAAAAATACCTGTACGGCCGCGGAGTTCCGGAGGACTGTGCGCGGGCCCAGCGAAATCTACAGATCGGAGCTCGGCAATCGAATCCCAGGGCGCAGACCTTGCTGGGGGCGATGTACGCAACCGGTCATTGCGTGAACCGCGACCTTCCGACCGCCTATCGCTGGTTCGCCAAGGCTTTGCACGGGGACCCCGGAAATTCGCGGGTGCAGCGGGATCTCGAAGTCTTGTGGAAGCAGATGACGCCGGAAGAGAGACAGCTGGCTATGAAGAGCCAATAGTTCCCACTCTTTTGAGCAACGTACTCTTTGGTTGGATTTAAAACCGGATCTCAGTTTATTGTTCTCGGTTCCGAGTTGAGACTCAGTGGCGGTGGGCCGCGATCTGCGGTGAACTCATGACCAGGCGTCCATGCTGAACGCCCTTGGTGCTGATCAGGCGGTCGGCCAGCTTTTGCACCTCTTTGGATTTGCCGCGAAGGACGACAACCTCGAGACAACTTTCATGGTCCAGGTGGGCATGCAGCGTGGAGATAATCACGTGATGATGCTCATGCTGGAGGTCGGTAAGTTTCTCAGGCAAGAGGCGGGTGTGATGGTCGTAGATGAGAGTGACCGTACCCACCACAAAGGCGTCGGGAGTGACCACTGCCGATCCGACCAGGCGGTCACGAATGAGGTCGCGGAAAGCTTCGGAGCGGTTCTCGTAGCCCTTCTGCGCGATGAATCGGTCGAAGCGGTGAAGTAGTTCGGTATCGATAGCTACGCCGATACGGCTAAGATCTCCCATGGAATGCCCTCTCTCGGCAATAGTCTACTCTCGTTGTTTTGGCGCCCTCCTCACGACGGCTTGTCGAAGACACGAAGATGCTGTTATGGTTTCGCGGCACGCCTTGGTCGGTCGACGGGCGTAACCGATTGTGGCTCAGGGGATGGTACGAAGGTAAGCAGGGCCTACGCAATCCGCTGAGGGCCTGCGAGCGTACTTTTGAAAGGATGAGATAACGGCTTGTCCGGTGCTGAATTAAAGGGAGGGGCGAGCGAGGCTTCGCTGGTGTGGGCGATACGCTCGGGCGACGAGGGCGCGATGGCTACGCTCTACGATCGCTATTCTTCTCTGGTTTATGCGGTGGCACTGCGGGTGTTAGGCGATACCGGCGCTGCCGAGGATGTCCTGCAGGAAGTGTTCATGCAGCTGTGGCGCAATCCGGCGGCGTTCGACTCGAGCCGCGGCAACCTGGGGGCGTGGCTGGGAGTGATTACCCGGAACCGCGCCATTGATGGCCTGCGTAAGCGGCGTCCCGAAACTGATATTGCCGACGTCATCGTTTCCGTCGAGCCGGACATGGCAAATGACGCAGAGCGGGCGCGCGCCATGGAAAAAATTCGGGGCGCTTTAGGCGGCATGCCGGGAGCGCAACGAAGCGCGCTGGAGATGGCTTACTTCGAAGGGCTGACCCATACCGAGATTGCGGCCAGAACGGGAGAGCCCTTGGGCACGATCAAGACCCGGATCCGGACCGGATTGCAGGCGCTGCGAAAGGTCTTCGAAACATGAGCGCGCACGAACAATTCGCCGACGATCTCGCACTGTTCGCGCTCGGAGCGCTGCAGGGTGACGAGCGCCTCACGCTCGAGAAGCATCTGGAAGGGTGCTCTTCCTGCCGCCGCGAGCTGGAGCGGTTGCGCGGAGACATGGCTTTGCTCGCACTTTCAGCGTCCGGACCGGCGCCGCCGCAGCGCTCGCGCGAACGATTGTTGAAGGCGATTGCGAAGGAACCGCGAACCCAGAAGACTTTGGCGCGGGCGCAGTCCTTGTGGACGTTCCTGCCATGGCTGGCCACCGCGGCTGTGTTGTTGGTGGCCGCCTTCTTCTGGCAGCAGAGCGACCGCCTGGCCCAACAGGTAGCTCGCTTGCGGGACCAATCGGCGCAACAGCAGGCGCAGCTCGAGCAGGCGCGTGAGGTCGTCTCCACGCTGACTTCGACGGACGCAATGCGTGTGACTCTGGTGGCCGCGCAAACTCTACCCCAGCCGCAGGGCAAGGCAATCTATGTGCGAAACCGGTCAAGCCTGATTTTCCTGGCCGGCAACATGCCGCCGTTGCCGCCGCAGAAGGCGTATGAGCTGTGGCTGATCCCGACCAAGGGAGCGCCAATTCCTGCCGGGGTTTTCAAGCCCGATGCCCGGGGCAGCGCGACGGTGATTGAACCGCCACTGCCCGCCGGGGTAGAAGCCAAGACCTTTGCGATCACGGTAGAGCCGGAGCAGGGCTCGTCAACTCCGACCATGCCGATTGTGATGATGGGCGTGGGGGAGTAAGGCTCTTTCCATCAAATTAATGGCGCCATCCGGGATCTGGCGTGAAGCGGATGGTACGAGTCAATTGGATAGCCCGCGCTAGATCCTCCGGTACTAGAGTCCCTCAGGATGACTTCCATTCACTTGAAGTCACGAACTCGTTGCAGTTCGGCGCTTTTTGACCAGAGGAACGACCACGAAGAAGTAGAAGGCAAAGCTGGCAGCAAACACAATGCCGGTCAGCTTGATGTTCAACGTGACGGCAAAGCACAGTACTGCCACTCCGAAAATCCAAAAGATCATTTCGCCTGCGAAGGCTTGTCCCCAGCGGGGTTGACCTCCGCCAGAGGGGATGCACGGCGTCAACGACGGCCAGAATCGCGGAACAGCTTTCAGGTAGGCGCGATAGGACTCGCCCTGCGTTTGCCGCAGGCCGTCTTCTTCGCGAAAAACTAAGCGGTAGACAAATACCCACATGGAAACGATCATGAACAGCCACCCCAGGCGGCTGGCCATGACTCCGATTCCGGCCATCATCGGCAAATTGGCGAGATAGAGAGGATTGCGCACATAGCGATAAGGGCCGTCGGCCACTAGCGCTTCGGAATGCTGGCTGACGTCGTGAACCACTTCGATTCGGAGATACGCGGTTGCCCAGGTGCGAAGCAGAGCGGAGATGAAAATCAGGAGCGCACCGGAGGCGAAGATCAGACGCAGCCAGAAGTTTCCCCGGGCGCTGTCGGGGTCAATCGCAGGCGCGGTCCAGTGCAGCAAGCCGACCGCGAAATTCACATGATCGATCGAGCCCAGGCTAAACGCCACGAAGATGAGGGCGCCGATTACCCAGAAGCGTTGCTCGAATTCGAATTTGCTGGCGAGCATGGCGGAAGAAACAATTAGGCTTCTTCGCTCTCCTTGAGGCGGGCGATTATACCGAAGTCTTCCAGCGTGGTGGTGTCGCCTTTCACATCGCCGCTGCTGGCGAGTTCGCGAAGCAGGCGGCGCATAATTTTCCCGCTGCGGGTCTTGGGCAGCATGTCGGTGAAGCGAATGTCATCCGGCTTGGCCATCGCGCCAATTTCTTTGGACACCCATTTTCTGAGCTCTTCTTTCAATTCGTTGGTGGGCTTTCTTCCCTGTTCTAGCGTGACGAACGCCGAAATGGCTTGACCTTTGATTTCGTCGGGACGTGCTACCACGGCGGCTTCGGCTACTGCCTCGTGCGCGACCAGCGCGGACTCCACTTCCATTGTGCTGAGGCGGTGACCGGAGACGTTGATGACGTCGTCCACTCGACCCATGACCCAGAAGTAGCCGTCTTTGTCCTTGCGCGCGCCGTCGCCGGTGAAATACATGCCAGGGATTTGCGACCAGTATTGGGAGACGTAGCGGTCGGGATCACCGTAGATGGTGCGCAGCATTCCCGGCCACGGTTGCTTGAGCACCAGAAATCCGCCCGAGCCTTCGGGCACGGGCTTGCCTTCCATGGTAACGACCTCGGGGACGACTCCGGGAAAGGGGCGCGTCGCCGAGCCCGGCTTGGTGGCGATGGCGCCGGGGATGGGGCTGAGCATGATGTGCCCGGTTTCAGTCTGCCACCACGTATCGACGATGGGACAACGATTGTGACCGATGAGGTCGCGGTACCACATCCACGCCTCAGGGTTGATCGGTTCGCCGACAGTGCCGAGCAGGCGTAGGCTATCGAGCTTGTGTTTCTTCGGCCACTCATCGCCCCACTTAGTGAATGTACGAATCGCGGTGGGAGCGGTGTAGAAGATACTGACCTGGTGGCGGTCAATAATGCTCCAGAAGCGATCGGGCTCGGGAAAGTTGGGAGCGCCTTCGTACATTACGCAGGTCGTGCCGTTTTGCAGCGGTCCGTAGACGATATAGCTATGGCCGGTGACCCATCCAATATCGGCGGAGCACCAGTAGGTGTCGTCTTCCTTGATGTCGAAGATCCACTTCATGGTGATGTAGGTGCCGACGGAATAGCCGCCCGTGGTGTGAACGACGCCCTTCGGCTTACCAGTAGTTCCCGAGGTGTAGAGGATATAGAGCGGGTGCTCGGCGTCCAGAGGCTCGGCGGGACAATCGTCGGATGCCTTTGCCATCAGCTCGTGCCACCAGTGGTCGCGCCCGGCCTGCATATTGATGGGCGTCCCCGTTCGTTTATAGACGACCACATGCTTCACTGACGGGCAGGACTTAAGCGCTTCCTCGACCGCGGGAAATAGTATGACCTCGGCGCCGCGCCGGTAGGAACCATCCTGGGTGATGACGGCGACCGCCTGAGAATCATGAATGCGATCGATCAGCGCGTTGGAGGAAAATCCGCCGAAAACGATCGTGTGCGGAGCGCCGATGCGGGCACAGGCCAGCATGGCAATGGGCAATTCGGGAGTCATGCCCATGTAGATGGCGACCCGGTCGCCCTTTTTGACGCCAAGCGATTTGAGGACGTTGGCGAACTTCTGTACCTCGCGATGAAGTTGCTGATAGGTAAGAGTGCGAACATCGCCGGGTTCGCTCTCCCAGATCAAGGCGGCCTTATTCTTGCGGGCCGTCTGCACATGGCGGTCGAGGCAGTTGTAAGAAATGTTGAGCTGGCCGCCGACAAACCATTTCGCCCAGGGCGCTTTCCATTCGAGGACTTGGTCCCAGGTTTTGAACCAGTGCAGCTCGTTCGCAATTCCGGACCAGAATTGTTCCGGCTGCTCGACCGACTCACGGTAGATCCGCTCGTAGTCCTCGAGGCTCTTGATGTGTGCCTGCTGGCGGAAGTTCACGGGGCATTCGAATTTTCTGTCCTCGTGCAGGACAGATTCGATATTGCTGCGGGCATCGGCCGCTGTGGGCTTCTCGGGCATGCTGGTCCCCTGTGTTATCGGGATTCAGGAAAGTGCATTGCAAATTCTACAAGGGCGAGTGCGGAATGTCTGCACGGAGCAGTCGCTGTGACATCTATTTTCATAAACCAAGAAGGACACGAGGTTCACAAAGGCTTGAATTCCTCAGACTTCTTTGGTGGGCCTTCGTGGTTTAGGCACTCCTTGATGGCTATCACGCATCGAGAAATCTATCCTGGTATTTCTTTTCGGGCAGCAGGCAGCTTTCATATTTTCCGAAGACTCGGTAGCGCCGACGAGCGACCCCTCCATATCCCCAGTCGCGCAACGATTTCGGAAGAATCCGGAGCCCAACTGCGATAGCGGCCCAGAAACCTCCCAGCTCGCGTAGCACGGAAATCACGGCATCGGAGCGGGCTTCGAGCCGTTCACCCGATTCTTGCACCACATAGACCGTGTCCAGATCGTTGGGAACGAGGTTGTGACGCTGCAGGATTTGGGCGGCATAGGCACTCTGCAGTGACGCGAAGCGAAAGTGAGCCCGGCTATCACGCTTCAGGACAAACCGTACCAGGCGGTTGCAGAGTCCGCACACGCCGTCATATAGGAGAACCGGATTGGCGGAATCTGCCATGGGGGCTCCGCGTGTGGGCGTGCGCATCCATTCTTTCGCCCTTTTCAGGGCTTTGTCATCTTCGGAGGACGGGCGGGACGTCCGTCCTCCACCGAAGCGCAGCTTGCGCCACTCGGCGGCTGCGCCGGTTAGCTGGGCCCGTCTGGTTTTCTTTGCAATTCGGGAACATGCTCTGCAACGGAGCCTTTTTCCAGGAGGTAATTGCCTGGACCTTGTTTGCCCGCGACGGTGCGGGCGAACTCGGTGACGAAGAAACCGGCCCTCAGGGCTTCGGTGAATGCCCACCTCGTGGCGTCCCGCCACTCTCGGGCCAGCCCAGGGTCTTTTTGCTCAACGGCTCCGATGTCGCTGGGAATCTGGATGGCGATTCGCTGGCGCGCCAGCGCAGCCCCCAAGTCATTGCACAGCGGCTTGCCATCGCCGTTGAACTGGACCAGCGCTTGCAGGCGCGAAAAGGCGTCCAGAACTTCGGGCCGGCAGTCCTTGCCCTGCAGGCGATCGCGCACTCGACGGCTGGCGAGCGGCCACCTCACCCATAGGCGATCGGTGCCGTTCCGGTGCAGGATGCTCGAAGTTTCGCGCCCGTAAAAATCGACCTTGTAGATATCGCAGACCACGCCCAGCTTGCCGAAGTTTAGGTGGGCATTTCGGCTCTGCAGGGGATCGTAGGTCCACGTTATCTCAGGGACGCGCATCGCGAGGGCGCGTTCCCGCTGGGCCAGTTTGAGTTTGTAGCCCAGATCGAGATCGCGATAAGGCTCGCGCACGGCGAGCATGTGGGAGTGCAAGGTCAGGTGGCCGGACTCCATGGCCAGGAATCCGAAAGCGAATCCGGCCAGCTTGGGGCCGTCGAAGGCGCCCACCCACACGCTGCCCGCTTCCCTAGTGGCAATCATTAAGGCCAGGGGCATGACGTCGCGATCGGCCAGCACCCACACTTCTTTTTCCAGCGCTTCGGCTTGCTCAAGGTCTTCGATGTTTTGGAGATCGCGAATGATGACGGGTTTGGGGGATTCGGCCATGACTCTTAAGGCAGTTCAATATACTCGAGGCGGATTGGCGATGCCACCGTACAGAGGGTAGCGGCGGCATCCGCTCGACCGTGTTCAGGGCGGGCCGGCCGGCTGTCGGGCGGGCGTCCCGCCCCGGAGCTAGGAACTGCTCCCTCGACTGAAAGTGCGCTTATAAGGGTTCGTCGACTCCAGAAATCTCGCGAAGCGAAATTCTTGCTGCGCTCAGAATGACAGGGGGAACATTATCCTTGGACGCGGGTGGCTTTGCCGCTCCAGAAAGCTTCGCGGAGTTGGCGTTTCAGCATTTTCCCCGTGCCGGTTTTTGGCAGCGGGCCTGCTACAAACTGCACCACGCGAGGCATTTTGTATTTGGCAATGCGGGGCTTGAGCGATACCAGCAATTGTTCTTCAGTCAGCTGCTGACCCGGTTTCAAGACAACGATAGCCACGGGAATCTCGCCCCATTGCGGATCGGGGGCTGAGACGACCGCACATTCGAGGACGGCGGGGTGGGCGAAGATGGCTTTCTCTACTTCGATCGAAGAAATATTTTCGCCGCCACTGATGATGATGTCTTTCTTGCGGTCAACGATGTAGATGTAATTCTCTTCGTCCCAGACCGCCATATCTCCCGTGCGCAGCCAGTTGTTGGTAATGGCGGCCTTGGTGGCCTCGGCCTCGCGGTAGTAGCCGTCCATTACGTTGTCGCCGCGGACGACCACTTCGCCCACGGTTTCCATGTCGCGGGGTACATCGTTCATCTGCTTATCAGCAACGTGAACTTCGGAGCCGACCAGTGGCCACCCTGCGGCGGCGAGGCGGGAGAGGCGTTCGGTTTCGTCCGCGCAGGTGACGTTTGATTTAGTCTGGGCCGTGGTGGCGACCGGGGCGGTTTCGGTGAGGCCGTAGCCCGAACATACTTCGCAATGAAACGCCTGCTCCAGGCGGGCGATCAGTTCTGGCGACGACGCGGCGCCGCCGGTGGTGATCACGCGCATGCTGGAAGTGTCGAACTTGCCGAGCTCCGGACAGTTGAGGAGTGCATTTGCCATGGTGGGGACGAGGGTCATCGCGCTGGCCTTCTCTTCCTGGATGATGCGCAAGACCGCCGCCGGCTCGAAGCGGCGGACCATGACGTGTTTTCCGCCCTTCATGGTAATGCTTTGCGGACGTCCCCAACCGTTGGCGTGGAACAGAGGAATGGTGTGCAGCTCGACGTCAGTGTCTTTGCAGGAGAAGGTAGAGAGTATGCCCAGAGCATGCACATAGAGGGTGCGGTGCGAGAGCATCACGCCCTTGGGCGTGCCGGTACTGCCACTGGTGTAGAAGAGTTCGGCAATTTCATCTTCGTCGAACGAGAAAATATCGGGACGAGAAATACGGTCACGCGCCAGCAGATCTTCCAGGTACAAATCTGCCTGCGGGACCGGCTGGTCGATCGCAACATAGCGCCGGATGCTGGGGCAAGTTTTGCGGAGCTCCTGAACCAGTGGGGCAAACTCGCTTTCGAAGACCAGCATACTGGCGCTGGCGTGACAAAGAATGGTGGTCAGCTCGGCGAACTGCAGCCTCACGTTGAGCGGCATTGCGATGGCTCGAATCAGCGGCGGCCCGTAGTAGCCTTCCAGGAGCTGATGATTGTTGAAGCTGAGATAGGCAACACGGTCGCCGCGGCCGACTCCCTCTGAAAGCAGGCCGGCGGCAAGGCGTTCGCAACGTTCTCCAAACTGGGCGTAGGTGAACGAGCTGGGGCCCGAGACCACGCCTATTTTCTTTCCGTAAAGATCAACCGCGCGATACAAACACCGAATGGGTGTGAGCGGAACATTCATGGCCAGCTTTTCAGTCCTCTGATGTGAAGCGTCGTGTATCCCGCAGGGCATGATACACGACACCATTGTTCGTGGTGATGCGCGCCGGATCCTTCACCCGGCTGACGTTGGGTTCAGGATGACGCCATTGCGTTTGAACGACTGCGGCATTACACGGGTGGGGACGCCCGTGCTCCACCCATTGCTCAGTCCAGCAGGTCGGGTTGTTCGCGGACGATGCGGCTCCATAAGGGTTGGAACTGGAACCAGCCTGCCATGTGCGATCCAATCTGCTGTCGAGTCACCGTGGCGCTGGCAGGGTCTATCTTTACTGGAGTGCCGACAGCTTCGGCCATGAGTTGGGACTGACAGCTTCGGTCCATGGTGATGAACCACCACGCGGCCTCCTCGACGGAATGGCCGACGGTCAAGAGGCCGTGATTGCGCAGGATGGCTGCCTTCTTGTTGCCCAGGGCTTCGGCGATGCGCTCGCCTTCGGAAGCTGTGTAGACAACGCCCGTAAAGTCCGCGAACAAGGAGTGGTCATCGTAGAAGGCGCAGGCGTCCTGGGTGAGCGGGTCCAGCAAGCGCCCGAGCGACGACCAGGTTTTTCCATACAACGAATGGGCGTGAGCGGCGGCTACGACGTCAGGGCGAGCGGCATGGACCTGGGAGTGGATCGCGAACGCTGCGCCGTTGACCGGATGCCTCCCGTCCACCACCTGTCCGTGGTCGTTTACCAGAATCAGATCGGAGACGCGAATTTGGCTGAAGTGCATGCCGAAAGGATTGACCCAAAAATGATCGAGGTGTTCGGGATCGCGGGCGGTGATGTGTCCGGCGACTCCCTCATCGAATCCGAAGCGCGAGAACAAACGGAAGGCACCGGCCAGACGTTGCTTGCGGTGCTGGCGCTCCTCGGCGACGGAGGCAAATGTCGGGGGTGCGGGCATGTTGAGTGGATTTTGTGTGGCTACGGCCATGTTGCCTCCTAGCGGTTGCCGGACAACTATAGCGCCGGCGACAAGCGCCCGCAACGGGCGGAGGAGGCAGCCAGAATCCCTTCTTTCGCCCGGTTAGGGCGCGATCTTGGTCCCGTGGCGGCCCACGGCCGCTAGATGCTGACGCGGCTTTGAGGCTGAAGGCCGAACTTGCCAGCGTAGTAACGGATTATCCACTCGGCCACGCAACATGGCTTGGGTTGGTTCTGAACTTCCACGACGACTGAGAATGTGGCTTCACGCGCATTACCTGCGTCCTTTAACGATTGCAAGCTGAAGCGGGCGCGGATTAGGGAACCGGCCAGAACCGGTGAGGGAAAACGGACGCGGTTCAAGCCGTAGTTCACGATCATGCCGACGCAGCTTTTGATTTGCAGCGCTTGCTCTGATAGATGGCTGAGTAGCGAGAGCGTCAGAAACCCGTGCGCGATCGTGGCGCCATAGGGCGATTCCCGCTTTGCGCGAACGGGATCGAGGTGTATCCATTGGCGATCCTCAGTGGTTTCTGCGAACTTCAGAATGCGCTCCTGAGTGACTTCAAACCAATCGCTGACGCTGATCTCGCGGCCCACGAAATCGCTCAGAGCGTCGAGATTCTCAATCACCAAAGGCGGCATGGAATATTTCTTCGGGCTTAAGCGGACGCTTTGGTTCCGCGAGCGTCCAGCAACATGTAGGTTACAAGGGCCGTACCCAAACGGTTGCCTCGCGTATCAGTGAGGTCAACGCTGCCAACGCAGAGAGTTGATCCAATACGAAGAAGGCGGGCGCGGGCAAACATCCGGCCATCGGTGCCGGCAAGAAAGTAGTTGATCTTCATCTCGACCGTGGTGATTGGGCGCTTTCCTCCGAAATGGCGGTTCAGCGCCACGCCGACCGCCGCATCGGCCAGGGTGGCCGCGACGCCTCCGTGAGCCACGGCAAAGCTATTGGTCAGCTCGGGGCGCAGAGCGCACTCGATGGTAACGCCGTCACGATGGACGCGGGTCAGTTTTATTCCGAGTAGCACGGCGAACGGAACCCTGACCATGAAATCACGAGTCTTTTGCGCGGTGAGTTTGGGATGCTTCATGGGAAGGATTTCAGTTTTCAGTTTTGGTTCTCGGTTCTCAGCTTGGCCGCTCGAAGAGGCCGGCTGCGCCTTGGCCTCCGCCTACGCACATAGTCACGACGCCGTAGCGCGATTTGCGGCGCGCCATCTCGTTGGCGATCGTACCTACCATGCGTGAGCCGGTCATGCCAAAGGGATGGCCGATGGAAATGGATCCCCCATTCACGTTGAGTTTGTCCATGGGAATGCCGAGACGGACGCGGCAATAAATTACCTGGACGGCGAAAGCCTCATTGAGTTCCCAGAGGTCAATGTCTTCGATGTGTAGTCCCTGACGTCGCAGCAGTTTGGGGACGGCAAATACCGGACCAATACCCATTTCGTCGGGCTCGCATCCTGCGACTTGGAAGCCGCGGAAAATCAGTTTGTATGGAATACCGAGTTCGTCGGCGCGCTGGCGCGACATGAGAAGCGTGGCGGATGCTCCATCGGAAAGTTGGGAGGAGTTCCCTGCCGTCACCGAACCCTGGCCGCTGTTGGGATCGAAGTGGGGTTTTAACGCGAGCAGCCCTTCGAGCGTGGTGTCGGGACGGTTGCACTCGTCACGGTCACAGCAAGCTTCTTCCGTCCCGATTACGCCGCCCGTCTTTTTATCGAGCACCGCCTTCATGACTTTCATGGGGACGATCTCGCCAGCGAAAAAGCCCTCCTGCTGGGCACGGGCAGTGCGTTGCTGGCTGATCAGGGAATATTCATCCTGAGCGTGGCGGCTGATCTGGTAGCGCTTGGCCACCACCTCGGCAGTTTCTCCCATCACCATGTAGAGGCCGGGATATTTCTGTTTGACCGCCGGGCTCGGGTCGTTATCCCGAACGATCAGGCTGATAGTTTCCACGCCTCCGCCAATGGCAGCGTCTGCGCCTTCATCTACAATCTGGTGGGCGGCCATGGCGATCGCTTGCAATCCGGATGAACAAAAGCGGTTTACGGTGATGGCCGCAGCAGAGACTGGGAGGCCGGCCTGCAGCGCGGAAACCCGCGCGATGTTGTGGCCCTGCACTCCGTGGGGCTGGCCGCAACCGAGAATGATGTCTTCGATTTCGATGGGATCGAGTTGCGGAGTCTTGCGCAGGACGTCCTTGATGCAATAGGCGGCCAGATCTTCAGGCCGCGTCATGTTGAACGAGCCGCGAAATGATTTCGCAAGGCCGGTGCGCGAACTGGCGACGATTACGGCTTCTCTCATGTTGGTCGTTGGTCGATCCCTCTGAGATGGTTCAACAGGCTATCCGGCTGCAACTTTTTGTTTATCCAAGTCGGCGAAGGTCCGTCCTTCGGCGGCCAAT
>Ga0134124_10001975_pt1 | contig 16503 bp, 4 predicted proteins | sample KB304_FD_96880 | JGI IMG/M metagenome (GOLD analysis project Ga0134124, IMG submission 96880) | Terrestrial soil microbial communities without Nitrogen fertilizer from Kellogg Biological Station, Michigan, USA - KB3-0-4 | ecosystem: Environmental > Terrestrial > Soil > Unclassified ...
CAGCTCGTACGAGATCCGCCGCGATACCGCGCAGCTCCCTTCTCGCATCGGCCAGCCCAACTCCGCCGCGCAGGCGTGCGATGGCGCGCACGGCCTGACACCTGTGGCAGGGGGCATCGGCGTTGAGGCCCAGCGGCGTGTAGATCTCCGGCAGCAGTTCTGACTCGCCCTTGATGAGCGGCTGGTACGTATTCCGCAGCACGCCGATGATGGTCAGGCTTTGATTGTCGACTTGTAGCTTTCGGCCGAGGACGTGCGGATCCCCGCCAAATCGTCTCACCCACAGTCCGTGACTCACGATGACGACCGGAGCCGGAATCCGCCCGTCTTCTTCCGGAAGAAACGACCGGCCGCGCGCGACAGTCACGCCGAGCACCTTGAAGAAGTCGTAACTGACGCGCAGTCCGCGCAAGACTTCGGCTGAATCTCCCTCGACCAATGTCGCCGCACGATCGACGTAGGACACTGGTTTCTCGATCGATCGACTGCCCGCGGCAAGCCGGCTGATGAAGGTGTAATCGACCTCCTCGCCGCCGCGAAGCGCCGGCGTGCTCTCCGAGATCGTGACGAGCCGCTCCGGTTCGAAGAATGGCAGCGGCTGAAGGATGACGGTCTTGAGCGCGCTGAACACCGCCACGTTCGCTCCAATTCCGAGCGCGAGCGTGGCCGTGACCAACGCGGTGAACGCCGGTGTGTGTCGCAGCGAGCGCGCCGCGTAACGGGCATCCTGGATGACGCTCTCGATAAAACGCGCGGTCATGGTGGACGCTACCCTCGCCTGGCGCTCAGCGCCGCCTGAGCCGGCCGCAACTCCGACACGCGTTCGGTCAACTGGGCGACCGTTGGCGCGTCGAAGATGGCACGTATGCCGATCTCGACGTCGAAGGCAGCACCGATTCTGGCGATGAGCCGCATCGCCAACAGCGAATGACCGCCGGCGTGGAAGAAGTCCGTGTCGAGCCCGACGTCGGTGAGCCCGAGCACGTCGCCGAAGAGTTCGCAAATCGTTTTTTCGATCGATGTCCGAGGCGGGCGATGTGGCACCGGCGACCGCGTCTCCGGCACTGTCAGCGCCCCTTGATCCAACTTGCCGCTCGGCAGTAGCGGCAGGCGGTCCAGAACGACGATCGCCGTGGGAACCATCGACGCGGGAAGTGAGCGCGCGAGTTGCTGCCGAATCGAGACCTCCGACGGCACACCGTCCTGCCCTGCCACCACGTACCCGACGAGCTCTTTCTCGCTGTGCCTCGCTTCGCGGCACATCACCACAGCCTGCGAGACGTGCTCACACTTGACGAGCGCCGCCTCGATCTCACGCAACTCGATTCGGACGCCACGAATCTTGACCTGCCGATCAAGCCGGCCGACGAACTGGAGCGCGCCATCCGGCTGCCAGCGGACGAGATCCCCCGTCCTGTACATCCGCGACCCGGTGCCGTCGTACGGATTGGCGACGAATCGTTCGGCCGTCAACGTCGCCTTGTCCCAATACCCGCGCGCAACACCGGCGCCCGCGATGTAGAGCTCGCCGGAGACGCCGATGGGAACCGGCCGAAGAAATGGGTCGAGGACGTAGGTGCGCGTGTTGGCGATTGGCCGGCCGATCGGAGGCACGTCGAACGCGCCCAGCGGCATCGACACGGTCGAGGTGACCGTGGTCTCCGTCGGTCCGTATCCGTTGACCAAGGTCTTGGAGGAATCCCAGGACTTCAGCTGGTCCCCGCGCCACGACTCTCCGCCGACCATCATCGCTCGAAGGGACGGTATGTCCTCGCTCGAGAACTCCGACAGAATCGCGGGTCGGATGGTGACGACCTCGCACCGATGGCGACGAGCGGCCGCGGCGAGATCGCGACCAGACAGCACGCAGTCGTCTGGAACGAGCACGAGCGTCGCGCCCAGCAGCAACGTAATCCACTCCCACACCGCCGCGTCGAAGCTGAGCGACGCCACCTGGAGAACCCGAGTGCCCGGGACGATGTCGAAACACTCTGCCACTCCGACCACCAGATTGCAGAGTGAAGTATGCGACACCGCAACGCCTTTCGGCATGCCGGTGGAGCCCGATGTGTAGATCACGTATGCGAGATTCTCCGGTTCGATGTGCTGGTCTGGATCGTGAACGGGGTATCGGCCCATCTGGGGCCAGTCCGCGTCGAGGGCAACGAGCGGAACATCGGGGATAGACAGCGTCCGAACGAGGCGGCGCTGCGTAACAATCATCGACGCGCGCGAGTCTCTGACGATGTGCGTGAAGCGCTGCGGAGGCAGATCCGCATCGAGAGGTACATACGCCCCTCCAGACTTCAAGATACCGAGCACTCCGACGATCCAGTCGAGCGATCGATCGAGACAGACCGCAACGGTCGTCTCGGGACCGACTCCGCGCGCCCTCAAATAGTGCGCGAGCTGATTCGCGCGAGCGTTGAGCTCGCCGTACGTCATCTCCGTTTGCTCGTAGAGGGCGGCGACGGCCTGCGGCGTGCGGTCGACCTGAGCCTCGAACAAGCGAACAACCGACGATGCCCGAGAATACAGCCGATCCGTCTGGTTCCACTCCGTCAACAGGCGATGTCGCTCGGTGGACGTCAGATAGGAAAGGCCCGATACCGGCATCTCCGGATGCATCGCCATTTCGGTGAGCAACGCCACGTACCTGTCCGCCATCTGCTCGATGCGCCACGAATCGTAGAGGTCGTGGTTGTATAGCCAAAGCAGCTCGAGCCCTTCCGATCGTTCGCGGGCGTGGACCTCGAGATCGTACCGGACGCGCGGCCTCTCGTACCCGACGTGCTCCACGTCGACGCCTTCGAGCTGCAAGTCCTCGTCATCGGCGTTCTGAAGCGCAAAGGTGTGTTGAAACACCGGCGTGCGACCCAGGCTTCTTTCGGGGGCGACCTCCTGCACAATTCGCTCAAAGGGGATGTCCTGGTGCGAGTACGCGTCGAGGGTCGAACGCCGGACTTGTGCCAGCATGTCAGTGATCGAAGCCATCGGACTGACGCGAATTCGCATCACCAGCGAATTGACGAACTGCCCGATCAACGGCTCCAGCTGGACATCCTGTCGATTGGCGATCGGGGAGCCGACGACGATGTCTTCCTCGCCGCTGTGGCGCCACAACAGCAGCGCAAACGCGGCGAGCAGCGTCATGTACAGCGTCGCCTGGTTTTCGTGAGCCAACGCCTTCAATTTCGAGACGACATCCTCTCCAGCGCGCACACGACAGGTGCTGGCCTCGAATGTCTGAATTGGCGGCCGTGGCCGGTCGGTCGGCAAGTCCAGTTGCTCTGGGATCCCGCTCAACTGCCGGCGCCAATATTCCAGCCCAGCTTGCGAGCCGTCTCGCTCGAGGTCGTCCCGCTGCCACATGGTGTAATCGGAGTACTGAATCGCTAGCGGCCGCAGCGGGTCCTCCCAGTCCCGCCGATATGCCTCGTACAGCACCCTCAGCTCCCGATTGAAGACGGAATCGGACCAACCGTCCCACACGATGTGATGCGATGCACGGAGCAGGATGTGGTCGTCGGATCCCAGCTTCAACAGGCGGACGCGAATGAGCGGACCTTGGGACAGGTCGAATCGCTCGGTCTCGTTCTGAAGGAGCGCCTCTTTGACTCGCGCCGACTGCTGCTCGCCACCGAGCGCGCTCAGGTCCTCGACACGCAAGGGAACGGACGATGCGGGATCGACGACCTGCGCGACTTCGCCGTCGATCTCCTCGAAGCGCGTGCGCAGGACCCCGTGTCGCTCCACGATTGTGGCGATGGCCTTCCCCAGGGCCGCCGCGTCCACGCCGCCTGCCAGGCGCCACGCGCGCGACACGATGTATTCGGAACTGGCGCCGTCCAATCGATCGATGAACCAGAGGCGATGCTGGGCATACGACAACGGCAATCGCGCCGGCAGCTGTTGGAATCTGACGATCGGGTGTGCTCGCCTCCCCGACGAGGAGAGACGGCTGCTCAGTTGCGCAACGGTCGGCGCCTCGAACACGTCGCGGAGCGGAACGCTGCAGCCGAGCGTCGAACCAATCGCGCTGACCAGTCGGGTGGCGAGAAGCGAATGGCCGCCGAGCGCGAAGAACTCGTCGTCGATGCCGACGCGTTCCAACTGGAGGATATCGGCAAACAGACGACAGAGGGTCTCCTCGTACGGGTTTCGTGGCGCCCGATAAATCGTCGCGGACGTCAGCTGCGGCTGCGGGAGACGTTTGCGGTCGACCTTGCCGTTCGGGGTGAGCGGAAGCCGGTCCAGCACGACGACGGCAGCGGGCACCATATACGACGGGAGACCGCGTTGGAGCGCCTGTCTGAGTCGGCCGGCCAACTTGGCATCCGGTTCTCGCGACGCCGGCCGATCGCGCCGCCGCGTGAGCACGCGCGACGCGTCACCTGGCTCGCCATCGCGGCGTTCCCAACGAGGATTGAACACCACGTCGTACACGCCGTCGCTGCCCCACCGGCTCCAATGCACCGGGACGCCGAGGCTTCGCGCCAACTCCAGCACGACGTTGGGATCCTCTCCGCCGACGCCTGCCACCGCCTGACGCAGCCGCTGCACAGTGGGCACGCTCTCGGTGTGCAGCAGCCGGATGGCTTCGACGGCTGCAGCCACGCGCCGATCGCGGAGCGCTCTCAGGCCGATCGAGCCGCCCGGGTCTCGAGCGATGGCCTCTCGCACGTGCGCCTGCCAGGCGCCCGCCTCGTCCCAGGCGATCCAAACGCCCGGCTCGGAGACGTGTTCGGTCTCACGAACGGAAAGAGTCACGTCGTAACGGAACCGCGTCAGCTCGTTGTCGTAAGCCCCTCCCTTGAGGGAACACTCGACCCGCCCGACAGATGGGCACGTCGCTGACAACTCCTCGAACACGGCCGGTTCGATCGAGAGCTCTGTTTCGCGTTGGCGCCACTGCGAGAGGCGGCTGCCAAACTCGCTCAGCGAGCTGGCGGCAGGGGCCCTCTCCAATTCGATGGACGTATAGAACGCATCGAGCAGCGAAAAATTTCGAACGTCGCCGATGAAGACATGGCCGCCGGGACGAACGATCCGCAACGCCTCTCGCATGGCGTCGAGGAAGTAGTCCATGTCCGGGAAGTACTGAACCACTGAATTCAAGATCACCAGATCCACGCTCGCATCGGCCACAAAACCAAGCGCGCGCGCCTCTGCCTCGAAGAGCTCGAGCCGAGCGAGCTCGGGCCGCCGGGCCGCATGGGCCCGAAGACGAGAGATCGCGACCGGCGACACGTCGACGCCGACGTACCGTTCGCACGTCGGTGCCAGCCGGCTGAGCAACAGCCCGGTCCCACAACCGACCTCCACGACCTGGCGTGCGGCCAGCGGCGCGACCTTCGCGATCGTCTGATCGACCCACACCTTCATTTCCGCGATCGGAATGGCTTCACCCGAGTAACTACTGATCCATCCCGCGAAGTTGGTTTCTGGCGAGACGTCGCCCGCGTCACCGTAGATGACGTCGTAGATGTCGCGCCAGCCACTTAGATGCTGATCGATGGCCTCCTCCGGCAACGTGGACGCGAGTGCGCCGGTATGCCGTGTGACGTAAGCCAGTAGCCGTTTGTGATCCCCTTCTCCCACGACGGCCACCACGGCGTCGCGGCCGCCGGCGTGCCGTCGTAGTACGGCTTCGATGTCGGCGAGCTCGACCCGGAAACCGCGCACCTTCACTTGGGTGTCCTTGCGGCCGACGAACTCGAGACCGCCGTCGGGCCGACGGCGCGCGAGATCGCCTGTGCGGTACATCCGCGAGCCGGCCGGTCCAAACGGATCGGCAACGAATCGTGCTCCAGTCAGTTCCGGTCGTCTGAGGTATCCGCGGGAGAGTCCTGCTCCAGCGACGAACATTTCCCCGACCATTCCGACTGGAACGGGCTCGAGCGACGCGTCGAGCGTATAGACTCGCAGATCGGGAATCGGATGGCCGATGCCCCGACCCGCTGTCGTCTGTGACGACCGATCGAGCGGCATGTACGTGACGTGCACAGTGGTTTCGGTGATGCCGTACATGTTGACGAGCGTGGGCTGCGTTCCGCGACGGACCGTCCAGCGCTCCACCCTCGAGATGTCGAGGGCCTCCCCGCCGAAGATGACATATCGCAATCGAAGGGGCGGCGGCTCGACACTCGCGTAGGCGTCCATCAGCTGATAGAACGCCGACGGCGTCTGATTCAGCACGGTGACTCCGGTCCGGGACAGCAACTCGATCAGCTCAAATGGAGAACGGCTCGTCAGATACGGGACGACCACCAGCTCTCCGCCGTGAAGCAGCGCGCCCCAGATTTCCCATACCGAAAAATCGAATGAAATCGAGTGGAAGAACGTCCACACGTCGCTCGAGCCGAAGTCGAGCCACTCCTTGGTCGCTCCGAACAGCCTGACGACATCCTGATGTGTGACCAGCACGGCGTTGGGCGTTCCCGTCGAGCCCGATGTATAGATGAGGTATGCGACATTCTGCGGATTGAGCGGCAGCAGGCGCCTCTCGTCGGTCGGATCATCCTCTCCGCAGGACTCCAACGCCAACAGGATCTCAGGAGAATCGAGAGCGATCGTCGGGTGCTGCACCGGCAGCCCGCCAAGCGCAGCCCGCATCGTCACGACGCAACGCGGGGCGGCATCGGCCAACATGACAGCGAGCCGCTCGGAAGGATAGTCCAGATCGAGCGGCAGGTAGGCGCCTCCCGCTTTGAGGACCGCGAGTACCGCGACAATCAGCTCCAGGGATCGATCGAGCGCGACGCCGACAACGCTCTCTGGCCCAATCCCACGGGCGATCAGCAACTGCGCCAGTCGGTTCGCGCGGCGATTCAACGCATCGTAGGTGAGCTTCTGATCCCCGAACGTGACGGCGATGTTGTCCGGCGTGCGCGCGGCCTGGATCTCGAACAACGCCGGCAGGGTGGCCTCCGCAATGGTCGGGCCTGGCGTCTTCCAATCCTCGAGCAGTCGTTGACGCTCCGACGCGCCGAGAAGGTCGAAGCTGCCGATCGTTCGGTTAGTCACCGCCCACCTGCTCGAGAATGCGACCGTATTGGTGGGCCATGTGTTCGATCGTCCATTGCTCGAACATCGCCGAGTTGAACACCCAGGCCAACCTGAGCTGTCCGTCCTCGGGCCACGCGTGGAGCTCCAGGTCGTATCGCACGTTCGGCCTTGCATAACGAATCGGCTCGACCATGAGGTCCGGAAGCGGCGACTCGATCGGTATCGTGTTCTGGAGCGCAAAGATGACCTGGACCAATGGAGCCTCGGCCACGCTCCGGTCCGGCACGAGCGCCTCCACGACGCGATCGAACGGCACATGCTGAAAGTGGTATGCGTCGAGGGTCGTTCGACGGACGTCGCGGAGCAGCGTCTCGAACGAGTCGTCCCGGCGCACTCGCAGACGCATCACGAGGAGATTGACGAAAAGACCGATCAGCGGTTCGAGCTGTGCGTCTTGGCGATTCGCGATCGGCGAGCCGACCACGATGTCGTCCTGGCCGCAGCAACCGGCGAGCAGGATTCCGAACGCCGCCAGCAGCGTCATGTACAGAGTCACGTCGTGCGTCCGATTCAGGCGCTCGAGTGCCGCTATCAAGTGTCGCGGGATCATGTTCGAATACACGCCGCCCGCGTGCGTGTCGATCCCCTTTCCGCCCTGACTCCTCGGGAGCGACAGCTGCTTCGGGATGCCTGCGAGCTGGGCCCTCCAGTAGTCGACTCCGGCATCGACGGCAGGACCGTCGATCCACTCGTGTTGCCAGGTCGCGAAGTCCGCGTACTGGACGGGCAGCCGAGGCAGCGGATCGGCATGCCCGTCCCGTCGTGCTCGATATAGCTCCCGCAGCTCGCGGGCGAAGTTCGCCTCCGACCAACCGTCCGACACGATGTGATGCATCGTCCGAACGAGCACATGTTCGTGGTCACCGGTGCGCAGAACCCGCGCCCGAAGCAACGGCCCGCGTGCCAGGTCGAATGGACGCTCCCATTCGTTGCGGATTGCCGCCTCAATCCTGGCTTCGCGCGCACTCGCATCGAGTTGCCGGACGTCTTCACGGACGAGCGCAGTCGCCATCTCCGGCTCGATGATCTGTATCGGCTCGCCGTTGACTTCCTCGAAACGAGTCCGCAAGATTTCGTGTCGCTGGACGATCCCAGCGATCGCCGCGTGCAGGAGATCGCAGTCGAGCGCGCCCACGACTTTCCAGGCGCGGACGATGTGATAGTCGCAACTTTCGCCGCGCAGACGATCGACAAACCAGAGCCGCCGCTGCGCGTGGCTCGCTGGAATGGGACCGCTGGCGCGCCGAACGCGGAGTGGCGGGAGCTGCGGCCGCTTGCTCGACAAGCTCGCCTCGACACGCCTAGCCAAGCCGGCGATCGTGGGCGACTCGAAGAACTCACGCACCGACAAGAACACGTGGAGGGACTCGCGGATGCGCGCGACGACCCGCGTCGCCATCAACGAATGCCCGCCGAGGGCGAAGAAGTTGTCGTCGACGGCAAGGTCGCTGATGTTGAGTGCCGCGGACCACGCGCTCGCAATCTCGCGCTCGACTTGCGTGCGCGGAGGGACATGCTCGCGATCGCGCGGGGCGCGAGCGATCGAAGCGGGCACAGGCAAAGCAGAACGGTCGACCTTCCCCTGGGACGTCAACGGCAGTGCGGACAGAGGCACGAACGCCACCGGCACCAGCGGTCCGGGAAGCCGTTCGACGAGATGGCTGCGGAGAGCAGTCTCGGACACACCGCTAGCGGCGACGTAATACGCCGCGAGCATCGGCGACGCCGTCGCGGCCGGCTCTCGATAGCCGATCTCGTCCAAGATTCGCCGGACGCGCGACTCATCGATCTCGTCGTCCAGCTCGTGCAGCGCCTCCGCCCGCGTCTTGTGGCCCATTCGGACGTCCCACGAATACGGCAACGCGTAGTTGTGGTAGCCCCTCTGGCGCCGGTGAATGTAGATTCCCGCGTCGTTGATCAAGCAATTGGTCGATCGGCCGGTATCGGATGGCCGCGTCCATCCAATTCCCGTCAGGTACGCGAGCATCTCGTGAAGGCTGACGTCCACGTACCGGTAGAAGTCGACGATCTCGACCGCTTCGAACACGCGATCATCGGCAAATACCGACACATCGAGCCGCCGCGCGATGGCGTCGTCCAATCGGTGATATGTCTTGCGAGCTTCGAGCACCTCCGCGTCCACCGCGGCGACGTCAAAGTATGGGCTGTTGTAGTACTTCGCCAGCCGTGTCTCGAAGAGCTGCCCCCGGCTCAACCCTGTCACCACCATCGGGATGCCTTCAGCTGCCGCGAGGCTGATCGCCAACGTGTACAGCGTCTTGAAACAGCCGTTGCAGACGTTCGCATGCCGCTGCAGGCTGTCGACGAAGATATCCTTCATGTGCGGTGTCGTTCCGAACACGTGCGGCACTTGCAGCTGCTGCGTCTGCCGTCGAATGTTGGCCTTCGCTTCCTCGGATAGATATCCTGGGTCCAAGGTGTAGGCGAGGAGATCGGCACCCAGATCCTTCAGCTGAGCCAGCATGTAGGAGGAGTCTTTGCCTCCACTCAGCAACACCAGACAGTCGTAATCCCCGCGCCGCCGCGCCCGCGCAGCGGCTAACCGGGTGCGCAGCTCCGCCGGAGTCTTGAAGTAGCTCGCCACCCTGTCGCGGTGCTGCTCATATGCCCGACAGGAGTCGCAGGTGCCCGCTGCGTCGAACGTCGTCCCCGGATATGTCGAGCTCAAGCCGCAGCGCTGGCAGTACGTCGCGGCCCGTTGAGCCGCCTCTGCGACAGTTTCTCGCTCGACAACGCGCACGACCGCATCGCTCACCGCGGGATGGCTCGCCAACACCGCGGCGACCTCGTCCAGCTCGATTCGGTGACCCCGAAGTTTGATTTGATGGTCACCTCGCCCGAGGAATTCGAGCGCGCCATCCGGTCGCCATCGGGCGAGATCTCCCGTTCGGTACAGCCGCTCACACGGTGCGTCAGGGTCCGCCACGAATCGGCTCGCGGTGAGCCCCGGCCGGCGCCAATAGCCGCGGCCGACACCCGCTCCCCCGACGTACACCTCGCCGATCACGCCCCCCGGAACCGGCGCGCCCCAGCGATCCCGCACGTCGATTCGGATGTTGTCGATAGGCTGTCCGATCGGGACAGACGGCCCCTGATCCCGCGCGGGATCGTATAAGTGCACCATGCAGCCGACCGTGGCCTCAGTCGGTCCGTATTCGTTGAAGATGGAAACCGCACCGTCGAAGGCGGCGTGCACACGACGCGCCACCTCGGCTTTGAGATCCTCCCCGCCGACAACCAAGGTTCGGATTCCCGTCCCCGCCATGTCGACGTCCTGCAACAAGTTCAAGTGCGACGGCGTCAGCTTGACGACGTCCACCGCTTTGTCTCGGAGGATCTGGAAGACCGCAGTCACGCCATCAGTATCTCGATAGACGACGATCGTCCCGCCGCTCAGCAGCGGCACATAAATCGACGTCACGGTCAGGTCGAACGCGACCGATGTGAACAGCGGCATCCGCACGCCACCGTCGGGCGCATAGGTCCGACACGCCCAACTGACGTAGTTCAACAGCTGCCGGTCTTCAATGATGACGGCCTTTGGCACTCCGGTGGAGCCCGACGTATACAGCACGTACGCTGCCTGCTCCGGCCTGCGTTCGATTGCCAACGTCGCCGACGATTCGCCAGCCGCCAGCGCCCAGTCCGCGTCGAGACACCACACGCGCGAGCCGCACGCTCCGAGCCGATTCGCCAGTTCACTATGGGTAATCACCACCAGCGGCTCGGCGTCGGCCAGCATCTGCGCCAGCCGTCCGGCCGGATGCTGCGGCTCCAGCGCCACGTAGGCCCCGCCAGCCTTCAGCACCGCCAGTACGGCCGCCACGAGATCGAGGCTGCGCTCCAGACACACGGCGACGCGCGTCTCGGCGACGACGCCCATCCGTCGCAGCGCACGAGCGATTCGGTTCGCTCGCGCGTGCAAGTCGAGATAACTCGCCTGCTGCAGTCCATCGCGCAGTGCCACGCTGTTCGGTGTCCGAACGGCCTGTGCTTCAAGGCCCGCGATCATCGAGCCAGCGATGGGACGCGCCGTCGCGTTCCATGCCGCCCGCGTCACCCGCTCCTCCGTGGCCCCCATTTCGAGCCGCCCGATCGCGCGTGCCCCGTCCACGACGATGGACCGCAGCACCGCCATGTGGTGTCGAGCGAGTTCCGCGATCCGCTCCCGATCGAATAACGCGGTGCTGTAGACCCAGGTCATGCACAGCCCGTCCTGGCGTTCCGACGCGTACACCTCCAGATCGAACCGAACTTTGCGCCACGGATGCGGCAGTGGCGTGACCGCAAGCCCTTCGAACGATGCGCCGGTCCACACCATGTTCTGAAGCGCAAACAGTACTTGGCACAGCGGCTGACGGCTCAGACTTCTCGGCGGAGCGGCGACGTCGACCACCTGCTCGAACGGCACGTCGTCAAACCGGTAGGCGGCCAAGGTCGTGTCGTGGACATGCGATAGGAAGCTGTCGAAGGTCGCCTCGGGGTCCACGGACATTCGGAGGGCGACGGTGTTGACGAAAAAGCCAATCAGGTCTTCGACCTGGATAGGTCGCCGATTGGCAACCGGCGCGGCCACGACGACATCGTTCTGCTCGCTGTGGCGGGCGAGCACGATGGCGAACGCGGCCAGCAGGGTCATATACAAAGTCGCGCGTCCCCGACGACTGACCTCCTTCAAGCGCCCGAGCAACTCGACTGGCGCGGTCAACCTGTACGTGTCGGCGTCGATCGTCTGGACTGCGGGGCGCGGCCGATCCGTCGGGAGTCGCAATTGCTCTGGCGCCCCGACCAACTGTTGCTTCCAATAGGCGATCCCGTCCTCGAGCCCGCCATCGGCTTCCCAACGCCGCTGCCACCGCACGAAATCGCCATACTGCACGGGCAACGGGGGCAGCGGGTCCGGACGACCCGCGCACGCCGCCGAGTAGAGCGCTGCGCACTCGCGGTTGAACACACCCTCCGACCACCCATCCGACACGATGTGATGCAACGTGCGAACGAGCACATGCTCGTCGTCTTGCAGGCGCAACAGGCGTGCGCGCAGGAGGGGACCGTGGGCGAGGTCGAACGGAACATCCCATTCACGCTGCAGCGTCTCAGCAATTCGCGTTTGCCGGGCGGGTTGATCCAGTCCGGTCAGGTCCTCGTGAGCCAGCACAATGGCCATATCAGGCTCGACGATCTGTCTCGGCTGTCCGTCCACCTCCTCGAACCGTGTCCGCAGAATCTCGTGACGACGGACGACTCCAGTGATCGCACACTCGAGTGCCTCGACGTTCAATGGCCCGACCATCTGCAGCGCCTGAACGACGTGGTACTCGCCGCTGCAGCCGCGCAAACGATCAAGGAACCACAGACGCTCTTGTGAATGCGAGAGCTGAATTGGACTCGGACCGCCTACCGGAACGAGTGACGGCCTTCGTTTGGGTGTTCGAGCCGGCACGAGGTCCATCGTGTTGTCACGCTGTAAGTCCGACATGAGGCTCCTGCAGCCCTCGTCTAAGTCGAGCGGAGCGGCGTGATCAGATCACGAGCACAGTTCGCTGCATCGTGCCCATATAGCGACACCAAGCCCTGAACACATCGGTCAGTAGCCTTCCAGACGGTATTCTGTTCGCTCACGATGTTGACTCACCGCATAGCACGAGTCATCGCGACGGTGAGTGCTCCATACTGATCGCGGGAAGTCGTGTGAGGAGCCTGGTGTATGCCAAGCTTCGCCCCGTCGCTTACAGGGCGACTTGCACTTAGACGACCACGCCCACCAACTTCGCCTCCGTCTTACACAACGCGATTCAGAGGAGTGGCAGGTGTTGCTGGCATTGCTAACAGCGAGCCGCCAAGTTCGGCGGCGTCTTGATCGGTATTGCTAATGAGAGGCGGGAGTATAGTGCCGCGCCGACGCGTGATCAAGCACGAACGAACCGGAAAGTCCTCACGGCGAATAAGACGAGCTGAACTCAACAGGAGCGATCACAATACTCGCGGGATCGTGGACGTGACATTCGTAATTTTTGTCGCGGTTGACAACATCAGCGTTCACCCGAGTCAACATATCGCGCCTAAATCGAAGTCCGCGTCTTTTCAACGTTTTGATGAATCGTCGAGCTACTTAGCTCTTATGGTGCGCTTTATTCGTCTTTGAGACTAAACAGGTCAAGATCTTGGCCGCTCAAGGCGACAACTTCCCTCTCCTCGCACACTCTCCTAATCTAGCGAAGCCGCCGCAGAAGGTGCGTGGCATTAGGTTTGCCAAAATACAGAATATTACGTCGAGGTGGACGTTGAACCGACTCAAGAGAAGAAGACAAGGCAGATAGTGATCAACGCGCAGCAACCGTCCAACTGAATTGAAGTCAGCTCCCACGCGGCTTTTGAGGAATAGATCCCCACATCTGACTCAGGGCAACCAAATCTCGTCAAAGGACAATTCCGCTTTAGAAGAGTTGACGAAAGATACCGAAGAGGACTGCCGCGAGCAGTGCGGCCACAGGTACCGTCGTGATCCATGCGAAAAGGATCTGAACCACAACCCTCCATTGTACCTGGCCGGTAACAGCCCCGATCCCGAACAACGATCCCACCGAAACGTGAGTAGTCGATACCGGCAGACCGAGTCTTGACGCCACTATAACGAGCGCGGCCGTAACCACGTTTGCCGAAAAGCCCTGCTCGGCGTTCATGGTGGTCACCTTGTGGGACATGGTCTCAGCTATTTTTCTCGCGTTGAGAACGCCACCCATCACCATAGCACCCGTCACTGCAGCTATCGCGAACGAGGGGGACAAGGCACCTGCGACCAACAACACCGCCGCGATCTTTGGCGTGTCGTTTAATGCGCGCGCGAAACACACGGCGGCTCCCGTGGCGTAGTGAAAACCATCGAGCAATGATGAAGCGCGTACGCCAAACACGTTGCCGCGATATCGCTCAACACAGCCCACCCGAGTGGATATGCTCATTGTGGGAACTGTCCTCGCTTGGAAGGCTGACAAGGCCTGAGCAGGGGCCACGCCACTTGGGACGATTTCAATTACCTCGGTACCGACACAAATGCACGTCTCGCGTTCGATTCCTGAAACAACCGTGAGGCGTCGAAAAGCCAGGTAGGCTAAAGCCCCACCACCGGCGGACACGAGAGGGCTGAGGAGAAGCGGCGCGAGGAACGTCGACTGCAGTTTAGAAAGATCCACGCCAGACGAAGAGGCCCACAGGCCGGCTCCGGCGAGCGCCCCGGTCAGCGCATGTGTCGTTGAGATCGGAAACCCAAGAATCGTCGCCACGAGTACGGTTAATGCCGCAGCCAAGCCAACCGATAAAGTGAACGCTTTCATCGCGACGACCGCGTCGGGTACGAGACCACGACCGCTGAATGTCGCCAACAGACCCTGAGCAACGATCAATGACACGATGGAACCGAGCACTTGGGCGACCGCCGCGATCGCCAATGCGCCGCGATAGGTTGCCCTGCCGCTTCCGTAAAGCGTCGCGACACCTTTGAAATTGTCATTCGCCCCGTTTGCGTACGCCAGAAAGCACCCGAATAGCACGGCAAGAACGATGGTCACAGGCGACTCCTCAATCACACTCCCAAGAAGATCGTCTCGGCTACGTCGGCGGTAGCACGGGTGCTAGGTGCGCTTTTTCACGCGACAGGCGAAGCGCTGTACGCTTGCTGTCCGCTGAGACTGTCGAAGTATCGATCATCGATGAGTACATTCGCTGGCTCGTATCTTGGGACATTCAACTCGTCGCCCAGCACCTGCATCGGCCCGAAGCTGTTGGGCACGAAGATGGTGTCCTCGCGAATGCCTTCCATATGAGGGCAGTGCCTGTAATCGAGCCCCTCGGGCTCTCGACCTCGACCTCATCACCATCACGAATCGCTTCACGCGCTGCCGCAATCGGATGAATTTGCACGAAGCGAAGACCGAGCATCATTCGATGACATTGTTACTTCCTCAACATGGTGAAATGTTCTCGCGTCAAACAATCGCGCCTCGAACATCACGCTTGAGCTGGAACAGGTCGGAAAGGCGCAAGGCACCTCTTAACGAATGCGCAATTGTGCATATATTTCTATTTGACGCAATGACATTTGTGGCACGCTGACGAGACGCCGACAGAGTGAACCACTTGTCGCGGCTTTCTACCGAACCACTCAATACCGCCAGAGACAGAATTATCAGGAGGTCTCGTGTATCTCCGGATCTGGGGCACGTCACGTATCGCGGTTCTCATCTTCATTTGCCTCGCTGGCATGCCGTCATTCATCAACGCTCAGCCAGTAGACCCGCAACAGGCTGATGCGCGTGAACAGGCATTGGGTGGCTCGGTGGGAGACTGGAGACGAAGTGGCGACACGAGGTTGGCCGTCCGATGGTCGAAGGTGCTGGTGGGACGTCCCCAAGCATCGTCAACCACGACGGAACGATGTTTGTGGCCGGGCGCACATCTATATGGGTTTGTTGTTCAAGAGAATCTGCCTTTAGGTGAACAAGTGATTGGTGGTCGGACCAACGATTGGAATTACGACTTCATCCTTCCAAGTTCAGGCTTTCACCACCGTCAATGTCGGCCGACTGGGTGTCGGCGTCCTGAGTTAATCGGGAGTCGTCGAATCGGGCATCGCCGATCTTGACGCGCGTAGCCATCTTGGAGTCGCGTTCCGGTCTGAATTATAGGTGCCGCTGAACCGTACGCATTTCAAAGGGCAGTTCGTGCACACTACCGGCGCGCCGACTTGGCAGCTAAGCAGAAGTCGGAACATATAATGTCGTCGACCGCGATGGTGTGATTCTGCTTAGTCGTTCACGTCAGAAGGGCAGGAGCCCTGATTTAGAAGTCATAGAGTGTTCACGCGCGCTGAGCAACAATCGAAAGGACAACCAACTCGTCGGAGTTACTCTTTTCTCTGCAGTGCGGAGATACTGGCGGGCTGTCGACGCGCAGACAGCAGTGCATTGCTGATAATGCGAGGGGAGCTGAAGTGTAAAAGTGGCTCGAAGCATTACGACCGACGCTTGGCATTGCCGCGTCTGCTACTCAGTGTGAAGAAATGTTGTGGAATGGCCCGCCTTTTTCCAGGCGCGAATGCCGCCGTCTAAATTGTCGTAGCCCAACGGCTTTAGCGTAACAACGGCCAATGCGGAGCGACTCCCGGCAGCGCAATACAAAATCACTCTCTCGTTCGGCCCGAGCGATGAATCATGACTTGGGGTTAGAAGGATCTGCAGCGAACTCTCACACACCTCGAGGAATAACAACGCTGCTGGGTATGATTCCCTTTGATTCGCGCTCCTCAGTCTCACGTCTACCAGGACTGTAGAGCAGTCCAGAGCAGACGTTGTCTTCACCTGCGCTGTCGATTGACCTCTGCCATGATTCCCGATGTCGAGTCCCAAGAAGATATGG
>Ga0134124_10001976_pt1 | contig 16499 bp, 30 predicted proteins | sample KB304_FD_96880 | JGI IMG/M metagenome (GOLD analysis project Ga0134124, IMG submission 96880) | Terrestrial soil microbial communities without Nitrogen fertilizer from Kellogg Biological Station, Michigan, USA - KB3-0-4 | ecosystem: Environmental > Terrestrial > Soil > Unclassified ...
GCTTCGTCGCTCGGCACGTTCACTCAGCAACCGTCGACCAGCATCAAGGGTCGTCGCGTTCTGACGAATGCGCCGATTCCGGGTTTCGTTCTGCTGACGGCGTTGCAGATTGCCAACGTCAACGTGTTCGTGGGTACGACCGAAGATGCCTTCACGTACAACGCGGGCGCGCAGAACGTCATCATGGACTTGCCCCGTCTCGACCCGCAAAACCGTGCGACTGCATCGGGCAGCTACACGGGCGCGTTGCCCCCGGGCTACACGTCCGGCGCTGCGTACCAGTTCGTCATCACCCTCCAGGGTCCCTCGACTCTCGCGGGCGGCTACGGTCAGTAAACCGTACCAGCACTGAAAAGTATTCCAAGGAATAACTCATGAGCAACCTCCAGATTGTATTCGCAACACCAGGACTCTTGACCGACTCAAAGTCGCAAGAGGGTCAAACGGCGCGGCGGATTATCGGGAAGTGTGCGAAACTCGTTGGAAAAGCGCGACTTGAGCGAGGGGCTATTGTATTCACCATTGACGGCGCTTTCGATAAGCGTTCGTTGGCCGGCAAGAATGCACTAGCCCTCGAAGCGCTCATGAATTGTTTGACTGACCTCGATTCTCTTTATCTGAAGTACAAGCCGCATACTATGCCCTTGTACGAAACGCCTGTTTACTACGAGCGCACAACCATCTGGGATACGATTCCGGCTCTGTACGGCCGTGGCTATGGAGACTGCAAAAGTCTCGCCGCTTGCCGCGTAGCAGAGTTACGGGCCCATGGCATCGGTTGTCGTCCCGTTTTTCGCTTTGACAGCAATGAGGAGATGACCATGTTTCATATCCTTGTGCTGCGTAACGATTGGCTAGAGCAGGGGATTGCTGAGCCTTTCGAAGACCCGAGCAAAGTCAAGGGTATGGTAGGTCCGCAGGAGTTAGCAACTGGGTAGCCGGTTTCTAGCTAGATGGGGGCGCATGAACCGCACTATTATCTACAGAGTAGGCGGGATAACGGACTTAGCGACAGACATAGCCTTCGAGTTGACGCTTGAAGAGGGGGAAGAGTTAGTGCACGAGATATTACGCTTCATCGTTAGCGAGCCAGATAAGTTCCAGGACGCCGCTAGACGAATGAATAAGACCAATGACCAAAGCTGAAAAGGCGTGGTTCCGTAAGACTCTCAATATCATCGACCGCAAGCTAAAGGGGCACGGCGGTTCGCTGGTGATACTCGGTAATCAGATAACCGAGCTGGAAACGACTATCAAGAATCTGAAATTGGTAGTCGAGGAAACTCAGAATCAGCAACGTCGCAGCAGTGGCAAAGATAGTCCCTCGCAACGCGCATCCGGGACAATGAAGGTAGCGAATGTCACAACGAAACCAGCCGCCCCCAAGTCGATACGTTCCATCCGACCACCCCGATGACTTACAAGAAGCAATTGAGGAGATTGAAACCCTCGAAAGCGATAGACCTAGTGTCGAGGTCAATATCACTGGCCCTCACCCTGCCATTGTCCCGACCTCGCCATCACAGTCACCAAAGCGGTCATTCGTTCCAAAGTCCCTTGATACACCGCTAAAGAAGCTTGCGGCATGCCTTGCAGCATTGCTTGCCGCTGGAATCTCGGCACTGGTGGCTGAGATTATTCGACAACTAACGTCCAAGTAAAACTATTCCACGGAATAGTCAACCATAGAAAGAGGAGACAGACACATGGCAACTACTGTAATCGCAAACTCGTGCATCGCTGGTGCAATGGGCGGCCTGCTCGCGAGCCACTTCAATGGCTCAATCACCCCGAGCGCCTACGCTTCAATCGCCAATGCCGCGGCGGCAATCAAGAACGAATTCTTGACCATCAATACCGCCAGCGGCGCGGCCCTGGCCGACGCGGACAATGCCCAGATTGGCCCCGTCGTTCAAGCCGTCGCTCACGGCACGCTCATGCAGCAAGGCGCTGCGAGCACGACCGCCACGGATTACGTGGCAATCGCGCAGCAAATTTACGCCGCATCGAAGCAAGCGCTCGCTTCGTTGGCGTAAAAAAAAACCATCTTCCGAAAGGTAGAACCATGTTCCAATTCATTCTCGGTTTTTCCGCGGGGGCAGCAGCAGCAAGCTTCCTCACCAAGGGTAGCAGTGTCCTGCCTGGCGTACATGGTGAATCGCTGACGCCCCCGCGGAAACGTGTCTACTCTCACCTACTCGCCAACGTGCATGGTCCCGACAAGCTTCGGAAGATGGCCAAGCTGTTTGGCGCTGAAGGGCACAAGAAAGAAGCCAAGGTCTTGGAAAGCAAGGCCAAACAAGTCGACGCGCAGGCGGCAATTGCCGAAGATTGGGCAAAACGCGCTCGCGCGGGCGACCAGAATGCGATGGCATCAATCGCAGCTTGCCGTGAAGAGGCTCAACTCGGCAATGAGCGTGCGAAAGTCAGCTGCTATCTAATCAACCGTTGGTTAGACCAGCATCCGATGGCTTTGCCCGCTCACGGCGACATCGAATCGGCTACCAGTGACATGGGCGCCGACGAGATGGGGGCCGACGAGATGGGAGCCGATGACATCGAAGCGCACGGCGAGGAAGTTGCCGTGGCCGGTGCATTCGATGCCGGCGTGGAGCCTCCGCCCGAAGCTCCGCCATCTGAAACGCCGCACTGAGCAACTCCGACGGCACGAAGCGAGGTCTTCGTGCCGTCAACTATTCCACGGAATACTTTCGGAGATAGCGCGAATGATAACCGAAAACGTCCTAGATACCGTTGAATTCCCATGCGAGCCATGGGTTGTTCGCGGTTACGAGATACTGCCGCAGATTGGCACGTGGACTCTAGCGCCTACCACGATTCATCACCTTAACATCCGAGGGATTCTCTCTTGTCCGCGCTGCACTGAAGTGTGCGGTATCAAGCCGGATATGGGCGAAAAAGGTGAGGACATCCCCATCGACCTCGTACTCAAGCAATGGCACTGCAATAAGTGCCACTTCGAATGCCGTGTCATTCTCAAGGACTGGGATAAGCGCAAGCTCTATTGCGCCGCGTTCGAAACTGTAGTCAATGGCAAGCTTACTGCGAATAAAGAGTACATGCACGCCGAATCCGTCGAAGATGCGACAGGACAATTCTGGAACGGCCGCATTGCAGCCGATAATGTAGTCAAGTTAGTTGGCGTCGCTCTAGTGATTGGATACTTCGTCCAAGACGACCAGGGCAGAAAGTTGTCAGTAGATTAGTCATGTTAGACCCGATGACAATTGGTTTGGGAATCGCAATCTGGCTCGGATTCCGCAAACAGACAGGCTCGCAATTCGGCGTTCTCACCCCTGAGCGTGAGGAAGTGTATCGCAACGCTCTCGAGTTTCTTCAAGACCCGATGAAACTGCAAGAGCTGGCTGAGCACTATCAGCGGGAGGGCTTGAAGGTTCAAGCGGCCATGCTCAAGAAGCGTGCTGAATGGCGCGGCCGCAGTAGCACGCTTAAGGCGCAGCATGACCATATCTTCGGGAAGGCAATGGAGAGCACGAACATTCATGCCATCCTTGCTTGCGCTGAAGCTTTCGAGAAGATGACCGCCACGGTCAAGGCCAAGCAATTGCGCGACCGTGCCAAAACTCTTTACGAGGAGAATGAGGCAAAGGCGCAAACTACCGTCGATGACTCAGCGCCAGCTCACGCGGCTCCTGAGGAGTCATCGGTCAAAGTCAAAACTCCTAGCAATGGAGCAGCAAAGGCGGAAAGTATTCCACGGAATACTGAGGCCGATACACAATCGGAGATATCGTGAACGACAAAAAGCCAGTATCAGCGACTGATGTAGTCGACCACTTGGACACTAACCTGGCACAGGCAGTGTCCACGGCTCGACGAATTGCCAAAAACATCCTGACGGAGGAATTCGACCAGATTGTGGCGAACTTCCTGATTACGACGGGAATCAAGCTTGCTATCAACGGCAAGAACACCAAGGCTGAGATTCAGTCTATCGTCACGTCGGTTTTGGAATCGTGCGAGGAGCAGCCCCGTGCCGAAACCTGACCAAGTGATTGTCACCCTTACGGATGACGAAGCGGACGCCATTATCAAGTCGACGATGGGGTCTTATGGTGTCAATGCCGATGCCATTCCCGACGAGATGAAAGCTCAAGCCAAAGTCGGTCTCAAGGGACTGCTCGAAGGCTTGCAGCGCATGGGCTGGACCATCGAACGACCGAAGCGCTGAAGTATTCCACGGAATAATTAACGATGCACGTAGCACTGAAAGTTCTAGCTGGTCTCGCGGGCGGAGCTGTCTTAGCGCTCCTAACACGTGGAGATAGCCTTTCACCGCGTGAACGTGTAGCGACTATTGCGCGGAATGAATTCGGGTCGAGTGACAACGTGAAGTATTGGGCGAGTGCACTGCCCGGCTTGAATCCCGCGGGATTGAGCTGGTGCGGTGCATTCGCCCTTTGGGTTTTGCATCAAGCTGGACTTGCGACTACTTGGCTTTGGCAGCCCGGCATCGGATTCGCAAACACGTCCACGACGAAACTGCCCACTACGAAAACGCCAGAGATGGGCGATATCGCTTACTTTACCGCCAATCAGCACTACGCAGTCGTTCTAAGCGTTGACCCGGTAGCGCGGACTGTCGAGCTGGCGAATGGCAATGGTACTGGCGGCAAGGTTACGCGCAGTGTCGTTCCGTTCAGCTCAGTCTACGCCTTTTTCTCCATCGCACCCCTAATTGGAGCCTAATATGGCCGACCTCGCAGCTGTTCAAGCCAAACTGAATTCACTGGGCGCTAACCCTCAGTTAGTTGTCGACGGCCAAAACGGTCCGAAGACAATTGCAGCGGTCAAAGCGTTTCAGAATGCCAAAGGGTTGACTGCCGATGGCGTAGTCGGTCCAATGACATTGGCCGCGCTAGGACTCAGCACTACGGTTCCGGCTTCAGCGCCTAGCGCGCCCACATCGAACATTCCGCCCGGCGAGATTCCAAACAAGTCGACGCCAATGTCAGCTGAACAAGCTGTCAAAGCCATTAGCGATGGCTACTTGATTGTCACTGGCAAACGTCCAAGTGCAATCACTCTAGCTCTGCTCGCAGGTCAGAGTGCACTAGAGACCGGCAATTGGGGCTCGGGCATTCATAACTACAACTTCGGAAACAAGAAGTGGTCCAGCGGCGACCGCAATTGGCAATTCTTCCGTTGTTCGGAGATTATCAACGGTAAAGAAGTCTTTTTCGACCCGCCGGACCCCGCGTGTAAGTTCGCCGCTTATGGCAATGCAGCCGACGGCGCAGCTGCTTACATTCGAGTGCTTCAAAGTCGACCGCATTGGTGGTCTGGCTTACAATCGGGCACAGTCGACGGCTTCATTGCCGGTCTTACGACGGCTCCTAAATACTTCACGGCCAATCCGACGCAATACCGCAATGTGTTGGCCGACCGCATGAAAAACTACACTGCGCTTGCCACGCAGTACGCTGGAACTGCCGCTACCATTGGCAAGGTAATCGCGACGATTGCCGTGGGCGTACTCGGTTTCTACTTTTTCAAGAGGTTCGTATGAACTGGGAAAAGCACTTTCGCAATCAAAAGCCGCGAATTCGGAAGCCGGCTCCAAGGTATTCCAAGGAATACTTGTTCGGCTTTGGGTCGGACTTTGGAGCCGCTGACTTTGGGGCGATGGCTCGCGGAACTGCCATTGCCAATACTGGCGGCGCAGTCATTCCTCCTGGCCGTTACTGGCTCGATTCATTCGACGACGAAAAGGGCACGCGCGCTCAGTTCATGAAGTGGCTATCTCAAAAACCCGAAGTGCACGTCGAATCGACTCAGGAGGATACTGATTCTGACCCCGTACATCTGTTCGCAATCTTCACTATTCCGTCGAATGCTTCAAACTATGGCATTCCGGGCGTTTGGTTTCCCACGACTGCCTTAGGATTCCCGACTATTGCCCCTGCTACAGGTCCAGCTGCCGTCACTCATGTAGAGGATACAGTCCAAAAGCCGGACGCCCCTACGTCGACTGACATTGCCAAGGATATTGCCAATTCCCTTGGTTCAATTCTTGGCGCCGGTACTAAAGGCGTCGTCGATAACGTATCTTCAGGAACCATGTTAAAGGTCGGCTTGGTAGCTGGAGCCGTCCTACTCGTGATGTTATTGCCAGGATTGCTCACAAAACACCTCGCTCACGCAGCTCTCTGATAAGTATTCCAAGGAATAAAAGATATGGCCCGTAAACGAGTTACCGTCGAACAAGCAATTGCAGCGGCCCTCTCCGATTCGGATAAAGGCAAGCCTTGTTCGGCTATATCCTTGGTATTCATCAAGGGTATGGCGCAAGAAGAGATACATACCAAGCAGTTGACCGGCGAGCCGCAATCAGCTGAAGAATTGGGAGCGTTTTTCGTAGCTCGTGCCACAGGATACGCGCAGGACTTGCCGGGTATCTCAAACTTCAAACTTCTCTTCTTTTATGGCGGTAATGAACCGCAAGCGTCACAGCCGTTTACTGTCGTCGAAGGCGAGTTGACTGCCGGCGGCGATATCCCTTACTCGAAGCATGAGCCTACGCCAACCGGTCTGCTCGGTCAGCTCATGAAACACAATGAGAATATCATGCAGATGGCCACTGCAATGGTACAGGGATTGACTGTTTCAGCGTTGCAGCGTGAAGAGGCTCAACGCAAAGAGGTAATGGAAGCACAGATGATTGTGCGGGACGTTATCTTCAATATGCGTAAAGAAGCGCATGAACACCGCATGGCTGAGCTCACCTTTCAACGTGAAAGCAAAGAACGCGAGATGTTTGGCAAGGCATTGCCCAGCATCTTGAACGGTTTGACCGGCCGCGAGGTCATATCGGAAAACCATGCTGATACCGAATTGGTTGACGCGATGGCATTGAAGGTCAAGCCCGAGCAACTCAAAATGCTTGTAGCAACTGGCCTGATTACTCAAGAAATGGGCGCATTGCTCGCGGCCCGTTTCAGCAAGACATTGGAAAGACAAAAAGCGGAGGCAGAAGCACTCAAGCAATTGCCTCCAGAAAACTCGGAGCCCCAACCATGACCTTGAATCCATTGCTACTAGTTGCCGCTGCTGGCGCGGCCGGTTTTGCTGTCAAGAAACTGACTGAGAAGCCTGCATTCCAGGTCAGTTCAACTACCACTTCGAATGGCACGCCAATCAAGATTGCTGTGCCGGTTCCGAAGAGTGTGAACAAGGCTCAATCGACGGGCGTCGTTTCGACTGCTCCCACGCCTCCCGGGAAGAAAACTGCAACCGTTAGCGTTCCGAATCGAGGGCAGGTTTTTACGCCTCCCAAGTCGATGCAGCCGGACGCCAGCGGTAATCCGCAGCCGACGGCAATCGTCATCAGCCCGACCGGCTCTAGCAGCGTATCGGTCGGTTCGCTCAAAGACGTTCAACGGTCCTTGAACACTTTGGGCATTACGCCATTGCTCAAAGAAGATGGCATTCTAGGACCGGCTACCATCACCAATGTCAAGACTTTTCAAAGCAAGTCGGGCTTGGTCGTCGATGGTAATGCAGGGCCCGCGACCAAAGCTGCATTGAGCGCTGCTATGGCCAAGTTTGCCAGCGGCGCGGACCCACTAGTCAATCATCCGGCAGTGACTTACGCGACCGTGAATGAGGGTCCGCGCAATCCTGCCGTTGCCAATCCTGCCGCCCCTGCCGCAGCATTGAAGATGACCAACGTCGAAGTGCAGAAGAATCTCAATGCACTCGGCGCGAAACCGCCATTGGCAACCGATGGCAAGCTTGGTCCGATGTCAGTGGCCGCTATCAAAGCGTTCCAGACGACTCACGGCTTAGCTGCTGACGGGGTAGTGGGCCCCAAGACCAAAACTGCGCTTTATCTCGCAGTTCAACACTGACAAGGTATTCCACGGAATAGGAGGTACAGTTGGCAAAACGACGCAAGAAAACCGGCAAGAAGAAAGTCAAGGCTCGTAAAAAGAGCACTGGCAAACGTACATCACCGATTGGCCACATCGCCAAGAAGGTGAGTAGCTTGGACTCACGGCTACACGTAGTCGAGTCCAAGATGTTCAGCGGCAAACGCCGCAATAAGTCGGGCGGCCATTCCGTGGCTGCCTCAAACGTTGGCGCACACGAATTCGCGGATTGAACCATGGCAAAACGACGCAAGAAAACCAGCAAGAAACGTTCCGGCAAGTCGAAGGCTCGCAAGAAGAGCAACACGATTCCGTTGCCCATCTTGGAGCATCGTTTGGCGAAGCTCAGCCGTATCGTCGCCAAGCGTGGCGGCCGTACGCCGCGCTAATCATCCCAAGTATTCCACGGAATACTTCTCACGCTCAACTCTCAAACCACTAACCAATCGACCAGAGGAAACAGACACATGGCAAAGCGACGAAAAAAGGCCAGCAAGAAGCGCGGCAAGAAGCGACACAGCACCAAGGGCGGCGCAAAGACCAAGATTGCCACGGCAATCAAACTACTCCAGTCCGCGAAAAAGACCTGCTGAGCGTGTGAAAGGGAATAAGGCCAATGTCATCCATTGAAGTATACGAATTCGCAGGCTTTCCTGGTAGCATTGGCCGGCTTCTCTCCAATGCTGCCAAGTCTGCTGGTAAAGCCGTAGGCAAAGCGACGACGAGTGTCGTGCATGCTACTGGCAAAGTAACTAGCGCGATTGGCAAGTTGCCAGTCGTGGGCGCTCCGCTTAAGACCATCTACAATGTGTCTTATCATGCGGTCACCGGTCCTGCAAAGCTAGCTTCTGACATCGCCCATGGGAAAAACGTGGGCAAGTCCCTGATGACGCAAGTGAAAACTGGCGTAGGGGACATCAAGGCCGTTGCGCCTTACGCTCAGATGGTTGTCAGTTGTGTCCCTGGCATTGGAACGCTTGCTAGTGGCGCTCTTGGAGCTGGCATTGCACTTGCCAACGGACAACGAATCGATAGCGCGTTACTCGAAGGGGTTAAAGGGGCGATGCCAGGCGGACCTGCCGCACGCGCCGCATTGAGCGCCGCAGTGACCGGCGTTCGCGCGGCGGCTGAGGGGAAACGACTCAACTTCATCGACCTTGGCAAAGGCGCTTTGGGCGATGCGCTCGGGCCAATTGCAAAGGGTCCTGCCGGCGCTGCTCTCATGGGCGGTATCACCATGGCAGCAGACCTCGCGCACGGGAAACGATTGGATAAGGCTTTGACGGAAGGTGCTATCGGCGCATTGCCCGTTGACGCCAAAGTCAAAGACGCTTTGAAGATTGCCACGCAAGCGAGCATTCAACTTGCCGAAGGGAAGCGAGTTGATAAAGTGCTCCTCGGCCAGATTAAGGCAATCACGCCTTACTTGCCGATTACGGGCGACGCGAAAGCTCAACTGACACTCTTGGCTAGCGGAAAAGGATTGCCGAAAGGCATTAGCCCTGAAAAGGCGCTTGCGACAGTTCTACATTCGACCGTTGCTGATAGCGTGTTGAATGTGGCAAGCAAAGGGCTCAATCCTGATGTCACGAAAGCCTTGAAAACTGGCTTGGCACTGGGAACCGCGACTGTCAATCAAGACGCCAAAGACAGTCAATTGGCTACTCCGGCCGTGATTAACAAGCTCATTGAGTCGGGCATTCAATCGTCGAAAGTGGACCCCGTTGTCCAAGCGGCTCGGAAACTGGCCGGTTCGGGCGTACGTGGATTCGACCTTGCTACAGGTTTGACGAACGCGCGCTCTGACCTATTCTCGATTACGCAATTGCGCGAGAAGCTGAATCCGGCCGAAAAGATGGCTTTCGATATGGGGCTATCGACGAAGGTCGGTCTAGTCACTCAGCCTAAGCCGAAAGGTTTGAGCGCCGCGGCTCAAGCTGGCCATGCAATTGTCAGTGGCATGCAAGGTCATGAGGCGAAAGACAAGCAAGCTATCATGGCTGCAATGTCAAAGAGCCCGAGTGCCATGGCCGGTGCTAGCACTGCGGTCAAGCAGATTGCGATTGCACGCGAACATTGGGTGCGTAAGCTCGCTAAAGCTCTCCACTTGATTCCACAGACGGCAAAAGCGGCTTAAGTCGCACCCATTCTGAAAAAGTATTCCAAGGAATAATTTCCCATGACCTACGCACCTATCAACATTCCGGCCTACGTCGCGGCTTACTCGGGCGCTATCGCCGGAATGGGCGTATCCGGACCGATTGTCAGTCCGGTTCAAGGCAGTTACGACGATATGACTCAGATTGCCGGTGCGTTTGCACAGGCATTCGATGTCGCTTGGAACGATGCCGCTGACCTCAATAACTTGGAGTCGGCTGCAATCACTGCAATCGTTTCCAATGAGTTTGCACAACGCGGGCCGGCGACCAACATTGCCGTGCTCAAAACTGTCGCAAACTGGACCGTTGCCGCTCGCGCATGCGTGGCATTGGTTCTCGAAAGCGATGCCTACTTCGCGGGACAGGGTATTAATCCAGGTACGGGCGGAGGCGGAGGGGCAAACGATAAGGTTCGCGTTACCGGTGCCGATGACTCGACGAATTACCTTGGCACGAAGCTCGTAGCGGGCGCCAACGTTACGCTTACGGTATTGAATCCCGGCGGAGTCGAAACCCTCGAAGTGTCCGCGACCGGGGGAGGGGGCGGCTCAGTCTTGCCGTTGTCCAATGCCGTGTTCGTTGATAAGAGCGGCTCAGGAGCAGAGCCTGACGGCTCGATTGCGAATCCGTTTACGACAATCGGCGCGGCCGTCGAAGGCGTACAAGGGTTTGGCAATTCCGACCATTACACAATCTACTGCACGCCATACGACTACCAAAACGAAGAGTTGATTACTCTTCCGTCTGACTTGGCATTGACGTTCATCGGATTGGACGCCGGTTACTCCAATTGTCGATTGCCAAACATGGCTTGTCCGGGAGTCGTCGGGCCTACTACGTTTCAGAATTGCACCGTTGGCCACTTTACGGGCGACGCTGCAACTGATGGCGTAGCGGACACTACTGCTGACGGGGGCGGTTCTTTCATCTTTCGGAATGCCGATTCTTTTGCAATCGTTGGCAATAACTCTTACGTCCAGAGCATTGGTACAGGCTTGCCAAACCTGCAAAACACTTGTGGCGGACTGCTCGGCACCTACGCCGGAATCAGCTTCTATGGCACTTCATGCCATGACACTGACCGCGACATCGTAGTTAACGGTGCTGTCAACTTGAACTTTGGAAACCTTGCTTGTCATTCGCTCACATGTAGCCAATTCACTGCTGAGGAAGGTTCAAACTTCCAGGGTGATAAGATTGGCGGCGCAGGATTCATGCAAGACAGTAGCGTTTTCGGAGGGACGTGGACAGGGTTAACCGACGTTGACCATCCTTTCGAATTCCGTGATATGCGCAGTATGTCCAGCATGATTCTCAATTGCGATGCTGACGCCATTGCAATGGACGCCACAACGATGGCGGTTTGGGGAAACACTCAACCGTTTACAACGTTGAACGATACAGTCAACGCTATTCAGAGTCTCGATTCTGAGATTCACTTTACGTCCGGTCCCGACGCTGACCACACTTACAGCATGTCGGACCCGAATCACGTCATCGTTAGTGAAGGAAAAATTTCAGGAGCCCGAGTCTATAAGCTCGCTACAACTGGCGGCCTTGCTAAGCAGCTTTTCGTTATTGATAACTACGGAAGCGGCGGAGGGACTAACATCGCTATCCAACAGAGCGTTGACAACGCGCTGCTATACACTTTCAACAATGCCGAAGGCGTAATCGTCCGCGCTACGTTTCGAGTGGTCAACGTAGGGGCCGGCACTTTCGAGCTGTTCACAATCGAACGTCTCAATCCCTAATCGGCAAAGTATTCCACGGAATAATTAGGAGCGCGCATGAAACATACAGCTTCGATGTTGTCGCAAATGAGGGCCGGCACCCCTGGCTTTCAGAACAATATCGACGTGACTGACCTAGAGCCAGGCACGTATACGATTCAGTTCAGCATCATCAACATTCAGCCAAGTCCGAATCTCCATATCATCATTCCTCCAATCGTCCAAGCTATCGTCACTTGGAAGATTGAAGGGCAGCAGCAGCGACGAGTGATTAGCGTCGTTTCAGGCGCGACGATTACGGGCGTTTGCGAAGCTGTCGACGTCAAGATTCTCGATATCAACAATCAAGAAGATGTTGGTTACGAGTATCAAGTTCAAGTTACCCTCTCACGCGGTCAACGGGCAAACACTCAACAGCCGCCGCAGCTTTCACGCGGTCGATTCGTGCTTGTCGAAGCCGAATCTGCTGTCGACTTTCCGGTTCCGGAAGATTCGGGCGTTATCTCTGTTTTCATCTACCTCGGCGAGGGAGACACTGAAAACTCAGAGTTGCAGTTCCAAGACGCAGTAAACAATACCGTTGCAGTGCTGAGTCCAGTGCCGAATGCAACGCAGTGGATTCCAATCATCCCAGGCACGACTATCGTGCGAGTTGTCAACACCAATTCACCCGCTCCGAGCGGCTTCTTTGCAAACCTCATTTGGGGTATCGACGGGTAAACTATTCCACGGAATACTAAGAGATAAAGACCATGTTATTCATCGCTACGCCGTTATATGAGAACAAGGTTACTGTCCAATACATGCACGGTATGATGCAGACTGCGCATGTGCTCCAGACTCATGGATTGGCATCGCAATATGCCATGGAGCAAAGCTCGTACATCGCAGTGAATCGCGAAAAACTGGTACGCCGTTTCCTCAAGACGGATTGCCAGTTTTTCCTATTCATAGACAGCGATACGGCATTCACTGCACAAGACGTAATGGGCCTGCTCGCGGCTAACGTTCCTGTCGTGAGCGGCCTTTACCGATATCGAGTCCAAACAACTGAAGGGGCAATCGTTCATTGCTTCCGCGACCCGCAAGGGAAACCTATCGACGTCAATTCGACTGAACTGCAAGAATGCGCGTTTCTGCCAACTGGCATGCTGCTCATTCGTCGTGAAGTGTTCGAAAAGATGTACCGTCAACACGATTACATCTTTGACCAAGGGTTCAAAGACACTTCATGGTTCAAGGCAGTTTTCGAGCCGTCCGATGATATCGTGCAATCGGACTTCGAAGGTGAGGATATCTGCTTTTCACGTCTATGGCGTGACATGGGCGGTAAACTGTACGTGAAGGCTGATATCAAAGTCGGACACGTGGGCACTCACAACTACCGTGAATTCTGATGCGAACGTCCGGCCCTCGCTTTCTGTTCTTGCAAACGAATCAACGCTGTAACTTGCGTTGCACTCATTGCCATTACTGGTTACTGAATGATGACTATTCCGCGGAATACTTGTCACTCAAAAGGCGTAGGCAGTTGCTCCGCGAATTCGCTGAGATTGGCGGCGAAACGGTAGTTACTTGTGGCGGCGAGCCAATGCTAGACCTCGACGCTTACATTGACTTGATGCAGGCATGCAGAGAATACGGACTCGGCTGCATGTCTGTCATTAACGGCACTCAAGTCCAGACTATCGAAATGGCGCAAGCCATGTGTATGGACGGGCCGAGTGAGATTACTGTTTCACTTGACCACTGGATACCGGCTGAACATGACCGGCTAAGAGGGGTAGTCGGTTCTCACGCTATGGCCGTGCGAGCTATCGAGTTGTTACTCAAGGCAAGGACGGAAACCCGTGACTTGCCGATTCACGTTATGACTATCCTTTCCGAAGACACTTGGCCGACTCTGGACAAGTTTTTCGAATTCGTGTTTAACCTTGGCTTAGACCTTGGCACTGATAGAGTCGATAAACTCAAACTCAACGTGATACAGCCGACTTTCCAAGGGAAGGGGAAAGACCGTTACTTCGATAATGCGCGCGTTTCGGACGTTGACGCCTGCATGGCAATGATTCGCGCTTGCGACGAACGTTGGAATATACCGCGCAATCCTGCCTGGCTTGCCGATGTCGAGATGTACCTACGTTCGGTCAACTCGTGCTCAACTCGGCTCATGGGCTGGAGCAATGCCGGCACGACTGAAGCTATCTGCAATAGTTACGACCGAAACATCATGATTGACCTGTATGGGAAAGCGCGCCTTTGCTTTTCTCATAGCTACCCTGCCGTTCAACTCAACAATAGAGGAGACCTTACGAGTTTCTGGCATGAGCACAGCCTGCCGATACGTGAATCGATGATTGGCTGCAAACAATTCTGCGGAATAAGTCACAGCGTACGCGCTACGTCATCATTACTCAAGCTAAAGGGACAAGGATAATGTGCATTCTATGCGATAATTGGGCCTCGACTCCACATGCAGCGCGCCCGACAACGGATATCAGCTGCAATACTGGCCATGAGCTAATGCTCCTCGGGTTCTATCTCGGAGCTTGGAGCTCGGCACAAGAAGAGTTGCCAGCATTGTGCCCCGCACACGAAAACATCATGAATGAGATTGCCCAGCACAAGGAAGGGCAAGCTGCATTAGAAGCGGCCGCAGCTGCGAATCCCACGCCAAAAGAAAGCCTGGAATTGCAAGCGCAATACAAGCAGCGGATTGCCAGACTGCAAGCTCCGCCGCCCCCTCCAGGTCCGCCGGTTCCGTCATCATTCACACTCAAGGGAATCGGACTCAACATTCCAGTTCCGCCAATGCCGCCAGCCGGGGGAGGGGTCATGCCCATTCCGCCGGTTTCTGGCGTCGACCCTAACATGCTGTTCGAATGCCCGAATTGCAAAAAGCAAGTGACCAATGGTTTAGTGCACGATTGCGTGTACGTGCCATGAAAGCTTGCTTGCATAGCACTCAGAAACGCATTGGCCTACTGGCAATGTGGTGTTTGCATTGCGGCGCGCTCAAGCTCGAAGATGGGGAGTGGAGACTTCCCGCTAAGCCTCCAGAAGAGCCAGACCCGTTAGAAGTGGCCCCTGCCTCCGCGCTATAACCCTTGGGGGTTCGCTGGGAATTGCGGCCCAGTCGATTAAATGAGTCGTGCGACCCGTAAGGGTATCCCCGGTCCCTCCGGAGAAAGACTCGGCCCCTTTATTCCACGGAATACTGATAAGGAAACCGATATGAAGTTCTACTTTTTGAGCTGTGCACATTGCCAAGTCTGTCTCTGGCGAGCGGCCGGGGGCAAGTGCTGCGAATGCGGGAAACGAAAATGAGTCGTCGATATCGTGCCTATGTACTAGGCTTTAGACAGGAATGGGCTAACGCCAATCAGAACCTTTGCAAGCGTTTGATTGCAGAATCCGACTTTTGCATTGCACGCGCAGAGGGTATTGCCATCGGCGAGGATGTCAGTACATACACGATTAAGGCTGGCAAAGTTGGCAGTATCGGTATTCCACGGAATATCAAGTGCATCGGTCACGAGTACGAGGGTAAAGTCGTAATCATTGAGTCGGCATGAATCGACTGACACTCACTCTCCTTTGGGGCGCAATTGGACTCGGCATTCTTGTCGAGCTTTTACCATTGTTAGGTGTTAAATGATTCTCTGGTTCAAAGACAGGGGTGTGTATTGCGGCAATATACCACCTCCCGATGAATGGGAACGCATGCAACACGAGGCTGACGTTGTAATCGAACACAACGTGGTCATTAAGAACCGTTTCGGCCGTATCGAGGTCGGAATGACGAACAGAGCAATCAGCGACTTGCGCCAGATGTCGCTCGAAAGTCAACTCGTATTCTTTCAAACTCTGTAAGGAGCCGACATGTTCATTAGAGGGTTAATCGGACTGACACTCGCTGTGATTGCCACTCACTATGCGTCGAAAAAGGCGCTCGTGTATCTCCAAACTCACAAGCAGATATGAGGTAACTTGATGACACGCATTTTGATTGCTGCTATCCTATGCTTTGGCTGCTCGTATACCAAAGTACAAGGATGTCCCCCAAAGACTGCACTCGTAACTGCCAATTGCAAGTCCGAAGTAGCAGCGGGCCGCATGAGCAAGGACGAGTGTTTCAAACTCATTGAGGAGAGCTGTCCATGATTGAGGACTTTTTCCACGTGGTCAAGTTGATTGGCGATGTCGCCGAAAAGACGCCAGTTGCAGTCCGCGCGACGCGCATCTTTTTGGAGCACGTCACTCGCGGCGAGTCAATCAAAGAGTCACTCTTGAAAACGAGTGAGATACTCGCAGCACAAGCTCTGATATAGAATGCCAATCAGAATCAAAGACCTCGGCCTATGCGCGGTGTGCAATCAAGCACAATGGGCCGAAGTGCATCGCGCCGAAAAAGGCACTCTGATACGAGGCGTTGCGGCGCATCAATTCGAATCTAAACCTTGGAAGCCAAAACAATGACCGCGAGGCAAAAACAGATTCTCAAGTATGCCGGCTGGATTGGTATCCTGACTGTCGGCTGCTATCCTTTCGTTTGGGTTGCCGTATCTCCTGCCCGAAAACTGCTCTTGTGAAAACTATTCCACGGAATACCGTTATCCGGTCCTTGCGGCATGCGGCAAGCGCCCGGCCCATGGGCCGGATGAATGGGCCTCGCGCACGCAGTATGCCACGGA
>Ga0134124_10001977_pt1 | contig 16499 bp, 12 predicted proteins | sample KB304_FD_96880 | JGI IMG/M metagenome (GOLD analysis project Ga0134124, IMG submission 96880) | Terrestrial soil microbial communities without Nitrogen fertilizer from Kellogg Biological Station, Michigan, USA - KB3-0-4 | ecosystem: Environmental > Terrestrial > Soil > Unclassified ...
GTGGCGTAGCCGTTCGGGATGTTGCCGGCATTGGGGAGAAACCAAGCCTCGGGATAGCCGTCACTCACGGGATCCACATGGGCGCCATGCAGGTGCGTCACCAGCGGCACGGGACCGGTGTAGTAGGCCGGACTGCTTCCGCGGCAGTCGGTCATGATCATGCCGTCGATACAATCCTGGGGCGGGTTCGCCCAGTGCAGGGTCTGGTCAACCGGCAGCAGGGGAGGGAGGAACTTGCCGCTCTTCTGGTCCTTCAGATCATTGATCCACTTCACCCGTACCGGCCTGTCAGCCTTTGCCTCGATGGTGCTTGCCGGGTAGCCGAAGGTCGCCGCATTGCTCGGTGAACCGTAGCCCCACACCGTCGTCTTCGGCATCCCGGTAGGGAGAACCTGTTGCTGGAGCTGGCGGGCAGCAATCTCGTAATAGTCGATAGTTCCGTTGTTGAGAGTGCCGGCCATCGGCATTACTGCGGGGACCTTCAACGGCTCCACAAACTTGGGAATCGTCGTCGGGTCGAGCGTCCCGCCCGGTACAAAAGCGAAGCTGTTCGCGGCGCACAGAGCCCCGAGCAGACCGCCCAGGATGATACTTTTTCTTTTCATGTGTGTTTCTCCTTATCTGTTTGGTGAAAATCCGACAAAATAGTTACTGCTCAAACAAACATCTGCTACTGGTCACCTCCTTTCCTTTTCCGAATTATGCTGCGGAAGTAAAATGGCTATTGCTGTTCGAGGTTCGTTGAAGATGGAGAAGAGGTGCGTGACTTCCGCAACGCTTTCATCTGCTTTTTTCTCTCCTGACGATAATTCAGCTTCACTTGTTCCTCATTGGGTTTAGGGCTGCCTGCAATCTTTGGCTGCTCCCTGACTGTTAGCTGTTGAATCTTATCGGCATTGCTGCCATTGGCGGACGGTTTATCGCTTTCACCCGGCATCTCGCTTTCTTCACCTGTTTCTGCAGCCGTACCGGTATATTCGGCAATGATTCCTTCTTCGGTTTCAATGATGCTGAGCTCGCCAGCCTGAGCGGCATCAACAAAGATCAGTGCCATCAACACGATTGCAATAAGTCCTCTCGTCATTTTCTTTTCCATCAATTAATAGGCCCCTGTTCCCGCCGGCCCTTTCGTCAGCCAATGATCACTACGACAATGAATAATTACCGCGTTAATCGTAGCAAATAAAAGGGGGTTCACTTGGTCAGGATTGCTTTTCTTCAGGCAAATCTTGCTGTTATCGAAAAGGGCAGTTGCAGCCTTTCAGGATAGGGACAGGAGTCTTAGGGAGTCGTTCGGTGGAAAACAGCAACTGGGAAGGGGATGAGGAGAATTGCCGGTGGATATTATTGTTTCAAGGTATCCCGGTAGGCGGAGGGAGTGAGGCCGATTTGCCTCTTGAATTGGCGATTGAAGTTGCTCAGGTCGTTGAACCCGGCCTTGAGTGCTACGGTGGAGACGGGAATGTTCTTCCGGAGGAGGGCTTTTGCCCTTTCCACCCTCATGTGCGCCAGGAAACTGATCGGGCTCATCCCCAGGGTTTTCTTGAAGACCCGGCAGAAATGGAACCTGCTGACGCCGGCCTCGCCGGCAAGCTGGTCAATGGTGAGCTGCTCGGCAAGATGCCTGTCTACGTATCTGACCACCCGCAGCAGGTTTGGCGGGATATCGACGCCGGCGGGGAAAAATCGCTCGGAGGCGCCGACCGGTTTGGCGGTTTCAGGGGTGATGGGTGGGAGCCTCTTCTCCCCCACGGCCATCCTGATCTTCTGCAACTTTTCGATCGTCACCTTCAGATCGAACAGGTCGAGCGGTTTCTTGAAATAATCCCGCACTCCCAGACGGAACGCTCTGACGGCGGTATCCTCTGAGCCGGCGTCGGTGATGAGGATCACCATGATGTCCGGACGGGCTGCCTTGATCTCGTGCAGCAGGCTCAACCCCCTGATCTCATCGAAGCCGCAGTCGATGAGAAGGAGAGCAGGATCCCCTTGACGGATGGAGTGGGTAGGACCGTCAAGGGGATGAAATTCAACCTGCTGCTCCCAGAGGGGTATGGCGCGGTAGTAATCGAAGTTTTCCCGCTCGGCAATGACGAAAACGCTTTTATTATTCATGGTAGGAGCCTCAGCCAGTATTTACACTATCCGGGCCAAGAACTCGGATATGAATATCATTATTAATTTCAATGAATTATAATTCTTTACCCCGAAAAGGGGGTGCAAATAATTTTACCTGGATAATTGCGGATAATCGGCGGAAAGCTTGATAATCAGGGGAGTTGTGGCGAGGATAAATCCTATTGGTTGTAACTTATTTGTACAACCTTTGAGCAATGGGGGACGGTGAAAGGTCTTCGAAGGCTATTAGTGTAGTCGAGGCTCTCCCTTCAGTGCTTTGCTCAGAGCCAGGAAATTGTTCGCAGCTTCCTTGTTGCCGGGATTGAGTCTTGCCGCTTTTTCGAACTCTGCCACCGCGTCACCATTGCGCAGTAATTTCGCATAGACGATACCAAGGGCATTGTGGGCTGCGTCATAGTCTGGCTTGAGCCTGATTACTTCCCGCAACTCGGCCTCGGCCTCACTGTACATGCCCAGCTTTGTCAACACTGTTCCCAGGTTGTAACGTGCCTTCACATTGGCCGGATCCAGACCGAGAGCTTTTCGGTACATAGGGACGGCATCTCCCCATTTCTGCTGAAGGTGATAGATCGTCCCGAGATTGTTGTAGTTGGCCGGGTCGTTCTGATCGAGCTGTATGGCAGTCTGGTACTCGCGTGCGGCCGCATCGTACAGGCCCCGTCTCTGATAGGCGCTCCCGAGGCTGCCGTGTGCGCGCACTTTTGCCGGACTCTTGACGACAACATCTTCCCAGAGCGTCACCTCATCCTTCCAAATTTCGTTACGAGCGGCTGTTGCTACCGCCGACAGGAGTACGGCTGATATCAAAGCAGGAATTACGAGAGCACCGGCAGCTGCTTTCCGGTTGTTCAGATATCGTCTGGCAGTCATGAGAGCAGTGACAAAGGCGACAAAAAGTCCGACCGAAGGCAGGTAGAGACGATGCTCGAATATTACGTCCTGGAGGGGAATCAGCGATGATTCCACCGATAGGGTGATAAAAAACCAGAGGATGCCGAAGCCGATCAGTCGCAGGTCAGGTTGCTCATTCCGCCGTGCTCGTACAACAAGATACACCGCGCAGGAGAGTATGGCCAGGATCAGGGCCAGTGACGCCAGAACCGGTAAAGAGAAAAGGACATGTGAAACAGGATAGTCGTAGTCGAGATTCTGGCCTGCCGGAAGGACAAGCAGCCGCAGATAGGTAACCTGTACGCGCAGCTGGGTCAGGAAGTAATCAGCGCGGGAAATGACATTCGTCGGCGTAGCCAGCCGAGCCAGCAGCACCAGCAAGCCTCCCTTTCCTCCGGTCTGGACCATAAACGCTGCCGGTATCGTGGCTGCAGCCAGCGAGAAGAGTGCCGCCGGAACAACAAGTCGCCGTAGTGGTCCGCCAAAAAAAATGTACTCCAGCATAAGGATGGTTAATGGCAGGGTAAATGCAATCTCTTTCGTCGCCATGGCAAGCAGTGCCGTTCCGAAAGCAGTACCATAGAGCAGTATCCGGACCTTCCTTGTGGCAGCATAACGGGCGGCAAGCCAGACAACCAGGGTGCCGAGATAGAAGAGGGTAGCCAGGGATGCGACTCTCTGGGAGATGTACGTCACAGCCTGAGTCTGGACAGGATGGCAGATAAAGAGGAGGGCCGTGAAAAACGGAATCAGTCGATAATCATCGGCTTCATGATTAATGGGGAAACATGGCGATTTCCGCAGGAGGGATACCAGGCAGTAAACCAGCCCGCCGTTAATCAGGTGAATGAGAAGATTGACAAGATGGTAGCCTGTTACGTCTGTTCTGCCAAAGAGATAGTTTAGGGCAAAGCTGAGATCTCCCACCACGCGTGGCTTGAAGGCTAATTTGAAGTCGCGCACCACCGGGTTGCCATAGATCGAGGTGACGTCATCCAGAACGAACGGAACACCGAAGGTATTGCCATATACTGCAGCACCGGCAGCTATGATCAGGATGAGATGGGTGACGGGACTAAGCAGTAAGTTCCGGATGGCCGATTCATGGGGAGATGCGGCCTGCTTGTGAATACTCGAAGGGGATGGGGTCCTGTTTTTCTTCATATACTCCATCTTGTGTTGTAGAGTGTGTTGGATTATAGACCATAGCTGCATTTCGGTCCAGCGGATAGAGCGGTAGATCGAAAAGAGGATTGAAATTCCGGAATTGTCTGGCTAAGGTAGCGGTTCTCGGTTATATATTTTTTATAATATTGGAAATGTCGAGTGAACGATCATCAGCTAAACGAAATCGAAGCCTGGTTCGACCGGTTTGTCGCAACATTTCACGTTGAGTCCCCTGTAGAGCAGCGCAACTATGACCTGAAAATCGACCATACATGCCGGGTCCGTGTCATAATGGACCGACTGGCTGCGTCTCTGGATCTTCGGACTGAAGATCGGGCACTGGCGAGCGCCATTGCCATCTGTCATGACGTGGGGCGGTTCCCGCAGTACCGTCAATTTGGCACCTTCAATGATGCGACATCGACCAATCATGCAGCCCTGGCGGTGCAGACACTCAAAGAAGAGGGGATACTCGACGGTCTGGGCGAGAATCGGCGAAGTTTGCTCCTGCAGGCCGTGGCCCTGCACAATGCCTTCATTCTGCCCGAGGATATAGATCCTGTTGTCCGCCGTTTTGCCATGCTGATTCGCGATGCAGACAAACTCGATATCTGGCGGGTATTGATTGAATACTGCACTTCACCACCTGAGGAGCGAGCTTCGGCCGTGACCTGGGAGCTTCCGGATACCGGAGGCTGCTCGAACCCCGCGCTGGAAGAGGTTATCGCCGGCAGGATGCTGAACCGCAGCTTTCTGAAAACGGCCGATGACTTCAAGCTGCTGCAGTTGTCGTGGGTTTTTGATCTGAATTTTGACGAATCTTTTAACATCCTGGTCGAGAGGGGATACATAACGAGCCTTGCCGGTCTGCTCCCATGCCAGCCCGGCTGCAGCGAGGCTGTTTCAGTTGTACATGATCATGTCCGGTCAAGGGCGAGCCGGGCGATATGAGACAAGTTAACCTGTCAGATGAGGCAGCTGGCGACATCTCTTTCTGGTCTTATCTGATTTGAATGATAAACTTTAAAAATAAAGCGGACAGACAGGTGTTAATGGAAGTCATCACTACGCATGTAAACGCCGATTTCGACTGTCTCGGTTCGATGGTCGCAGCACAGAAGCTTTATCCTGATGCGATCATGGTCTTTTCCGGTTCCCAGGAGAAGAGCATGCGGGATTTTTTTCTGAAATCCGCAGGTTACGACTTCAACTTCAAAAAACTAAAAGAAATAGACCTTGGAAGCATCTCCCGCCTGATCATTGTTGACTGCCAGCAGGCCTCCCGAATCGGTTCATTCTCCTCGATTATCGAAAAACCCGGAATCGAGATCCATCTTTATGATCATCATCCGCATACTGAAGGCGAGATCAGGGCAACAGGCGGTGAAATCCGTGCTGCAGGTTCATCCACTACGATTCTGGTTTCGCGGCTCATGCAGTCTGGGATAAAGGTAACTCCTGCAGAGGCTACGCTGATGATGCTGGGGATTTATGAGGATACCGGAAGGCTCACCTTCTCAGGCACTACTGCAGAGGATTTCAATGCAGCTGCCTGGCTTCTCGGTCAGGGGGCCAATCTCAATACGGTTGCCGATTTTGTCTCACAGGAGCTGACCGCCGAGCAGGTTTCCCTGCTTAACGACCTTCTTCACTCCCTGGTCTGCATCAACTGTAACGGAATTGATGTTCATATCGCACATGCATCGCTCGAATACTACCTGAACGATGTTTCAACACTTGCGCACAGAATTCGCGACATGGAAGAGCTGAACATCCTTTTTCTGGTAATCGGCATGGGGAGCAGGGTTTATATAGTCGCCAGAAGCCGCACCGCTGATGTGAATGCCGGTGAGATCATGCTCGAGTTCGGCGGAGGAGGGCACGCTACTGCCGCTTCTGCAACGGTTAAAGACCAGACCGTAATTCAGGTTCTCGACAAACTGAAACAAGTTCTTCGCAGCAGGGTAAATTCGCAACGGACAGCCTCTGATATAATGACAGCGCCGGTCAAGTGCGTTACAGACGACATTACGATCTCAGAGGCAAAAGAGCTCCTTACCCGCTACAGTTTTAATACCATGCCTGTCATGAAGGGCGATGCAATGATCGGTTTCATCTCCAGGCAGGTCGTGGAAAAGGCGATCTATCACCATCTTGGTGAATCTCCCGTAACCGATTACATGCAGACAGAATTCATTTCCGCATCGATAGACACCCCTCTGGGAAATATCAAGGACGCGCTTGTTTCAGGCAACCAATCATTTATCCCGATTTTCAGCAATTCCAAACTTGCCGGAATCATCACCAGAACAGATCTTTTAAGGTACATGCATAAGGGGGATACACCTGAGAAGGGTGCCGAAATGCAGCTGATGCCACTGACTTCCGAACTTGAGGGGAGAATGAAGCGGATGCTCCCCGCGTCGGTCATGAACATTTTAAGAGATGCCGGTGAAGTTGCCAGCACATTGGACGTAAAGGTTTATGCTGTCGGGGGGTTCGTACGCGATCTTATTCTCGGCCAGGAGAATCTTGATATAGATCTGACTGTCGAAGGCGACGGAATCCTGTTTGCTGAAGAGTTTTCGAAGCAGCATGGTTGCAGATTGAAAAGTCATCACAAATTCGGTACGGCCGTAATTCTGATGGACGATGGTCAGAAAATTGATGTGGCGAGCACCAGACTCGAATATTACGAATCACCCGGGGTCCTTCCGATAGTTGAGCGCTCTTCGCTGAGAATGGATCTGTATCGTCGCGATTTTACTATCAATACGCTGGCTGTCTGCCTGAATTCTGATCAATTCGGTCGCCTTACCGATTATTTCGGCGCACAGAAAGATCTGAAGGAGAAGTCGCTGAAAGTTCTTCACAACCTCTCTTTTGTCGAGGACCCCACTCGCGTGTTCAGAGCGGTTCGTTTCGAGCAGCGGCTCGGTTTTCATATCGCGCTCCAGACTGAAAACCTTATAAAAAACGCCGTCAAGATGAATTTTCTGGAGAAGCTCGGGGGCAAGCGCCTTCTTGCCGAACTGATACATATCCTGAACGAAAAGGAGCCCCTTAAGGCGATCGTCAGGATGGAATCTCTTGGGTTACTCTCTTTCATACATAAAAAAATCAGGCTGAATGCTGCCACGCTTTCACTGCTGGAGGAGTCAGAGCAGATAATCTCCTGGTTCGAGCTTCTTTATCTGGGGATCAATTTTGACAAGTGGATCGTCTATTTTCTTGCCTTGACATCGGAGCTTGGGCCGGCAGAGTTCATGGATTGTTGTACAAGGCTGGCTGTTAATAAAGGCCAGCGCATCAGGATCGCGGAAGATCGGCATAAAGGGTTGCTGCTCCTTGCTGAATGGGGGAAAAGTTCAAGAAGGGGTAAAAAACTTCTCCCCAGTGCCATATACAGGTCATTGAAGGATCTATCTGTAGAAATTCAGCTTCATCTGATGGCAACAACAAGCAGCGAGAGTGTTCGCAGGCAGATATCACACTACTTTACTCATCTTTCGACGGTAAAGATCTTTATAAGCGGTGATGACCTGAAAAGACTCGGGATTCCGGATGGCCCACTCTTCAGGGAGATTCTTGACAGGATTCTGGATGCAAGGCTTGATGGTGAAGTCGAAAGCAGGGATGATGAACTGAGGATGGTTGAGAATCTGTTAAGCTAATCAAAGGGAGGGAAGCTCAGATGTCACTTGAAGGATTGAAGGCACCCGAATTCAAGCTCAAAGGAAGCGACGGGAAGGACCATGCCCTGACTGACTATGAAGGAAGAACCGTGGTCCTCTACTTCTACCCGCGCGACAACACCCCGGGGTGTACAAAGGAGGCCTGCGGGTTCAGGGATATACATCGAACCCTGAACGGCATGGACGTTGTTCTGTTTGGAGTCAGCAGAGACAGTCTAAAGTCTCACGATAAATTCATTAAGGATTTCGGGCTCCCTTTTATTCTCCTCTCTGACCCCGATCTTGGAATGATGAAGGACTATGAAGCTTATGGCGAAAAAATCATGTACGGAAAGAAGAGCGAGGGGGTCATACGGTCTACGCTTGTCATAGGCCGGGATGGCATCGTAAAAAGGCATTGGACAAAGGTCGCGAAGGCCGAGACTCATCCTTTGGATGTTCTTCAGTACCTCGAAGGGATGAGCAGTTCAAAGAGCTGAAGTCGGCGCCGTTCGTAATGGTTGACAGAGCTTGCTGCACTCTCTAAACTGCGCAGTAAAGTTACAGATTGTAAATGAAATTATATTCTATTCGAGGGGAGCCTGATGGACATCCCAAAGCTCAAGAGAAAGTCAAAATATGCCATTTTCGGAATTTTTTTAGGCATCGGTGCTCCGGTTACCTGGATGATGATAAAGATCATCTTTTTCCCGGCAGATGGACAGACTTTCATCAGTCAATTGGTTGAGGAACTTACCTCTTCCGCAGAAAATATTTCTCTTTATCTTTTTATGGGATTGGGCACTTCGATCGTTATGGGGGGGCTCGGTTTTTTCATCGGGAAATCCGGTGACGAACTCAATGCCAGAGCCCTGGAGCTTGACCAGCTTCATCAGGAGGCGGATTCCCAGAAAGATCTCTTTGAGAACCGCTATAAGGTTCTGGATAGTAATATAAAGAATTTCCATCAGATAAGCAGTCGCATCCAGAGGTCGATGGATTTTTCGGAAGTTCTGGCTCTCTGCGCCGAAGGGTTACACGACATTCTGGGCTATGAGCGGGTGAATATCTTTACCCTCGATGAAACCAGGGAGAATTTGCGCTTCATCATCTCGACCGGCGCTGAGGAAGATGTCAGAGGGGAACGGATACCTCTTGATGATTGCAGCGGCGTAATATTCAAATGCTTTACGGAAAAGAGGCTTTACCTGGTCGATGATATCGCGAGATTCCCGAAAGAGTTCCAGCTGAAGCCGCCATGCAGTTCGATCAAGGCGTTAAGGTCGAATAATTTCATTGTCTGCCCGCTGGTAGTGAAAGGCGAGACAATCGGAGTCTTTGGCGTTGACAACAAATACAGTAAAAGAGCTATGAACGATACAGATGTCGATACGATAAAGCTTTTTGTCGACCAGGCAGGGTCCGCAGCAACCAAGATCAATCTTCTTCGAGCCATCGATACCCTGACCACCGAACTTGAAAGATCCTTTTCCGAGATTCTTAACCGGAGGGAAGAGTACTCAGCCAATATCATAACGCTTGAAGGGGCTGTTTCCTCCATGTCTTCAAACACAAGGGACATCGCCTCTGCTGCCGAAAATGTGCTTAAGGAAGTCGATGAGACAAGCCATGCCGTCATCGACATATCTGATGCTATCGAACATGCATCCAGGAGCCTTGATACCCTTTCCGATTCAACCTTCAAGTCGGCTTCTGCCATGGAGGAAGTCTCTGCTTCACTGAAAAATATCGAACAGAGTGCAGTTACCTCCCATACCGTTTCCAGGCAGGTCAAGGCGCAAGCGGATGAAGGGCGTAAGGTTGTCATCGAGACTGTTGGTGCCCTTGCAGAGATTCAGAGGGCTGTTGACATCTCTCACAAGGGGATAATGCGACTTTCGGAAAACAGTACCAGGATCGATGGGATTATCAGCGTCATAAACGACATCACGAAACGGACCAATCTCCTTGCCCTGAATGCATCAATCATCGCTGCTCAGGCGGGTGAGTATGGCAGAAGTTTCGGAGTCGTGGCCGATGAAATAAGGAACCTTTCGTTGCAGACTGGCCAATCTACCGGTGAAATCACCTCGATCATCGAGGAGATTCTTAACGAATCCCGTGCCGCAGCCGACAACATTTCACTGACCAAGCAGCTGGTACAGAAGGGTGTAACACTCGGGAACAATACCGGCGTTTCCCTTAACACCATTTTCGAAAGTGCAAACAAGTCGATGGAGATGACCGAAGGGATAAAGATTGCAACCCGTGAACAGGCGCAGGGGATCGAGCTGATAACCCGCTCCATTGAAGATGTGAGTTCAATGACTTCCAGTATATTCAGTGTATCCAAAGAGCAGGCAAACGCTACAAGGAGTATTACCCTTGCGATCGCTTCCATAAAAAAGATGGCAAGCGAGATGGTCGAGTCTACATCGCAGCAGGTGCGTGGAAGCAAAGAGATTCGAAATTCGGTAGACGGTGTAGCCATGATGGTACACGATATATTCATGGATCTTGAAGGTCGCAAGAAGGAGAGTGAATCTGTTGTAAAAGAGCTGGAAATGATGAAGAGTGTCGCCAGATAGATCGATTTATCGCTTCAATATTCTGGACAAAAAACATTATTTCGTGGTAAATAGCAACTTCAGGCGCGTTACCTGTTGGAACCGACCTGTTAAGTCTAGATCTTCTTCATACTGCCTGGATTCAGATTCAGAACCGGGACGGAAGGCAATAGCCGACAACTGACAGAAACCGCTTTCCTGCTGTTGTTGATACTCGTCTTTCGATACCCGGAAGGCGTTTTTTTTTGGAGTGTGTATGAGCGGAAAAAAGACAATTCTTGATATTCAAAAGATGAAGGCTGCTGGCGATAAAATTGCCATGCTCACCTGCTATGACTACCCCACTGCCAGGATAATGGACTCTTGCGGCATTGACATGATTCTGATCGGCGATTCCGTAGGGGTCGTTTTTTCAGGACATGAAAATACGCTCCCGGTAACCATGGATGAAATGCTTTATCATACGAAGGCTGTCGTAAGATCAAACCCGAAAGCGGTGGTGGTTTCCGATATGCCTTTCATGTCCTATCAGGCCGACATCAAGGATGCCCGCACGAATGCCGGCAGGTTTATCAAGGAGGGTGGGGCAGCCGCCGTAAAGATAGAGGGCGGCGTCAATGCCGCTTCCGTAATAAAGGCCCTAGTAGATATCGACATCCCCGTAGTAGCTCACATCGGGCTCACTCCGCAATCGATCCACAGGATGGGCGGATACAGGGTGCAGGGAAAGAAGAGCGAACAAGCCGAGATGTTGATGGAAGATGCCCGCGCTATTGAGAATGCCGGAGCTTTCGCTGTTGTACTCGAAGGGATACCGCAATCGCTGGCTCACCGCATAACCGACTCGCTCGTTATCCCAACAATAGGTATCGGTGCCGGTCCACACTGCGATGGACAGGTTCTGGTAATCCATGACATTCTCGGTCTGTGCGAGAAGTATTCCCCAAAATTCGTCAAACGTTACGCCGACGCCAGGGAGCTGATTGCGGGTGCGGTCAACGCTTACATCAGCGATGTGCGCCAAGGAAATTTCCCAACTGATGAACACAGTTTCAACTGACAGCGGACTTATACTAAAACTTGAGATAAGCGATGAAACTCATTGAATCAATTGCTGAAATGCAGCAACTTGCACTGAAGACAAGAGGGGAGGGGAAGAGTATTGCCCTGGTCCCCACCATGGGTTACCTGCACGCCGGTCATGCCTCACTCATGCACGAGGGCAGAAAACGGTGTGATCTGTTGGTGACCAGCATATTCGTCAACCCGACCCAGTTCGGTGCAGGCGAGGATCTGGACAAATACCCCCGGGACATGGAGCGTGACAAGGCCATCGCGGCGGCGAAGGGAGTAGATGTTATCTTTGCCCCCGGGACAGGGGAAATGTACCCTGGCGGCTACCAGACATGGGTGGATGTGGACAGGCTGTCTCTTCCGCTCTGCGGGGCAAGCCGACCCGGCCATTTCCGCGGCGTCACCACCGTGGTCTGCAAACTCTTCTCCATCGCCCAGCCGACCCTGGCCCTTTTCGGCATGAAGGACTACCAGCAGCTGGCCGTTATCCGCCGCATGACTGCTGATCTCAACTTGCCGGTCGAAATTGTCGGCATGCCCATCGTGCGTGAAGCAGACGGACTGGCCATGAGCTCCCGTAATGCCTACCTGTCTCCCGGGAACCGCATCAAAGCACTTTGCCTCAGCCGGGCCATGCGATCAACACTGGAGGCCTACCGGAGCGGAGAGCGCGATGTCGTCGCCCTTGACAGGATTGCCCGGGAACAGATACTGAACGCTGAAGGGGCGTTGATTGATTATCTCGAATTTCGCGATGGAACCAGTCTCGAACTGCAGCAGCAGGCCGACGACCATACCCTGATGGCCTTGGCCGTAAAAATAGGAACGACCAGACTCATCGACAACTGCATACTTGGGGGAGCTGATTGACATTAGCAGAAAGGTTTGTCTCTGAGATCTGTGAAGATAATGGTCTGGTCTTCAGTTCCCTCAATGTGGGTCCGCCGGACGGTCGCAGGGCGACCGCCAGCCCGAAGGTGAAACGATAATGCCGAAAAATCGCGACGTAGCCCGCGCCAATCTGGAAAACCTTTACCGCATCTTTACCGTGCCGGAAGCGCCCGATTCGACCCTCGGCGCTATCGATCAGGCGATTGCCGACGATGTCACCGGCTTTTTGCAGACTCATATTGTCGCCATTGAACGCAACCTCGAAGAGATCGAAGCGAATTTCTCCTCCGCCACCATCCCTGAAGAGCCGACCTACGTCTCCGAATATACCGAATTCGTCAAGGAGAACCTGGTTGCCCAGTCGGTCCATACCGCTGCCCCGGGCTTTGTCGGTCACATGACCTCGGCGCTCCCCTACTTCATGCTCCCTCTGGCGCGCCTCATGACCGCCCTCAACCAGAATCTGGTCAAGGTGGAGACCTCGAAGGCTTTTACGCCGATGGAGCGGCAGGTCCTCGCCATGCTCCATCACTTGGTATATCGTTGTTCAGACGACTTCTATCCGCCATGGATTCACAACAGTCAGCATGCGCTGGGGGCCTTCTGCTCCGGCGGCACCATCGCCAACGTCACAGCGCTGTGGGTGGCGCGCAACCGCCTCTTCGCTCCGGACGGGGCTTTTCGCGGCATTGCCCAGGAAGGGCTGGCCGCGGCGCTGAAGCATCGCGGTATTGACGGAATTGCTGTCCTCGTCTCCGAGCGCGGACACTATTCCTTCGGCAAGGCTGCCGACCTCCTCGGTCTCGGCCGGGACAATCTGATCAAGGTGAAGACCGATGCAAATAACCGCATCGATCTGAAATTGCTGAGGGAAGAATGTCAGCGCACTCAGGACCGGAACATTCTCCCGCTGGCACTGGTCGGCATCGCCGGGACGACCGAAACCGGCAACGTCGACCCGCTGGAAGCGATGGCCGATTTCGCCATGGAGCTCGGCTGTCATTTTCATGTCGATGCTGCCTGGGGTGGGCCGACCCTCTTTTCCGACCGTTACCGTTCCTTGCTCGCCGGAATCGAGCGGGCCGACTCGGTTACCATCGATGCGCACAAGCAGCTTTACGTGCCGATGGGGGCAGGTATGGTCGTATTCAAAGATCCTACCGCCCTGTCGGCGATTGAACATCACGCTGCCTATATCCTGCGTCATGGTTCCAAGGACCTTGGTAGCCATACCCTTGAAGGGTCGCGACCGGGAATGTCGATGCTGGTTCATGCCGGTTTATCGATCATCGGCCGCAAGGGGTATGAGCTCCTCATCGATATGGGGATCGAGCGGGCGAAAACCTTTGCCGACATGATCCGGCACCACCCCGATTTCGAACTGACCAGCGAACCTGAGTTGAACATCCTCACCTACCGCTTCTGTCCTCTCTCCGTGCAGCAGGCCTTGGCCGAGGCAGCGGATGTGCAGCGCGCCGGCATCAATGCTCTACTCGACCAGGTCAGCCAGCTGCTGCAGAAATATCAGCGGGAAGCAGGAAGAACCTTTGTCTCCCGGACACGGCTGCGCATGGCTCCCTATGGTGAGGAACTCACCGTCCTGCGCGTAGTTTTAGCCAACCCGCTTACGACCGACGGGATTCTGGCGGCGATTCTGACGGAGCAGTGCGAGATCGTTCAACAGCCGGAAATTCAAGCTTTGCTGCAGCAGGTCGAGGAACTCTGTACTGTTCCAGGCTGCGGAATAGAGGGAGCTGTCCCTTGCCTGACTGCAGCGTAATAAGCTGAATCTACCGCTGCTGTTTCCCCTGCTGCGTGAGCTGGCCACCCTACGTGGTCAAGATCTGATGCGATAACTCGGGAAGACAGTACACCAGCAAGGAAGAAGCAGGGAAGGGAAGCTGAAAAAGTAGCCTGACAGACCGGTTTGGCAGCTCTATTCGACTGACGGATTGAATATGAAAGGGCAGGGGACATCAGTCTTTTGCCCTTTCTTTATTGTCTGCTACAATTAACTCGGATCAAGTCTAGTCCGTCAGGAGTAACTCCCATGCAGATAATTGCCGCTTCGCATTTGCTGCCGATCACTTCAGCGCCGTTGCAGGGTGGTGCTGTCGCCTTTGAAGACGGGATTATCAAGGCGGTAGGGACCCTTCATGATCTTCGCCGGAGCATAGATGCGCCGGTTCTGGAATATCCAGGCTATGCACTTCTCCCGGGACTGGTTAACGCCCATACCCATCTCGAACTGACCCATTTCCAGGCCTGGCTGCTTCGCAAGGATCTTAGATACACGCCGCGAACCTTTGTCGACTGGATTATCCAGGTAATCAAGATCAAGCGCACCCTGCAACTCGAAGAGCTGACTGCATCCCTGCGCGAAGGGCTCGACATTTCGCTTCAGGCCGGCACTACCATGGTCGGCGACATTCTCAGCGATCTGCGCCTGCTCCCTGCGTACCTTAACACGGCTCTATCCGGACGCATCTATCTTGAAATGATAGGGCAGGGTCCCCTCCATATCATTAATCCGGAAGAGCTGCGTCAACATCTCCACGAGGTTCCCGACCGGTTTCATGCGGGAGTTGCACCGCATGCACCTTTTACCGTATCAGCTGATTATTTCAGTTCGATAGTGACAGCGGCCCGCAGCTGCGGTCTGCCAATAACCATGCATCTGGCTGAATCCAGAGAAGAGATGGCCTTTTTACATGATTCAACCGGGAAAATCGCCACAGAGCTTTATCCCTTTGTCAACTGGGAATCATACCTTCCGCCTCCGTTGCGCACAACCCCGGTCAGCTGGATCAATTCGGCCGGCGGCTTGGGCCCGGACTTCCTGGCAGTGCACGCGGTGCATGTTAACAGTTCCGACGCCAGGATAATCAAGGAGAGTGGAGCTACGCTAGTTCTCTGCCCGCGCAGCAATCAGCGACTGGATGTCGGCCGGGCACCTGTGCCGCTGTTCAAGAGTCTTGATATCCCCATGGCCCTCGGCACTGATTCGCTTGCCAGCAATGACTCCCTCTCGCTATGGGATGAAATGCGTTTCTTACTGGAGCTTTACCCTGATCTCCTGACTCCTGCTGATCTGCTTATGATGGGGACCCTGAACGGAGCAAGGGCGATCGGGCGGGAGATGGAAGCCGGAAGTCTCGAACCGGGAAAACGTGCCGACTTCCTGCTCGTGGAGCCTCTGCGGTCCCCTTTCTCCGCTGATCTTCCGGAGCAGATCCTTTACAACAGCCGCGTCAGTGGTGTCTGGTCGGGCGGAAAGATTGCCGTCCAGGTTTCCTGATACTTTCATATTTCAGTGTCATAATCAGTACGGATTTGTTAAAATAAAGTATGGGCGAAAAGCTGATCTGCAACAATAAAAAGGCTTATCACGATTTTTTCATCGAAGAGAAGTTTGAAGCGGGAGTGGTGCTTACGGGTACCGAAGTCAAGGCGCTAAGGCTCGGGCATGCGAACCTGAACGACGCCTTTGCCCAGGTCAGATCAGGTGAAGCGTTTCTCAACAACCTGCATATTTCGCCTTATGAATTCGGCAACAGGGAAAACCATGATACAGACAGAACCAGAAAACTCCTCCTTCACAAGAAGGAAATAATCAAACTCTTCAGCAAGATCAGGGAGCAGGGCTACACCCTGATTCCATTGCGTCTTTACTTCAAAAGCGGTATGGTGAAAGCAGAGCTTGGACTGGCCAAAGGCAAGAAGCTCTATGACAAACGTGAGGATCTGAAACAGAAAGACCATAAACGCGAGATAGCACAAGCACTTAAGGGGGGTAGCAGAAAGGAAGTATGAATTATGAAGTACGATTTATGAAATAAAGGCTTCAATTCATAATTCATAATTAGAATTTAACGGGGGTGTAAAGGTTTCGACGGGGGTAGGAAGCAAAGGTTGCATGCCGGGGGTGTGGGTTGGCCCCGTTAAAAAGCCCGCACGGCTATAAATGCCGACAATTATAATTACGCTGTAGCAGCTTAATACCCTGCTACCGTCCGTCCGCGCTCTTCTCGGGGGTTAGGAACGGACGTCATTTACTCGAGATAGTTCTCCCGTATGCCTCTGGCGGGAAAGCGAA
>Ga0134124_10001979_pt1 | contig 16489 bp, 11 predicted proteins | sample KB304_FD_96880 | JGI IMG/M metagenome (GOLD analysis project Ga0134124, IMG submission 96880) | Terrestrial soil microbial communities without Nitrogen fertilizer from Kellogg Biological Station, Michigan, USA - KB3-0-4 | ecosystem: Environmental > Terrestrial > Soil > Unclassified ...
GCCAGTAGTGAACACCAGTCGAGAGGTGGCGAAACTCGTCGATCGTCACAGACTCTTGCCGAGATGAGTAGAGGGAAAGCAGTACGAAAACCACCAGCAGGCCCGCGAAAAGCAGATCCGGCAAGGAGATCTTTCCTTCAAGCGAGTTCGCAACGGTCAGGAAGGGTTTCATCTTCCCCCCTCCTTGCCAGCATTGAGGTTGAACAGCACCCATTTACCGTCACTGTAAAGCACCCGCGTCCACTTGTCAGCGGCAAGGGCATCGAAAAAAGGGTGCAGGGTCGGGTGGTCCAGGCAGATGACGTAACGGCTGGCAAAACTCCGGCGCACAACCTCTGCCGAAGATGGCGGCGCTTCCTTCATGGTACGGTACCAGAGGTCGTACAGCTCCGGGTCGCGCTTGTAGAGGAGAGTCGGGTCGAGAGCCACCAGATAGTTACGATCCGGCACTTCCACCATCAGGGTTCCGGTATACTCCCAGCCACAGGTGAATACCGCCGCTCCGACCGGCACCTCCCGGCGGATGATTGTCCCCACCTCCTGATCCATCTGCCAGATTCTCGGCTGGGGCGAGCTTATATACCGCAGCAAAGGGATACCGGTCAATAGCGTCCAGCAGAGGGACAGGGCGGCTACTCCAGATAGCAGCCATCCCTTCCCATGTGATGCCAAGGCAAGAGAAAGGATGGCAAACGGCACGAAATATTCGAGAAAGCGATTGGTGCGGAGCGTCAGCAAAAGGAAGAGAAACATGGCAAGAGCAGCTGCCGTAATAAGGCTATTTCCAAACCTTGACCGCCATACCCCAACCACCGCGAAGATCATCGTCAGGGTCGGGACAATCATATCTTTCAGCCAGCCAGCTGCTGAAAAAGGCTCGAACTCCTCCCCCATGTTGAACTCCACATGTTTCCCCCAGGCATTTCTGAAAAGGATGTCCGTCATGTGAATCCAGTTGATCTGCAGCAGGTTCCAGCTGTTGGGATGGAGAGCGATGCCGGACCCGATGCCGACTGCAAGAATCAGAGGCGGTTGCCAGCGCCAGCGTTCCCCCGACAGCAACCTCCCCCCTTCGGCAGCTACAAGCAGAAGCAGTGGTATCTGCCAGAAAGCGACATAGAGCAGGGGGTAGAGCAGACCCGCCAGGAAAAGCAGCGGCAGCCTCCGTCTGCAGTAGGCCCAGAGCAGCAGCATGGCCAGAGAAATGGAGAAGAGATGGGGACGAACCTGGCAGAAGCGATAGAGGAAAATGGTCGTTCCCAGCGGCAGCAACGCCCACCAGCCGGCAAACCTGACCATTTCGCTGCGAAGCACCAGATAGATCGCCGAGAGAATCGATGTCCCCCCAATAATGCCGACAATTCTGGCGGCATCATTGAACCCGAGAGCGGTAAACGGGACAAACAGCAGGTGAAAAAGAAACTCCTTGTCCGCATAATGGTCGAACTGCCAGCTGAAACGTGTCCAGGGAAAACTGTGCAGAACACCATGTTCGCGAATCAGGCGAGCAACCGAGAAATGATACGCGGTATCGTCGTCAAGCGGATGGGGAATCACAAACTGAAGAACAGACACCACCAGCAGATAAGCGGCAATCCAGCCCAGCACAGGGAGACAAGAGCTCGGAGTACCTCTGTTTGCAGGATTATTGGTCATGGTAATCATTTCCCCTGCATGCTGAGCGGCAGAGGGATTAATCACCGGCAATACCTTCCGAACAGTTCAACCGCTGCACTGCTGCCCTGTTCCGTCGCACTACTCCAGGCAGTGCAGGCTTCGGCCATTCTCCCCTGCACATGGCGTAGACGGCCGATGGCAACCCAGGTGTCAACAAGCCCGGGCTCCAGGCGTAACGCCGTGGCATAATCCGCATCGGCTCCAGCATAGTCCCGCAGTTCAGCCTTTATCTTCCCCCTGAGAACGTAATCACCGGCATCATACTCCGGATCGACCGAAAAAATATTATCCAGGTCAGCCAGTGCCTCCCTGTACATACCCCGGTTCACGAATATCCGTGCCCGATAGTGCAGGGCAGGCATAAACTTGCGGACGATCCGCAGAGACTGGTTAAGGTAGCCCAGTGCCTCCAGCTCATCTCCCTGCAGATATTTTTCGGCGCCATAATTGGCAAAGGCAAGGGCTGAATTGGACCCCATCTCTATTGCCTTCAGGGCAAACATCTCAGGGTTCCGGTAGCTCCGGCTGAGATAGAGATTGCAGATAGCCAGATAACCGAGAAAAATGACGACGGCAGCCTTGAAATATCTGCGTGTTTCCAGGTCGTAAAGCTGCATGGCATACAGATTGATCATGAGCAGACCGAAACAGATCAGGTAGGACCTGTGGTCAACATGTTCATTGGAAAATGAGTAGAAATTGGGGTAGTAGGTCATTCCGGGGAGAATAAAGAGGAGTCCCCACGCAGGGTAAAAGAGAACCTGCCTCTGCCGCAGTTTTATGCAGACGAGATACAGGACCAGCAGGGCAACAATAATAAGAATGCCGATCATGGTGGCTGAGAGCTTGTAGGCCGGCAGCGTAGACATATTGACCGGCAGGTAGAATTTGGCAACCATCTCGGGGAGGAGATGGAGGTTCTTCATGAACGGCACGAGTCCCCGCTCATCACTGGAGTCCGCAACGGCACCAACTTTCAACAGCCAGTAAAAGCCACCGACAGCGACGTAATACAATGGCAGCAGCAGATGCCTTCCGGTCAGTTGCGCAGTTCTGCAGTGGGTCCAGAGATAGGCAGCAAAAAGAACCGGCAGAACAATCCCGCTCTCCTTGGATAGAAGTGCCAGTGTGAAAAAGAAAAGATGACTCAGAATGTTGCGCCAGGTGGGATGCTCAAGGGACTTTATCAGCATCAGCAGTGCCAGAAAAGTGCAGAGCGCCAGCAGCAGGTCCCCCCTGGCAGGTATCCAGGCAACCGCCGTCATGAACAGGTAATGCACCGCATAAATGAGCGCGCCGGTAACGGCAAACGGCTGCCGGAACTCCAGCCGCATAAGGAGGTGATAGACCGCCAGACAGGAAAGGATGTGCAGCAAGAGGTTGGTGAGGTGGGCGAAGAAGACCGTGTCCCCGCCCCACTGGGCATCGAGAATATAGGTCAGCGACTGCAACGGCCGGTAAAGATCGATGGATTTTACCTGATAGAAGGCATCGGTGGTGAACACCCTGAGGATATTGGAAAAATCGCGGAGAAACGACAGATTCCCGGCAATAAGCACTTCGTCGTCGGAATTTGTGATTCCGAAAAATAAGCACTTGAAGTAGACGGCAATGCATAAAGTGACTATCGAGAGGTAAACAAGGGCATTATTATTTTTGAACATTATTTTGGGGCTGTCCCAGACGATTTACTTAAACTCACTTTAACTAGATGATTTATTGCTGTAACAATTGAACTTCGGCTAATCCTACCTGAATCGCCACCAGAAATCCAGATACTCTGAAGTTGCTAATAAGAATATTGCTCACCTATTTTTTAGTGATACAATAATAGCAGCTTGAAAGGCACAAAAACTGCTGCCACGAGCTACCATGAAATGTTCAGACACTGCAAGTAGCGACATAGGAGGTAATTTATGACCGTTATACTTAAGAATTTCATATTAACTTTGGGCTCATTGGCGTTAATGCTGGCCATCCAGCCGGACATTGCCCGGGCAGCGGCGTCTGCAGCACCGGCATTTGGCCCGGCGACAAAGCTATTTTCCGGAACAGCCAAGGTGCCCGGCGGTAGAAATGTCGCAACGGACGGCAATAACTTTTATATTGCACTGCTGGCCGATGACAACAAAAACGATAAAAATGTGATCAGGGTTGCCAAGCTGCCAAATTCCGGGAAAACTCCAGAAGTCACCGGAACTGCCCTGGCAAAACCACACGGAGTGTTGACTAATGAACTCTCCTTGGCTGTTAGCGACAGCAATCCCTCTGCCAAGCAGAAAACCGTACACCTCGTCTGGAGCCAGCAGGCAGAAGACCAGGCCGGCCTGTTCTATTCCTGGACCAATGATGCAAACCTCAATAAATGGAGCGCGCCAGTCAGGATCAACGGAAACAACAGTCACTTTACAGCTGCCACGATAGCCGTGAACAGCAAAGGGGACAAGCATGTAATCTTCATCGGTGACGGTCCGAAGATGTATTACACAAAAGCCGCTTCAGGCAGCTCAAGCTTCTCTGAACCAACGGAACTCCCTGGACGGCCTCTATTCGACAGCAGAGGTGTGGTTACCGCGCTGGATTCAAGCGGCACCCTTCATGTCGCCTTCATAGCAGCGGAAGAACCTTCATACGAATCGTCCAACAGGATTGGGTTACAGTACACGAGTTATAATCCTTCGACGAAGAAATGGTCCTCCCCTCAGGTAGTTATCCCCGTCGCCACAATTTCCGACAGGGGAGAGATCAGCATGGCAGCCAGCGATCCCCAAATCATCTATATTGCAACTTCTTTGGTGAACAGAGTCAGTCTGGATGCATATAAGAGCGAAAATGGCGGCAGTTCTTGGAAAAAGAGCACTGTTTCTACCGATCGGCCCCATAATGACCCGAGTATTGTCGTGGCAGGCGACAAGTCAGTTACTGTCGGCTGCGGCTTCACCACTGGAAGCGAAGAAGAACAGGAGGCAAGAATCTTCCGGAGCACCGATGGTGTGACATGGAGTCCTGCCGTCATTATCCCAAACCGTACTGATGTAATTATCGTGCTTGACAGTAAAGGAAAGGCAGCAGTATTTACAAAAGTTTCGACTGGATCAAACGAGGACATGAAATACGTCTATAAAGAAAACTGAATTGGTATCCATCGAAAATGTCATATGTAAAGAGCCCCACTTCTCGATTGGGGAGGGGGCTCTTTTTCACTTAGGTTTTCAGCTGAAACTACCGGTCTACATATCAAGATCCCATCCGTGATTATATCCTGATTGTCTAAAGGATGTCAGGAAAGAAGTCCCTCTGGCGCAGATGAGACGGAAAAGTCACCTGGTCTGCTCTAGAACGAATTGTTTCGTGAAGTTAACTCCCAGTTTTTTAGCCCGGTCCAGAACCTGAGGATTGGGAAAGGTTTCACCACGGCAGCTGCCGTCACCTCTTCCGTGATAATAATCTTCAGCACATTCCAGCGTCTGAAGATCATACTGTTTAGCCTCTCGATATGCCTGGAATGACCAGTCATCATAATAGCTGATGAAACAGCATAGCCAGAGAGCTGTGAGCACGACTCCTCGTAAAACCTGTGACTTCAGAACATGCCACCACCCGATCGCCATGAACGGGATCATCAGGAAGCCGATTTCCGCGTAGCGGGATGTTTTGGCACCGTAGAAATTCACGTCGGTCCGCGCCATAGTTACCACGGCAAGAACAATCAATATCCCTGCGTTTGCGGCAATGAGGCTCCAGGTAACGTTCTGCCAGCGGGTTTCGGAGTTACAGAGCAGTACTCCAAGTGGCAAAATCACCATAATGAGACATATAAAACCCGGGAATACACTCAGGCCCTGAAAACCAAAGCTGAAACTGACCATATTCAGGAAATCGTTCCAGTAGCCTGACTCCCAGGGATACAGATATTTGTGCGGCCAGGCCTCTGCCGGGCTCTTGTATCCGTAGAACCAGGAGCAGAATATCAAGCCCATGACCATTACCTCCGTCACAAGCAGTCTGCGTAATGTTGCGGCGTCACTGTTCTGACTCATTCTCGCAACGATATAGACCACGCTGCAACTTAAATAGACCGATGCCAGTACCGTCCCCGGAGCAAGAGAGTACGTCGCCAGCCCGGAGAAAATACAAAACAGCCCTGTGGACCTGACGGAAATATCCTTTGGAGCCGCATAACACAAGGACAGGCACGCAAAAAGAACTGCGAAATGGTAGTCGGATTGCAGAGCCCAACGGTGATTTTCCCAGGCGATCGGCGACAGAACGAACAGCAGAAAAAACGGAAAAAGGATGAATTTACCCTTACCGATCAGCTTGTTCTTGAGAAATGCCAGGGACAGCAATATACCGCCGAACAAAACGTAATTGAACAGTTTCTGCGCCCTGTAATCCAGGCTGAACAGCCTCAGATTGAGCCAGCCCAGGATTTTTGTCAGGACAATTCTGTGTTCCAGCTCCTGCTTGAATATCCAGTGCCATGGAAAAGCTCTTCCCAGATTGCCCGGCTCAAAATAGATCCAGTCATCACTATAGGGAACATCCACAGAATATGCACATATGCCGTAAAACTGGTACAGATAGACGGACAGCAACAACAACCAGGCAACCACGCTGCCGAAAAGCTGCCTGCGCGGCAGCTCGGCCCCCATACGAATAACAACAGCCAGGCATATGCCTATCAGGAACAGCCCGGAAGAAGCCCCTGCGGCAAGAGCCAGTCTTTCGTCAATGCTCCGGCGGATACCAAAGTCAGGGATGGATGAAATAGCAGCCGAGCCATCATCGCCAAACTTCAGTGCCGGATGGCCAGGATCGCACTTCGTTCGGACAACATGATCACCACGCAGGCATTCTTGCGAACAGTCATCGGCATTAGTCCAGCTATAAGTGATGGCATCATTCGACAGCATGATTCTGCTGATGGCAAAGTTTCCGGATGTGGCCAGAGGGGCAATTCGTACCGAGTCAAGCGGCATGGCAGGGAGTTCGACTACATATCCTCCAAGCTCCGGTTCCACGGGGAAGGAAATACTTTTCCTGCGTGAAGGATTCGCTCCCTGGACGACAATCTCCCCTTTGCCATTCTGGGCTGATTTTGCCTCAAGTACCAGAGTTGCAGAGCGATGACCGGTCAGGGTGAAAACCAGGAATCCAGCTACCAGCGAGCAGACGAGCGCTACAGAAATGATTGGCTTTGACATAGCCATGGCAGGATCTTCTTTATTAATTTAGTTATGAAACAACTGCACTTCATTATTTCTCACCAGAAGGAGCGGCCAGCTGCCTGGTAAAATGAACGTTAAGGCTCTTCGCACGTGCAAAGTAATCCTTTATCGAAAAAGGATAGATTTCCGGGAGAAGGAAGTCTCCCCCTTCTCTCTCCTGGCGCTCGAGGTTTTCGATCAGCATCAGATCCAGCTGTTTTGATACGCGATATGGATTCCCCGACCAGTTGTCAAATAAGGAACCAAATAATGACAGCCACAACAGCAACAAAAAGGAAAAACGCTGCTTCCTCGATCGTAATATGAGCCACCAGGCAACTGCAAGCAGAGGGATCAGCATGAAGCCGAATTCCGCATATCTGGATGTTTTCCCAGCCCCTGCCAGGCTCCCTCTCGCCATGGCAATGGATGCCAGCACTGCCAGAATGCCAATGATTCCGGTTGCAACCTGCCAGTGCCCGGAATTGCCTCTGGTCTGTTTTGGGAACAGCAGCAGGACAATGGTAGAGACGGTTAAAAGCAGGTAAAGCAAGCCAGGCAGAGCGCTGTCGATTTCAAAGCCAAATCCGAGCCCCATCAGGTCAAGGAAACAACCCCAGAACTGGCTGCCGAAAACAGAGACCCGCGGTGTCGAAAGGGGATTGGGCTCGTACCCGAAGTACCATGACAGTATCCCCGCGCCAGCAATACCGTAACTTACAGCCAGCGACAACAATACCTGCTTTGAGGTGATCTCATGACGCCATCTTAGCATGGCAATATACGCGGACCTGCACAACAGATAGACGCAGGCAATGACAACACCGGCCGAAAACGTTGTGATCGCCGCCAGCAGAGTAATTGAGAACAGGATGGTTGAACGCAATGTGATTCTTTCTTCATATGCGAAGTAGAGAGCCACGACAGCAAATACCAGAACCAGATGTATCTGCGATTGATACGAGAACAGATGATTCTCATAATTTATGGAAGAGGTCAGGAAAACAAAAAATGCCGGAAACAGTACAAACTCCCTCTTCCCGGCAACCATACCCTTCAGTTTCAGGATTGCGGCTAACAGTCCCAGAAAGAGCAGGTAATTGAAGATCTTCTGGAGAGCGAAATCCAGGCCGAACAGCCTGTAGTTGATCCAGGCCATCAGCTTGGTCGGGACTATCCGGTGATCCAGGGCGAACCGGTATATCCAGGACAGGGAAAAGTCGCGCTGAAGAGCGTTTGGCTTGAAATACTCCCACTCCTCCCAAAACGGCACATCGACGGCGTTATGGCAGATCAGATAAAACTGGATCAGACAGCAGACCATCAGAGACAACTGTGCAACCCTGCCCGCACAGATCAGCAATCGATCTTCAGCCTCGTATTCCGGCACTCGCCGGCAGAACCATGCGCCAAGAAACAATGCCCCTGAAAAGGTGCCCAGGGCAGCCACGACACGGTATCTCAGCGTGTTTGCATAGCCGGTCGAGGGTATGGACGAGATGGTTATCGACAAGTCATCATTCGTTGTCAGGAATGGCCCATCTTTGTCACAAACCTCCCTGCGCATCTTGCCGCCGATCGGAAATTTGCGTTCGCAACCCCCTTGAGCATCCCACACATAGGTAATGCCTCGGTTTGACAGCAGGATTCTGTCGATCTCGAACTTCCCCCTGCCTGCCAGCGCTTCGATCCTGATGGTTCTTGGATGTACCGCCGGCAGCTCGATAGGATAGAAGCTCTTATCGCCCGTACTGTTTCCTGTTTCAAACCACAGGTAGGATCTTTTCCCGGAATCATCTTCGACAGCAACCCGCCGCTTCCCCGTTTCCAGTGTTCTGGTCTCTATTACCAGAGTGGATGTTCCGTAACGCGTCAGGAAAAATGCCGCAATGCAGATGCAAAGAGAGCAGAGTACCAGCCCGACATATATTTTTTGCCTTGTACGTGTCATATGATCATCTCTGCATGCCGGTCCGACATATTCTAACCGGCGATGTCCGGCAGGCTGCATCCAAAGCTATCTTTCCGCGGATATCATATATAACGACTCGTCGCCTTCGGTTGCAACCAGTTTGAAGGCGCCGGACTGACCGTTGATGATGCTTTGATACAAAGGAAAGCCGTAAAGAAACCGGTTATTGACCGTATCCTTATGAATAGAAACGACTCGAATGTTTTTTTCCAGAAGCAGGCGCCGGATTTCCGGGATAGCGAGATTTCGATCGAATACAAAGCTTGCCTCCGGACTCCAGACCATCACCGGCCTGAAACGTGTATGCCGCTGCAGGATGATGGCCAGGTAGGAATTCGAGGTCAAAACGCCTGTCGCCGGCAGTTTCGTCGTCTGCAGCTGATTTGCCATCTCCTGAGTGCCCAGACAGATCTCCGGAGTACCGGTATAGGAATAGGATATTGCGGAAATTATGTGCCTGGGAGAGAACGGGTGCGAGAACGAAAAGGCAACGGCATAACCTGCGCAGCACGCGGCAAATAGCATAAATGCACCGCGAAGTCGAGTGCCGCCCCTTTCCATAAGCATGCAGCATGCAGCACCGGCTGACATCGACAACGTCACGGTTGCAGGAGTAAGCATCCTCAAACTGTACAAGGCTCCGCCGGAAGTTTGTCCCAGAGACCATAGCCACAGGATGACGATCAATGCCGTTGTTAATATCAAAGGGACGGAATCGCGCCAGAAGACGATCAGATAAGGAATTCCGGCCAAGGTTGCAAGAGGCGCCCCGATAAGGATTGCGCCCAGCACTCTTGACCATTCCAGCAGATCCAGCCGGTAAAACGAGTAAATTTCCTTGTAGGATTCCATGATGGCCGTGTGGATTGCATTGACCTTGAACCCTCCCGGAATCAGATGTGAATAGAGAGGATTTCCGGTGAGTGCCCAGTTTCTCAGGTACCACGGAGCCGAGAAGGTTACCGCTATGAGCACAAAAAGCGGCAGATACTTTCGAGTTTTTGGGTGCCAAGCCAAAGTCGCAAAACCTGCCAGTGACAGCGCCGGTCCGTAGTCACGCGCTAAAGCACCCAATGCAGCAAATAGCGCCGCGGAAACAACCAGCGAAATTCTTGGATTACGTACCGCCGCCCATGCAAAACAGAGTTGACCGGCAACGGATAAAGCGGTGAATCCGGTCTCCTGACCAATGGCATTTCCGCCGATGAACAGTGTCGAAACGGACAGCGCGGCCAGAGAGAAGCAGGCAGCACGAGACCCGAACGCCACCGAAGTCCCATAAAAAGTTAGCGCCATGACGGAAACAAGTTGCAACACTACCGATATCGACGTCGCCGACATTATCGGTTTTCCTATGCAGACATATAGCCACCAATACACAGTGGCAACGAGAGGAGGAATGCCGTCGGGATAAACATAAATGGAGAAATCCCGGGCAGTGACGGGTGGATAAAAATCAAGAGATTCATGCTGCAATATGGCACGAGCCAGAGCTTCCCAGCGGAAGAAAGTGTCGAAGCCGCTAAGAGGGTACATTGTGGTACGGAACATAACCGCAAGAACAATAATCAGAGCAAACCCGATACAGACGAATTTCAGGAATGAAGGTAGATGAATATTTTCAGCAGAGAAGAGATCCGGCGAGCGGAAAGATTTTCGTGAATAGATCAGAATATAGCTCAGTGCGGTCCATACGCACAAAGCAACTGCCATAGTGCTAAGACAGATTGGCACCTGCACGACCGCAAAGAGAATCATGAACTCAACCATGATCAGGACAGAAAATGGGAATGCAACTAACCAGCAGTTATTAATGCGTAGTGATCGGGCTAAGGAATGACCAGGGAGCATCAGCCCCATCATGGCTATCACAAAGCCACTAATTGCCAATACTTCGGGCATTAATAATGATCTCCATTATGCCGGGAGCCACAGTCGATATCTTTGCCGCTGAATGAAAACAACGCCCCTCCTTTTTTCATCCCTTCATCTGACCCCATTTGAGAAGGGAAACTGCCTGGCAAAATGGAACCGAGTCCTATTGTTTTAAAGGATTAAGAATCATGCACCTGCTTACGGCTTGTTATGTTTTTTGCACGTGTGTAGTATGTAATATTGCATATTAGCAGGCTGTTGAAAAACAAATAGAGAAAACAGCCGTTTTATAGCAGTATTTAGCGCATAGCAGGTTTCAATTATTGAGGAAAGTTATGCGCGGGATTGACGGTCAAACAGAAACTCTTTTTGCTTATGTATCTCCTGAAGCTTTTGCTCAACGCTCAAATAAGGTCGATTTTCAACGGCCTGTTAGACTTAATTTTAAGAGTGGTTAAAATGGCTTTATTTCAGAATATAACGATAAATATCTTCCTGATATTACCAGTCATACTTATGCTTATTTATAGTACTATAAATAAATCAAGCAAATATTTACAAGACGGTCTTGTTTTAGCGTCTGTTTTTGCAATTTCAATATTACATAGATTGCCATACGTTTTGATGAATGCGCCGTTAAGCCATGACGAAGATATTTTACTTACGTTTGGCATCAATCTTAAATTTAATCACATGATATTTGACACTATTGAACCGACAACGCAAGGCATAATACATGCCTATGTTCCGATGTTTATTGAATTGAGTAGCCAAATTCACAAGTATGCATATAGCTCGTTACATTTACTATCAGTTTTGATTCATGTGATTTGCATATTTGTAATGTACAAAGCAATTAAGAACATGTTTTCATTTGAAAGCGCCATATTTGCTACGTATCTAGGCATGTTATTTTTTATTTTTAACAAATTGCAGGATTTCATACATTATCACAATGAAATAGAATCTATTCTATTATTAGCCCTGACAATATATCTATCATCGTTAATATCCATGAGAAGTGACAGATACAAGATGGCCGTTTGTACCAATGGTTTACTACTAGGGATGACCCCATATTCAAAACTACAAGCAATTCCGATAGCTATCGTGTTTTTTACATGGTGTATTTACTTAATATGCAAGAATTATATTAATAAAATAACAATCCTGACAATGTATACAACTTGCTGCCTGTTACCAACCATAATATTACTAATATTGTTAAACACGCGTAATTTGCTTGATGACTTTATATTTTATTATGTAAAGTCTAATATGTATTATCACAACAATACAAGTTTACCAGATAATATATTGTCCATGCTCAGCAGTACACCTATCAATGTTGCCTGTTCTATGTTTATTGCTGCTTGCTTGATAATTTATTCTTTTAATAAGTTATCAAACAAGCAATTTAATTATTTATTAATTGCAATATTAACATCAAGTCTCTACTCAATAGCCCGTACTGGACATTCGTTTCCTCATTACTTTTCATATTTGTTCATATTTGTGACATTGGCTGGTTCATACTGCTTTAGTACTTTTAAGACAGATAAGCAGAAATTGACATGCACTATTGTTGTTAATCTGACTTGTATATTACTCTCATTAAATTCATTTGAGCACCGCAAGGAACGACTTACAGGGGACTATTTTTCTCCAATACGTCAGAGCGCTGCATCAAAGGCAATTCTTGGTCTCTCTTTAACATCAGGGGAGAGCTTGGTAGTATGGGGTTGGTATCCAATATTAAATATTGAAACTGGATTGCCATCTGGCACAAAAGAAAATCATTCGTATTATTCATCTCATAGCTTATTAAAAAATGACTTCGAAAACCGGTATGTTAAAGATATGATTAAGAACCAACCATTATTTTTTGTGGATAGCAAGGTAATGATGCTGGATGAATATGTTCCTTTCGAATCTAAAAAAGAGATATCGAAATATATCAATGACAATTATGTATTCTATCGTACGCTATCTGGTAGTGACTATTACGACAATAATATGGTTGATATATACATCAACAAAAACCGTATTGCCAAGTGATTACTGTCTCATAATCGATGAATTCAATTTTTTAGATATTTCCGGAATTAATTCAAGTTTATTGTACAATGCCTTGGCAATAATCCGATTTCCTTCTTCAGAATAATGCCCTGCAAAACGAGTAAATTGGGGAAGTGCCTTATCATCAGGAATGAACATTCTCCCCCTGCCTTTACCAAGTTTCTCCATTTCCGGCGTCAGGTCAATAAAATACCAATCGTTTTTCCTGCTCATCTGACGAATTCCACCACGAATGTCATCGAAATCCTCATTATTACTATTGGGGAGCCATACCAATACAAATATACTACCCTTGGCCTTGTTGATTCTCTCAAGGTTTAATAAAATTTGTTCCAAAATCTGCTCCTTATGCTCAACAGTAGCCTTAATTTCACTGCTGCTTTCTTTCCTAATAAACCTGGTTAGCAGGGTAACTGTTGATAAATTGTTTACAATTTCCCTGTTTCTTGTAAACCACCTGAAAACATAAGAAATTTTCGGTACTGGTGTATTACAGGTTACAAGAGAACCGCTTTCAAGTTTCAAAAACGGTTTGGCATATCCAAACATTTCACTACGAACCATTCTTACGAAGTCATCCCCGATAAATGCAACAAGATGGACGTCATGATCAAATTTGGTCCCGTCACGCATATACCACAAATAAATCTGATCTAACCCATATCCACCCTGTCCCATGTTTACCGTTTCGACAGCGCTGTTGTAGCTCGTCAATATATTTGGCCATGTCTGTTTATTTGACACGCCATACCCCATAGTAAATGAGTCCCCTGAACAGATTATTCTGACTTTTTTTTCAGGGACCTTAATACTGAAGTCGTAATCGCTGCGAAAACCCTGCCCATTTATTCTGATTTCCTTGCCAGTACCGTAAAAATCAGCAATGTGTTTGCTCGGGATATTCACCCACCCCAGTTCAGGGTCATATTTGGTGTGAAACCTTTCCGCAAGTTCCGTAGATCTAGATTCTTGAAGGTTCATACAAAAAAGAATAATGCCGGAGAAACCCTCCGTCAGCACAAGCAGCAAAAACAATATCACCAGATTCAAAAAAACCAGTTTTATTGCTTTCCGGATATCCATTTCAAAAACTCCTTGGAATCAAACCAATACCTCCTGCAAACCGGACTATTGGTCGGGGAGGGAGAATAAATGCATTCTGAAGCTGGTTAACTTTCCCTATGTATGCGGATCATTGCAAGATCGGAGGATTTACCACATCTTCTCCAGTTGGCCTTAACATAGATGTGATCGCGTTCGCCCCGAGAAGCAGCGCCATGGTACCGAAGCGAACCGGTATTTTGCCGGCCGACAGCAGTGCCAAGAAAGGGAAAGCAGTTGCCAGGCTCCGGCGCACCCCAAAAAAACGGGCGAACAGATACCCTGGAAGGGATAATCCGCTGACCGCTGTTATCAATTTGATAAAAAACACCGGCTAGAATCCTTTGCAGTTTTTCCATGAAGAATCGCTGCACACATTTTGAACCATTACCACATTTTTTGCAGGTCGGCTCTGGTATAGGTCTGATTGCGCTCGCAATAATACGAGCCAGACCCTTTCCGGGCCAGCCGAAGGGGGTCCTTGTTAAACAGCCGGTAAAGGAAGGCAAGCGGCGTCAGGATGAGATAGAACATGATGGTTAGAAGAACCTTGTTGCTCAAACTGCCAAGTATAATGGAGAACTTCAGCCAGATCCGGGTAATTAGCCTGGCCAATGGCGGGACAAACAGAGCGATAACCAGAAAACCCATGGCCAGGTAAACTAAAAGCTGACTCCGGAGCCTTGTCCCGAAGAGCAGAGCCAACAGGGCAAACACTGCCATAGTCTCCAGTTGCTTCTTCCTTGTAGCTGTGACAGCTTCTCTCTCCATCTTGACCTCGCAAATACGTCGGTGAAATCATCACCGCTCATCAAGCAGACTGTTTGCCCTTATGCTGTCGAAAATCGCCTCGCTGGCAAGTCCGTTGGCCAAGGAATTCATGTGAGAATCCTCTCCGCTGACCCATAATGATTTGCCGGGAAACTTCCCGAATACCGGCAGGAGATCGAGGAAAGGCACTCCTCCCTCCGCGGCAATGCCGCGGATGAAGTCCGTCGCAAATCCGAACGGGTAGTTTTCAAGACGCCGCAGGTCGGGAATATTTACTACCAGCAGCCTGATGTTTCTGCTTTTGCATAAAGCGACGAGCTCCTGCAGGGATTGTCTATTCCGCTGCAAACCGGGAGCCCCGGCCGCATATATCCTGCGGTAGTAAGCGTTCAGCCAGTCACCCTCCTCCCCCATCATCGCCAGTTGCTGCAGTTTAGTGCGCATGTAGCCGAGCAGATAAAAATGCTTCTGCAGCCAGTAACTCACCGTGCCCAGCTTTGGGGTTGGTTCCACGTCATTGATGTAATACATCAGCACAACCAGATCGGGGTTCAGCGCCAGCCCTTTTTGTTTGAACAGCTCCACCTCCATGGAACTGTTGTAGTTGCCCACCCCAAAATTGATAACTTTCGCACCGGCCTTATCCTTAGTGAACTTTTGCTCCAGTTGTCGGGAGAAAGTGGCTTCAAACGGCACCCCCCAGCCGAGCGTATAGGAATCGCCGAGGAAAACAACCCTCTTGCACCCGGCCGGTTTGATGGAAGCCCGTTCCATATCCCGCATACCGATGGAGTTGGTTCTGATTTCTGCGCCGTAATAGGTCCCTGTTCTGTTGGCCCGGTGATGAAAAGGAAGTTTCTTTCCCGGCAGGGGCTGTTTCATCTCTGCAGCGTAACGCCACATTTCGAAGTCATAGCTCGGGACAAGGCGGCAAATGACCCTGACAGACACTTCAGCAAGCAGCAGGCAGAGAAGCAGGGACATGAGAGCTACACCGATATTCTGACAAAGCCTTTTCATGACATTGTCACTGGGACAACGGCTTGTTGGCCACAGCCCCGCAACGTCATCCGGGAAAACGGATATCTCACCGCTCTCCTCCCACGGCAGCAGCACGCCCACGGCTTATCCTCTCCGCCAGGTACTTCGCGACTGCATCGACCCCTGCCTGTGACCAGTGCCCTTCCATGTTCAGGTATGCACCCGGTGTCCCTTGCAGCAGCTCGCGAAGGTCAATGACGTCCATTCCCGCTTCTGTCGCATGGCTGACAAAGCGGCTGGCTGCATCATCCTTGTATTTCATATAGGCCTTCATGTCTGCGATCGCCGTATAATACCCGGACATTCTTGAATCGACAGAAAAACCGTCAGGAATGACCACCAGCGAAAACCTGACCCCCTTCTGACGACAAAGCTCGGCAGCAGCCTCAACCCATCTGAAAGAATATTCGGCAGGAACAAAATCCAGTGGTTGCAGCCCCTTGGCAACCTTTGTAGCAATATCGAGATAATAGCTGCGAAACTTTCCGTCATCAGGGTGGCGCAGCATGGAGAAGAACCTGTTTCGCTCTGCTGAGGATGCCTTGGCGAGAACAGCTTTGAGCTGTACCTGCTCGTTGGGCGGGAAAAAGGAGAGGTACGTCCTTTCCGTGTCCTGATCATCGGCCGTCTTGCCGAAAATCTCCTTGAGTTCCAGTTCGTGCTTCAACAGCGAACCGCCCTTGAACCAGGCACGCAGGACCTGCCGACGTTCGTTGCTGATAACCTGGTCAAGAGAATTCAGCCCAATAATCTGGAGAAATGA
>Ga0134124_10001980_pt1 | contig 16484 bp, 29 predicted proteins | sample KB304_FD_96880 | JGI IMG/M metagenome (GOLD analysis project Ga0134124, IMG submission 96880) | Terrestrial soil microbial communities without Nitrogen fertilizer from Kellogg Biological Station, Michigan, USA - KB3-0-4 | ecosystem: Environmental > Terrestrial > Soil > Unclassified ...
AGACCATGTCCAAAGGCAAATTTGAGCGCACCAAGCCGCACGTGAACGTGGGCACGATCGGTCACGTGGACCACGGCAAGACGACGCTGACGGCGGCGATCACGACGGTGCTGTCCAAGAAATTCGGCGGAGAGGCCAAGGCCTACGACCAGATCGACGCGGCCCCCGAAGAAAAGGCGCGCGGCATCACCATCAACACCGCGCACGTGGAGTACGAGACCTCCAAGCGCCACTACGCCCACGTCGACTGCCCGGGCCACGCCGACTACATCAAGAACATGATCACCGGCGCCGCGCAAATGGACGGCGCCATCCTGGTGGTGTCGGCCGCCGACGGCCCCATGCCGCAGACCCGCGAGCACATCCTCCTCGCCCGCCAGGTGGGCGTGCCCTACATCATCGTGTTCATGAACAAGGCGGACATGGTCGATGACAAGGAGCTGCTCGAACTGGTGGAAATGGAAGTGCGGGAACTGCTCTCCAAGTACGAATTCCCCGGCGACGACACCCCCATCATTATCGGCTCGGCCCTCAAAGCCCTGGAAGGCGACACCGGCGACCTGGGGGAAGGCGCCATCATGAAGCTGGCCGACGCCCTCGACAGCTACATCCCCAACCCCGAGCGGGCCATCGACGGCGCGTTCCTGATGCCGGTGGAAGACGTGTTCTCCATCTCCGGGCGCGGCACCGTGGTGACCGGGCGGGTGGAGCGCGGCGTGGTCAAAGTGGGCGAAGAACTGGAAATCGTGGGCCTGAAGGCCACCGCCAAGACCGTGTGCACGGGCGTGGAAATGTTCAGGAAGCTGCTGGACCAGGGCCAGGCGGGCGACAACATCGGCGTGCTCCTGCGCGGCACCAAGCGCGAGGAAGTCGAGCGCGGCCAGGTGCTCTCCAAACCCGGCTCCATCACCCCGCACACCAAGTTCGAGTGCGAAGTGTACGTGCTGTCCAAGGAAGAAGGCGGACGCCACACCCCGTTCTTCAACAACTACCGGCCGCAGTTCTACTTCCGCACCACCGACGTGACCGGGTCGGTGGAGCTCCCCAGCGGCACCGAAATGGTGATGCCGGGGGACAACATCAAGATGGTGGTGACACTGATCGCCCCCATCGCCATGGAGCAGGGCCTGCGCTTTGCCATCCGCGAGGGCGGCAAGACCGTCGGCGCCGGCGTGGTCGCGAAAATCATCGAGTAATTGGAATCGTCATGCAAAGCCAAAAAATCCGTATCCGCCTGAAGGCGTTCGACTACCGGCTCATCGACCAGTCGGCGCTGGAAATCGTCGATACGGCCAAGCGCACCGGCGCCGTGGTCAAGGGACCCGTGCCGCTGCCCACGCGCATCGAGCGCTTTGACGTGCTGCGCTCGCCGCACGTCAACAAGACCTCGCGCGACCAGTTCGAGATGCGCACCCACCTGCGCCTGATGGACATCATCGACCCCACGGACAAGACCGTGGACGCGCTGATGAAGCTCGACCTGCCGGCAGGCGTGGACGTGGAGATCAAGCTGTAACTGTACGAAGCGCAATAAGCGAACTCGGACAGGACGAATTTTAGAAAAAGGATTTGGCAGCACCCGGTCTGTAGCCCAACGGAGTCAAGTGGGCGCACAACACCGGCAGGATGAAGGGCCAACCAATTGCAGTTGGCACCCTGGTTGAGCAGAACCTCCAGGGCAATATCTAAACAAGAGGGCTAGTACCATGAGTTTGGGACTCGTTGGCCGCAAGGTCGGCATGACCCGCATTTTCACCGACGAGGGCGATTCGCTCCCGGTGACCGTGCTGGACGTGTCCGACAACCGCGTCACCCAGATCAAGACCGGCGCCACCGACGGCTATGTGGCCGTGCAGGTGGCCTACGGCAAGCGCCGTGCTTCCCGCGTGAGCAAGCCCATGGCGGGCCATTTCGCCAAGGCCGGCGTCGAAGCCGGGCACATCCTGCGCGAATTCCGCATTTCCGAAGCCGACGCCGGCAACCTCAAGGTGGGCGGCAAGATCGGCGTGGACATTTTCCAGGTCGGCCAGAAGGTGGATGTCTCGGGCACGTCGCAGGGCAAGGGCTTCTCGGGCGTCATCAAGCGCCACAACTTCTCCTCCAACCGCGCCAGCCACGGCAACTCCGTGACCACCAACGCGCCCGGCTCCATCGGACAGGCGCAGGATCCCGGCCGCGTGCTGCCCGGAAAGCGCATGGCCGGCCACCTCGGCAACGTCAAGCGCACGGTGCAGAGCCTGGAAGTGGTGCGCCTCGACCCCGCGCGCCAACTGGTGCTGATCAAGGGCGCCGTGCCCGGCAGCCGCGGCGGCGACGTGGTGATCAGGCCCGCGGCCAAGCCCGGCAAGCCCAAGGCAGCCCCCGCGGCCAAGCCGGCAGCCAAGGCTGCGGGCAAAGCCCCGGCCAAGAAGTGAGGTAGGCAATGGAACTCAAGCTCATCGACGACAAGGGCCAGAGCGCGTCCACCGTGGCCGCTTCCGACGCCCTGTTCGCGCGCGAATACAACGAATCGCTGGTGCACCAGATCGTGGTGGCCTACCGCGCCAACGGCCGCAGCGGCACGCGCGCCCAGAAGGGGCGCAGCGACGTCATCCACTCCGGCAAGAAGCCGTGGCGCCAGAAAGGCACCGGCCGCGCCCGCGCCGGCGACAACGCCAGCCCATTGTGGCGCGGCGGCGGAAAGATCTTCCCCAGCTCGCCCGACGAGAACTTCAGCCAGAAGGTGAACCGCAAGATGTACCGCGCCGGGATGTGCTCCATCCTGTCGCAGCTGGCGCGCGAAGACCGCCTCAAGGTGGTGGAGAGCCTGGCGCTGTCCGCTCCCAAGACCAAGCTGCTGGCCGACAAGCTGAAGGGCATGGGCATCACCGAGGCGCTGCTCATCACCGACAGCGTGGATGCGAACCTGCAGCTGTCCTCGCGCAACCTGCCCAACGTGCTGGTGGTGGACGTGGACCACGCCGACCCGGTTTCGCTGATCCGTTACCGCAACGTCATTCTCACCCGCGGCGCCGTGGCCAAATTCGAGGAGCGCCTGAAATGAGCACCCAACAACGATTGATGCAGGTCCTGCTCGCGCCGACCGTGTCGGAAAAGAGCACCTTCGTGGGCGAGAAGAACAACCAGGCGGTGTTCCGCGTGGCCGACGACGCCACCAAGCCCGAGATCAAGGCGGCGGTCGAGCTCATGTTCAAGGTCAAGGTGCAGAGCGTGCAGGTCACCAACGTGAAGGGCAAGGAAAAGCGCTTCGGCCGCTTCATGGGACGCCGGCGCAGCTGGAAAAAGGCCTATGTGTGCCTTGCGCCCGGCCAGGAAATCAACTTTCAGGCGGTGGAGTAATCCATGGCACTCGTCAAGATCAAACCCACTTCCAATGGCCGCCGCGGCGTGGTCAAGGTCGTCAATCCCGACTTGCACAAGGGCAAGCCGGTCGCGGCGCTGGTGGAGAAGCAATCCAAGCGCGCCGGACGCAACAACGCCGGCCGCGTCACCATGCGCCACCAGGGCGGCGGGCACAAGCAGCAGTACCGCATCATCGACTTCCGCCGCAACAAGGACGGCATCCCGGCCAAGGTGGAGCGCCTGGAATACGATCCCAACCGCAGCGCCAACCTGGCCCTGCTGTGCTACGGCGACGGCGAGCGCCGCTACATCATCGCCCCCAAGGGCGTGAGCGTGGGCACGCAACTGCTGTCCGGCATCGAGGCGCCGATCAAGCCGGGCAATACCCTGCCGCTGCGCAACATCCCGGTGGGCACCACCATCCACTGCGTCGAAATGCAGCCCGGCCGCGGCGCCCAGATCGCGCGCTCGGCCGGCACTTCGGTGCAGCTCCTGGCGCGCGACGGCAGCTACGCCCAGGTGCGGCTGCGCTCCGGCGAAATCCGCAAGGTGCACGTGGAGTGCCGCGCCACCGTGGGTGAAGTGGGCAACGAAGAGCACAGCCTGCGTTCCATCGGCAAGGCCGGCGCGATGCGCTGGCGCGGCGTCCGACCGACGGTGCGCGGCGTGGCCATGAACCCGATCGATCACCCGCACGGTGGTGGCGAGGGCAAGACCGCCGCCGGCCGCGATCCGGTGAGCCCGTGGGGCGTTCTGACCAAGGGCTACAAGACCCGCAGCAACAAGCGCACGCGCGGGATGATCATCCAGTTCCGGAACAAGAAATAGAGGCGACCATGGCACGTTCAGTCAAGAAGGGTCCGTTCGTGGACCATCATCTGGTGGCCAAGGTCGACAAGGCCCGTTCCGGCAACGACAAGCGTCCGATCAAGACCTGGTCGCGGCGCTCCACGGTGCTGCCCGATTTTGTCGGCCTGACCATCGCGGTGCACAACGGCAAGCAGCACGTGCCGGTGTACATCTCCGAAAACATGGTCGGGCACAAGCTCGGCGAATTCGCGCTCACCCGCACCTTCAAAGGCCACTCGGCCGACAAGAAGGTAGCGGCGGAAAAGAAGTGAGGTAGGACATGGAAACCCAAGCCAAGCTGTACGGCGTTCGCCTCTCGGCGCAGAAAGGGCGCCTGGTCGCCGACCAGGTGCGCGGCATGCCCGTGGAGAAGGCGCTCGACCTGCTCACCTTCAGCCCGAAGAAGGGCGCGCGCATCCTGAAGAAGGTGCTGGAGTCGGCCATCGCCAACGCCGAGCACAATGACGGCGCCGACGTGGACGAGCTGCTGGTCAAGCGCGTGATGGTCGAGCAGGGCACCACCATGAAGCGCTTCATGGCCCGCGCCAAGGGGCGCGGCAACCGCATCAGCAAGCCCACCTGCCACATCTTCGTCACCGTGGGCGACGAGGAGAAGAAGGCGGCGCGCAAGCCTGCGGCCAAAAAAACCGCGGCGAAAAAGTAAAGGACAGCCATGGGACAGAAAATTCATCCGACCGGGTTCCGGCTCGCCGTCAACAAGAACTGGGGTTCGCGCTGGTTCGCCAACAGCAAGAACTTCCCCGGCATGCTGAACGAGGACCTCAAGGTCCGCGATTACCTCAAGGGCAAGCTGGGGCACGCCTCGGTGGGCAAGGTGGTGATCGAGCGTCCGGCCAAGGACGCACGCATCACCATCCATTCGGCCCGGCCCGGCGTGGTCATTGGCAAGAAGGGCGAGGACATCGAAATCCTCAAGACGGAACTGCGCAAGCTGCTGGGCGTGCAGATGGTGCACGTCAACATCGAGGAAATCCGCAAGCCCGAGGTGGACGCCCAGCTCATCGCCGACTCCATCACCCAGCAGCTCGAGAAGCGCATCATGTTCCGCCGCGCCATGAAGCGCGCCATGCAGAATGCCATGCGCCTGGGCGCGCAGGGCATCAAGATCATGAGCGCCGGCCGCCTGAACGGCGCCGAGATTGCGCGCACCGAGTGGTACCGCGAGGGCCGCGTGCCCCTGCACACGCTGCGCGCCGACATCGACTACGGCTTTTCCGAAGCCAAGACCACCTACGGCGTCATCGGCGTGAAGGTGTGGGTATACAAGGGCGAGGTGCTGGCCAAGAACGAACAGCCCGCCGCCTTGCCCATGCCCCAGAGCGAAGAGCCTTCGCGCACCCGGCGGGCTCCCGGTCCCCGTCCGGCCCGCGCCGACGGCGACGCCAAGGGTCCGGCCGGCCGCGACGCCAAGCCGCGCGCCCCGGCGCGTCCGCGTGCCGGCGCCGCGAAGAAGGCCGAGGGCGAAGCGCCCGCGGCCGCTGCCGCACCCGCCGCCGCTCCGGCCGCCGCCGAGGAAAAGAAGCCCCCGGTGCGCCGCGTGCGCAAGGCCAAGGACGACGCGGGAAGCCCCCCGTCTTCCGGGCAGTAACAGACAGAGCAATAGGAGAGCGAAGTGCTCCAACCCTCGAGAACCAAATACCGGAAGCAGCAGAAGGGCCGCAACAAGGGCGTGGCCACGCGCGGCACCAAGGTGTCGTTCGGCGAATACGGCCTCAAGGCCACCGAGCGCGGCCGCCTCACGGCGCGCCAGATCGAAGCCGCGCGCCGCGCCATGACCCGCCACATCAAGCGCGGCGGGCGCGTGTTCATCCGCATCTTTCCGGACAAGCCCATTTCCCATAAGCCCGCTGAAGTCCGCATGGGCGGGGGCAAGGGCAACCCCGAGTATTTCGTGGCCGAGATCCGGCCCGGCAACGTGTTGTACGAGATGGACGGTGTGGACGAGGGCACGGCCCGCCAGGCGTTTGCCCTGGCCGCGGCCAAGCTGCCGCTCAAGACCACTTTTGTTATCCGGCTAGTGGGGTAAGCGGGGGCTTGGAACAAGGGGCGCATTTTCGAAACAGCGCCCCCTTATAAATCCCCCACTTGAGATAGGAACCTAAGATCATGAAGGCGTCCGAATTGCGCGCCAAGGATGCGGCGCAACTGAACAAGGAACTCGATGACCTGCTGAAGGCGCAGTTTTCGCTGCGCATGCAGAAGGCCACGCAACAGCTCACCAACCACAGCCAACTGCGCAAGGTGCGCCGCGACATCGCACGGGTGCGGACGGTGCTCGGCCAGAAGGCCGCGGAGAAATCATGAGCGAAACCAAGAACCAAGAGAAGAACACCCGCACCCTGACCGGGCGCGTGGTCAGCGACAAGATGGACAAGACCGTCACGGTGCTGGTGGAGCGCCGCGTGACCCACGCCCTCATCGGCAAGGTGATCACCCGTTCCAAGAAGTACCACGCCCACGACGAGAAGAACGAGTTCAAAGAGGGCGACCTGGTGCAGATCGAGGAAACCCGGCCGCTGTCCCGGACCAAGGCCTGGACGGTATCCAAGCTGCTGGAAAAGAGCCGGAATATCTGACAGTTAGCGTGGCCGGCCGAGCCGGTTGCGTAAAGAGCGACAATAAGCCTATAATCGCGGTCTTTTCTGCTTCGGCCCGATTGAGTGGCTGAACTGCGCGGCGCCCGAGCTTTTTCTGGGTTGCCGGCGGCGGTGCCGGAGCCCTTCCCCGGACGGGGTCCAAAACTGTCTGCCCAGGCCCAACAGGAAACTGAGTGGCCGCCGCAGGATAAGTTGGAGATTTGAAATGATCCAGATGCAATCGGTGCTGGACGTGGCCGACAATACCGGCGCGCGTTCGGTCATGTGTATCAAGGTGCTGGGCGGCTCCAAGCGCCGCTACGCCTCGATCGGCGACGTCATCAAGGTGAGCGTCAAGGACGCCGCCCCCCGCGGCCGCGTAAAAAAGGGCGAGGTCTACAACGCCGTGGTCGTGCGCACCGCCAAGGGCGTGCGCCGCCAGGACGGCAGCCTGATCCGCTTCGATTCCAACGCCGCCGTACTGCTCACCGCCAAGATGGAGCCCATCGGCACGCGTATTTTCGGGCCGGTGACGCGCGAACTGCGCACCGAGCGCTTCATGAAAATCGTATCCCTGGCTCCGGAGGTGCTGTAATGGAACGCGTGAGGAAGGGCGACAACGTCATCGTCATCGCCGGCCGCGACAAGGGCAAGCGCGGCACGGTGACCCGCCGCGTGGACGCCCAGCACGTCGTCGTCGACGGGGTGAACCGGGTCAAGAAGCACGCCAAGCCCAATCCCATGAAGGGCCAGACCGGCGGCATCGTGGACAAGGACATGCCCATCCACGTGTCCAACGTGGCCCTGTTCAACCCGCAGACCCAGAAGGCCGACCGCGCGGGCGTCAAGACCGTCGACGGCGGCCGCAAGGTGCGCGTGTTCAAGTCCAACGGAGAAATGATCGACGTCTAGGGGCTATGGAACAAGCGGTGAAAGCAGCACCTCCACCTCCCTTGTATATCCCCTACTTTTGATCCAGAGAGAAATACATGGCGCGTTTACAAGAGCAGTACCGCGATAAGGTCGTGCCCGAACTGATGAAGAAGTTCGGCTACAAGACCCAGATGCAGGTGCCCCGCATCCGCAAGATCACCCTTAACATGGGCGTGGGCGAGACGGTGCAGGACAAGAAGATCCTCGACCACGCGGTGGGCGACATGGTGAAGATCGCCGGTCAGAAGCCGGTCATCACCAAGGCCAAGAAATCCATCGCCACCTTCAAGGTGCGCAAGGACTACCCCGTGGGCTGCATGGTGACGCTGCGCGGCGCGCGCATGTACGAGTTCCTGGACCGGCTGGTGAGCATCGCCATGCCGCGCATCCGCGACTTCCGCGGCATTTCCGGCCGCGCCTTCGACGGCCGCGGCAACTACTCCATGGGCGTCAAGGAACAGATCATCTTCCCCGAGATCGAGTACGACAAGATCGACGCCCTGCGCGGGATGAACATCAGCATCACCACCACGGCGAAGACCGACGACGAAGCGCGCGCGCTTCTGGCGGCCTTCCAGTTTCCGTTCAAGAACTAAGTCGAGTCAGGACCACTATGGCCAAGCTGGCACTCATCAACCGCGAAGACAAGCGCCGCAAGACCGTCGCCAAGTTCGCCGCGAAGCGCGCGGAACTGTTCGCCGCCATCAACGACCAGAGCCTCGCCGAGGAAGACCGCGCCGAGGCCCGCGCCAGGCTGGAACGGCTGCCGCGCAACGCGTCGCCGACGCGCCTGCGCAACCGCTGCAAGCTCACCGGCCGCCCGCGCGGCGTGTTCCGCAAGTTCGGCCTGGCGCGCAACAAGCTGCGCGAGATCGCCATGCGCGGCGAGGTGCCCGGCCTGACCAAGGCCAGCTGGTAAGGGACAAGGAGAACGCATGAGCATGACCGATCCCATCTCCGACATGTTGACGCGCATCCGCAATGCGCAGATGGTCCGCAAGACCACCGTGTCCATGCCGGCTTCCAAGCTGAAGGCGTCCATCGCCAAGGTACTGAAGGACGAGGGCTACATCGAGGGTTTCAGCGAGCAGGCCAACGACGGCAAGCCGCAGCTCGAGATCGCCCTCAAGTACTACGCCGGCACCCCCGTGATCGAGAAGATCGAGCGCGTGTCGCGTCCCGGCCTGCGCATCTACCGCGGGCGCGACGACCTGCCCAAGGTGATGAACGGCCTGGGCGTGGCCATCGTCTCCACCTCCCGCGGAGTCATGACCGATCGCGCCGCGCGCGCGAGCGGCGTGGGCGGCGAAGTGCTGTGCATCGTGGCGTAAGGGGCCTGTCATGTCGCGTATCGGAAAAAGCCCGGTTGCCCTGCCCAAGGGCGTGGAAGTGAACATCGCCGCCACCGAGGTGTCGGTGAAGGGGCCGCTCGGCGCCCTGTCGCAGAAGCTGGACGGCAAGGTCAAGGTGTCGAAGGACGGCGAGCAGCTGGTGTTCGCCGTGGCCGACGATTCGTATGAAGCGAACGCCATGTCGGGAACGCTGCGCGCCCTGGTGGCCAACATGGTGACCGGCGTCACCAAGGGTTTCGAGCGCAAGCTCACCCTGGTGGGGGTGGGTTACCGCGCCCAGGCCCAGGGCGACAAGCTCAACCTGGCGCTGGGGTTCTCGCACCCCGTGGTGCAGCAGATGCCCAAGGGCATCAAGGTGGAGACGCCCTCGCAGACAGAGATTCTGGTCAAGGGCATGGACAAGCAGCTCGTGGGCAAGGTGGCGGCCGAGATCCGCGCCGTGCGCCCGCCCGAGCCGTACAAGGGCAAGGGCGTGCGCTACGCTGACGAGCGGGTCGTGCTCAAAGAGACCAAGAAGAAATAAGGGGTAGATGATGATCGACAAGAAATCCGCCCGACTGCGGCGTGCCGCGCAGACCCGGCACAAGATCCATCAGCTGAAGACCGCGCGCCTGGCCGTGCACCGCACCAACTCGCACATCTACGCGCAGGTGTTCTCCGCCGACGGAACCAAGGTGCTGGCCAGCGCCTCCACCCTGGAGAAGGAAGTGCGCGCCAGCATCGCCAACGGCGGCAACGCCGCCGCCGCCGCCGCGGTGGGCAAGCGCATCGCGGAAAAGGCCAAGGGCGCGGGCATCGAGGCCGTGGCTTTCGACCGTTCCGGATATCAATTTCATGGCCGCATCAAGGCGCTGGCGGATGCCGCGCGTGAAGCCGGCCTCAAGTTCTAAACGGGGTAGAGCCACATGGCAAGAATGCAACCCAGGATGCAGGCCGGCGAGGAGCGTGGCGACGGCCTGAAGGAGAAAATGGTCGCGGTGAACCGCGTCACCAAGGTGGTGAAGGGCGGCCGTGTGCTCGGCTTCGCCGCGCTCACCGTGGTGGGCGACGGCGACGGCGGCATCGGCATGGGCAAGGGCAAGGCCCGCGAAGTGCCGGTGGCGGTGCAGAAGTCCCTGGACGAAGCGCGCCGCAGGCTGTTCCGCGTCAAGCTCAAGAAGGGCACGCTGCACCATGCCGTGGTGGGCAAGCACGGTGCCTCCACGGTGATCATGCAACCCGCTTCCGACGGAACCGGCATCATCGCCGGCGGCCCGATGCGGGCGGTGTTCGAGGTCATGGGCGTCACCAACATCCTGGCCAAGTGCATCGGCTCGACCAACCCCTACAACGTGGTGCGTGCGACGCTGGACGGCCTGCGCCGCATGAACACCCCCGCCGAGATCGCCGCCAAGCGCGGCAAGTCGGTGGCCGACATCACCGGTTAGGCACGAAGAGAGCAATCATGGCTGACAAGAAAATCAAGGTCACGCTGGTGAAGAGCCCGATCGGCTGCAAGAAGGCCCATAAGGCGACGGTGCGTGGCCTGGGCCTTTCCCGGCTCAACCAGACCGTGGAAGTGGTGGACACCCCCGAGGTGCGCGGCATGATCAACGCCGTGTTCTACCTCGTCAAGGCGAACGCTTAGGAACCGACATGGAACTGAACACCATCAAGCCCAACGAGGGCGAGAAGAAGCCGCGCCGGCGCGTGGGCCGCGGCATCGGCTCCGGCCTGGGCAAGACCGCGGGCCGCGGCCACAAGGGCCAGAAATCCCGTTCCGGCGGATTCCACAAAGTAGGTTTCGAAGGCGGCCAGATGCCGCTGCATCGCCGCCTCCCGAAGCGCGGTTTCGCCTCGCGCATTCGTTCCGAGGAGGTGCGCCTGGCCGACCTCGCCCGCGTGCAGGGCGAGGAAGCCAACCTGGAAACCCTGAAGGCGGCAGGGCTGGTGACCCGCTACGTGGAGCAGGCCAAGGTGATCCTGGCCGGCAAGCTGGCCCGCAAGGTCAACGTGGTCGGCCTGGCCGTCACCAAGGGCGCCCGCGCCGCCATCGAAGCCGCCGGCGGCGCGATCACCGACCCGGTGAAAGTCGAGCAGCCGCGCAAGCTGCCCAAGAAGGCGAAGAAGGAACCGGCCTGATCGGCCCTGACTCAGACAGCATATGGCCACCGCCACCCCACAACTCGGCAAATCCGGCAAGTACGGCGACCTGAAGAACCGGCTGTTCTTCCTGCTCGGCGCGCTGCTGGTATTCCGGATCGGCGCGCACATTCCCGTGCCCGGCATCGATCCGGCGCGCCTGGCCGAGCTGTTCCAGACCCAGCAGGGCGGCATCCTGGGCCTGTTCAACATGTTTTCGGGCGGGGCCCTGTCGCGGTTCACGATCTTTGCCCTGGGCATCATGCCCTACATCTCCGCCTCCATCATCATGCAGCTCATGACCTCGGTTTCGCCGCAGCTCGAGGCCTTGCGCAAGGAAGGGCAGGCCGGGCAGCGCAAGATCACCCAGTACACCCGCTACGGCACCGTCGCGCTGGCGTTCTTCCAGGCCATCGGCATTTCCGTCGCCCTGGAGTCCCAGCCCGGCCTTGTCATCGACCCGGGCATGGCCTTCCGCATCACGGCCGTGACCACCCTTGTCACCGGGACCATGTTCCTGATGTGGCTGGGCGAGCAGGTCACCGAGCGCGGCCTGGGCAACGGCATCTCCATCATCATCTTCGCGGGCATTGCCGCGGGGCTGCCCAATTCCATCGCCGGTCTGCTGGAACTGGTGCGCACCGGGGCCATGAACCCCCTCACCGCCATCCTGGTGGTGGCGGCCGTGGTGCTGGTCACCTGGGGCGTGTGCTTCGTCGAGCGCGGCCAGCGCAAGATCCTGGTCAACTACGCCAAGCGACAAGTGGGCAACAAGATTTACGGCGGCCAAAGCTCGCACCTGCCGTTCAAGCTGAACATGTCGGGCGTGATTCCGCCGATTTTCGCCAGCTCCATCATCCTGTTCCCGGCCACCATTGCCGGGTGGTTCGGCTCCAACCAGGGGACCAACTGGCTGAAGGACGTGGCGGCCACGCTGTCGCCGGGCCAGCCCATTTACGTGCTGCTGTACGCCAGCGCCATCATTTTCTTCTGCTTTTTCTATACGGCGCTGCAGTACAACCCCAAGGAAACGGCCGACAACCTCAAAAAGTCGGGCGCCTTCGTCCCCGGCATCCGTCCCGGCGACCAGACCGCCCGCTACCTGGAAAAGATCCTGATGCGGCTGACGCTGGCCGGGGCCCTTTACGTGACCCTGGTGTGCCTGCTGCCCGAATTTCTGATCCTCAAGTGGAACGTGCCCTTCTATTTCGGCGGAACGTCCCTATTGATCATCGTGGTGGTGACCATGGATTTCATGGCCCAGGTGCAGGCCTACGTCATGACCCACCAGTACGAAAGCCTGATGAAGAAAGCCAATTTCAAGGGAGGATCGGGTTTCCCGATCCGCTGAACAGGAGTTAGAGCCCCGGTATGTCCAAGGAAGACGTCATCCAGATGCAGGGCGAGATTCTCGACAATCTCCCCAACGCGACCTTCAAGGTCAAGCTGGAGAACGGCCACGTGGTGCTGGGACATATATCCGGAAAGATGCGCATGCACTACATCCGCATCCTGCCCGGCGACAAGGTGACGGTTGAACTGACGCCCTACGACCTGACCCGCGGGCGCATCGTATTCCGGGCGAAGTAGGACAGGGTGTGGGCCCTGGACGGGGAATTGGAGGGTATATCCCTTCAGGCGTTACGGGAATAAGGAGCAAGAAATGAAAGTGCTGGCTTCGGTGAAGAAAATCTGCCGCAACTGCAAGGTGATCCGCAGGAAGGGCGTGGTGCGCGTCATTTGCACCGACCCCCGGCACAAGCAGCGCCAGGGCTAAGCGCCTCTGGCTGGGTTGCTTGGCATTAGTCGTTGTTTCGATGTATAATTTTTGGTTCCTCTTCTCAGGCCGTGGCCCGGCTGGCAGAGCGGAACGACTTTGACGGAGTGAACGGATGGCCCGCATCGCAGGGGTGAACATACCCAACCACCAGCATGCCGAAATCGCCCTGCAGGCGATCTACGGCATCGGCCGCACGCGCGCGCAGAAGATCTGCACGTCGGCGGGCATCAACCTGCACGCCAAGATCAAGGACCTGTCCGAGAACGAAATGGAAAAGCTGCGGGTGGAAGTTTCCCGCATCACGGTCGAAGGTGATCTGCGCCGCGAAGTGTCCATGAACATCAAGCGTCTCATGGACCTGGGCTGCTACCGCGGCACCCGCCACCGCAAGGGCCTGCCGGTGCGCGGCCAGCGCACGCGCACGAATGCGCGCACGCGCAAGGGGCCGCGGAAGGCGGCGATCAAGCTTCAGTCCGCGCCCAGCAAAGGTTAGTTGACCGTCCAACCGCAATTGAGCGCGGCCCTGGCAAGTTAGGTTCAAGGGGGCTCAGCAGCCCCCTTGAAAATCCCCCGGCTGGGGTAGACGAGCCGCACTGAATTGACGATTCAGCGAGTTTTTAGATTAGCTAGCGAACGAATAGCAGGAATTTAGAGGAATACCTTAATGGCCAAACCGGCAGCCGCCGCTCCCGCCGCATCGCGGGTGCGCAAGAAGGTCAAGAAGAACGTCGCGGAAGGCATCGCGCACGTTCACGCTTCCTTCAACAACACCATCATCACCATCACCGACCGCCAGGGCAATGCCTTGTCCTGGGCGACTTCGGGCATGGCCGGCTTCAAGGGGTCGCGCAAGTCGACGCCGTTTGCCGCCCAGGTGGCGGCCGAGCATGCCGGCCGCGCCGCGCAGGAATGCGGCGTGAAGAACCTGGAAGTGCGCATCAAGGGCCCCGGGCCGGGCCGCGAGTCCGCCGTGCGCGCCCTGAACGCGCTCGGCCTCAAGATCACCAGCATTTCCGACGTGACCCCGGTGCCGCACAACGGCTGCCGTCCGCCCAAGCGGCGTCGCATCTAGACCGCGAGAACCCGAGAACCTTATGGCCCGTAACCTCGATCCCAAGTGCCGCCAGTGCCGCCGCGAAGGGGAAAAGCTTTTCCTCAAGGGCGAAAAGTGCTTCACCGACAAGTGCGCCATCGAGCGCCGCAGCTACGCTCCCGGCCAGCACGGCCAGAAGAGCGGGCAGCGCCTGTCCGACTTCGGCAAGCAACTGCGCGAAAAGCAGAAAATGCGCCGTGTCTACGGCCTGCTGGAAGGCCAGTTCCGCCGCGCCTACTTCGAAGCCGATCGCCGCAAGGGCGTCACCGGCGAGAACCTGCTGCAGGTGCTGGAGTCGCGCTTGGACACCGTGTCCTACCGCATGGGCTTCGGCGCCAGCCGCACGGAGGCGCGCCAGATCGTGCGCCACAACGGCGTGCTGGTGAACGGCAAGCGGGTGAACATCCCCTCCTACCAGGTCAAGCCCGGCGACACCGTGGAAGTCACCGAGAAGGCCCGCGCGCACCTGCGCATCAAGGCCTCGGCCGAAGCCGCCGAGTCGCGCGGCTTCCCGGACTGGATCGAGGTGGACGTCAAGTCGCTGAAGGGCAAGTTCAAGGCCCTGCCTCAGCGCAGCGAGCTGCCCTCCAACATCAACGAGAGCCTCGTCGTCGAGCTGTACTCGAAGTAACAACGCAACTGGGGCCGCGCCGCGCGGCCCCGGGGATTCCTTTTCCTCATTGGGAAAACCTACATGCAAACCAGTGGATTCCTGAAGCCGCGCATTATCGAAGTCCAGACGGTCGCCCCCAACCACGCCCGCGTGGTCATGGAGCCGTTTGAGCGCGGCTATGGCCATACCCTCGGCAACGCGCTGCGCCGCGTGCTGCTGTCCTCCATGCCCGGCCATGCCCCCACCGAAGTGCAGATCAGCGGCGTGCTGCACGAGTACTCCACCATCGAGGGCGTGCAGGAAGACGTGGTCGAAATCCTGCTCAACCTGAAGGGCGTGGTGCTGCGCCTGCACAACCGCGACGAAGCGCTGCTCACCCTGCGCAAGTCCGGTGAGGGCGCGGTCACGGCCGGCGACATCGAGGCCGGCCACGACGTGGAAATCATCAATCCCCAGCACGTCATCGCCCACCTCTCGCCCGGCGGCAAGCTGGAGCTGCAGATCAAGGTGGAGAAGGGCCGCGGCTACGTACCGGGCAACCTGCGTGTCATCGCCGAGGAATCCAAGGGCATCGGCCGCATCATCCTCGACGCCTCGTTCTCGCCGGTGCGCCGCGTTTCCTACGCCGTGGAATCGGCGCGCGTGGAGCAGCGCACCGACCTCGACAAGCTCATCATCGACATCGAGACCAACGGCGCCATCGAGCCCGAGGAAGCCATCCGCTACGCCGCGCGCATCCTGGTCGACCAGCTCTCGGTGTTCGCCGCGCTGGAAGGCACCGCCCCCGTGGCCGAGGAAAAGAAGAGCCCGCAGGTCGATCCCATCCTGCTGCGCCCGGTGGACGACCTCGAACTCACCGTGCGCTCGGCCAACTGCCTCAAGGCCGAGAACATCTATTACATCGGCGACCTCATCCAGCGCACCGAGACCGAGTTGCTGAAGACGCCCAACCTCGGCCGCAAGTCGCTGAACGAGATCAAGGAAGTGCTGGCCTCGCGCGGCCTCACCCTGGGCATGAAGCTGGAGAACTGGCCGCCCGCGGGTTTGGAAACCGCCCGCGGTTAATTGGAAACCGCACGCGGTTAAGAAATACTCAGGAAGGAAGACAAGACCATGCGCCACCGCCTCGGACTGCGCAAGCTCAACCGGACCAGCAGCCATCGCCTGGCCATGCTGCGCAACATGACCAATTCGCTGCTGCTGCACGAGGTCATCACCACTACTCTGCCCAAGGCCAAGGAACTGCGCCGCGTGGTCGAGCCCATGATCACCCTGGGCAAGACCCCCACGCTGGCCAACCGCCGCCTGGCGTTCAACCGCCTGCGCGACCGCGACATGGTGACCAAGCTGTTCGCCGAACTGGGCCCGCGCTTCGCCAAGCGGCCGGGCGGGTATTTGCGCATCCTGAAATTCGGCTTCCGAAAAGGTGACAATGCGCCGATGGCGCTGGTTGAGCTTCTCGACCGGCCGGAAGGCAAGGACGAAGCAAAGGCTGCAGAAGCCTGATCACCACATATCAGAAGTTTGAAAAAGGGCTGGTTTACCGGCCCTTTGTTTTTTGAGATTCGATTTACCGAATTTCAGAAAATGACCCTGGTCGCCGACCGCGATTCGCCTGCAGGGTGCGGGAGTTGTTCGGTGACACCCGAATGAATAGCTTTAAGGCTTTTCAATAACCTCTCAGACGATCAGGATTGTCCTGTAGTCGTTTACATTCGTGCGGGTCGGGCCGGTGGTTATCAGGTCGCCCAGCGCGTTGAACACCCCCCAGGAGTCATGCTCCGCAAGCTTGTCCTTGGGCTCC
>Ga0134124_10001981_pt1 | contig 16481 bp, 12 predicted proteins | sample KB304_FD_96880 | JGI IMG/M metagenome (GOLD analysis project Ga0134124, IMG submission 96880) | Terrestrial soil microbial communities without Nitrogen fertilizer from Kellogg Biological Station, Michigan, USA - KB3-0-4 | ecosystem: Environmental > Terrestrial > Soil > Unclassified ...
CCGCAGCAGCGTCTCGGCAGGTTCGTCCCAGGCGTGTAGCGCCAAGTTGAACGTGCCCCAATGCACGGGCAGAAGGCGTCCGCCACCGAGCAAGCGTAGCGCGTCGAGCGCATGCTCCGGACCGAGGTGAATGTCGCCCCACGCCTCGTGAAACGCGCCCACCTCCAACATCACCAAATCGAACGCGCCGAAACGCCGGGCAATCTCTCCATACTCCGGAGTGAGGCCAGTATCGCCGCTGAAGAACACCGTGTGCTTCGGTCCGCGCACGACCAACGACGACCAGAGCGTCGCGTTGCGTGTGCCTAGGCCGCGCCCCGAGAAATGCTGGGACGGTGCGGCGTTGATCGAAAGGCCGGTGCCCGGAACGCTCGCTTCCTCCCACCAGTCCAACTCGGTGATGCGCTCTGCCGGCACCCCCCAGGCCTGCAAATGGGCACCCACGCCGAGTGAGGTGAAGAACGGCACCTCTCGCTTGGCGAGCTGCAAAATCGTCGGGTAATCCAAGTGATCGTAGTGGTCGTGGGAGACGATCACTGCGTCCAGCTGGGGCAGCTCCGAAACCGCGATAGGCACGGGTTGAAAGCGCTTCGGCCCGGCGAACGCGACGGGCGACGCACGCTCTCCCCAGACCGGATCGGTGAGCACGCGCGCGCCGTCGATTTCGAGCAGCACCGTGGAATGCCCGAGCCAGGTCGCGCGCAGCCCGGTCTCCGGTGCTTGCTGCCAGCCCGACAGCGGACTGCGTGAAGGCAAAGGTGCGCGGGGTGTGCGCCGTTGCCCGCCACACAGGAACTCGGCGATCGTCGGGTGCACGGTGCCCTTCTTCAGGCCCTGGGCGACGGGCGTGGTGTTGACGAACGCGCCGTCCACGTAGCGTGGCGACGCCTTCATCCGCTCCAAACGCAGTCCACTTGCCTGAGCTCCGAACGACTTGAGAGCCATTGCTTCGACTCCGGGCGGACCCGACTCGAGTCCTCCACTAGCTCTAGGGTAGCCTGTGCCTACTTGCCAGGGGGTAGCCGGACAAAACGCGAACGCCTCGAAGTGCGGTCACTCCGAGGCGCCCTAGCGATTCGCGCCGCGACGCGAATCCGTGTGCTCGTTACTTACGGGCAGCCGCTTCTTTGGCTTGCTGCTCGCGGAACTTCTTGACCATCTCTTCCTGCTCCTGCTTCGGAACGGGCGAGTACTTCGCGAATTCCATGGTGTACTGGCCTTTGCCTTGGGTGGCCGAGCGCAGGTCCGTCGAGTAGCCGAACATGCTGTTCAGCGGCACTTCGGCGGTCACGGTCACGTTCTCGTCGCTCTTGGTTTCGAGAATCACGCCGCGGCGTTGGTTCACCTGGCCCACGACCGAGCCCTGGAACTCGATCGGTGCTTCGATTTCCACCTTCATGATCGGCTCGAGGATGATGGCGCGAGCGCCGGCATACGCTTCGCGGAAGCCCATCAGTGCAGCAGTGCGGAACGCCTGCTCGGACGAGTCGACCGCGTGGAAGGCGCCGTCGTTGAGCACGGCACGCACGCCGACGACCGGGAAGCCGATCAGCGAGCCCTTCTTGATGCCTTCCTTGAAGCCCTTGTCACAGGCCGGGATGAACTCGCGCGGAATGATACCGCCCACGATTTCGTCGACGAACTCGTAGGTTTCCACCGCGTCGGCCGGAAGCGGTTCGATGTAGCCGCCGATCTTCGCGTATTGGCCGGAACCACCGGTCTGCTTCTTGTGCGTGTAGGCGAGTTCGGAGCGCTGCGAGATGGTCTCGCGGTAAGCCACCTGGGGCTTGCCCGCGATCACGTCGCAGTTGTACTCGCGCTTCATGCGCTCGATGTAGATGTCGAGGTGCAGCTCACCCATGCCGGAGATGATCGTCTCCTGGCTCTCTTCGTCCTGATGGACGCGGAAGGTCGGATCTTCCTTGGTGAAGCGGTTGAGCGCTTTCGAGAAGTTCGCTTCCGAGTTGCGATCCTTCGGCCGTACCGCGAGCGAAATCACCGCCGCGGGAACGTGCATCGAGGTCAGCGTGTAGTTGACCTTGCCGTCGGTGAAGGTTTCACCCGAGCTCGCCTCGACGCCGTAGAAGGCCACGATGTCGCCGGCCTCGGCCGTTGCAATCTCTTCGCGGTCGTCCGAGTGCATGCGGAACATGCGCGGCACGCGCACCTTTCGGCGCTCGTTCGAGATGTTGTAGATGGTGTCGCCGTTCGAGATGGTGCCTTGGTAAATGCGGAAGTAAGTCAGCTGACCGTATTTATCCTGCTGCAGCTTGAACGCGAGACCAACGAACGGCTTGGTCGGGTCGCTCGGGATCACGACCTTCTCTTCGTTGTTGTCCTGGTCGTGGCCCTCGTTCTTGACCTCGGTGGGGTTCGGCAAGAACTTCACCACGCCGTCGAGCAAGAGCTGCACGCCCTTGTTCTTGATCGCGGAGCCGCACATCACCGGCGTCATCTTGAGCGCTAGGGTTGCGCGGCGGATCGCGGCGATCAGCTCCTCGTTCGAGATCGGCTCTTCGTTGATGAACTTTTCGGCCAGCTCGTCGTCCACGTCGGCCACGCGCTGAACGATCAGCTCGCGCGCTTCCTTCACCTTGTCGGCGAGCTCCGCGGGCGGATCCTTCTCGATGATCTTCTCGCCGTCCGAGCCTTCGAAATAGTAGGCCTTGCCGTTGATGGCGTCGATGATGCCCTGGAACTTGTCCTCGGCGCCGATCGGCACCTGCAGGTTCACCGGGTGGTGACCGAGCTTCTCTTTGAGCATGTCCGAGACGCGCTCGTAGTTGGCGCCCGGGTTGTCCATCTTGTTCACGAACGCGATACGCGGCACGTGATAGCGCTTCATCTGGCGGTCGACGGTGATCGACTGCGACTGCACGCCCTTGCCGGAGTCGAGCACCAAGATTGCGCCATCGAGCACGCGCAGCGCGCGCTCGACTTCGATCGTGAAGTCGACGTGGCCGGGCGTGTCGATGATGTTGATGTTGATGTCTTCGTACTGCTTCTGCGAGCCGGTCCACACGCAGTAGGTCGCGGCGGACTGGATCGTGATGCCCTTCTCGCGCTCGAGATCCATCGAGTCCATCTTGGCGCCGACGCCGTCTTTGCCGCGCACTTCGTGGATCGTGTGGATGCGACCCGTGTAGAACAGGATGCGCTCCGTCAGGGTCGTCTTGCCTGAGTCGATGTGCGCGGAGATACCGATGTTGCGGATGCGTTCGAGCGGGATGCGGGTTGCCACTTTTTGGCCTCGTACTTGGAGTTAGGGTGCGGCACGTAGCGAAGCCGGCCGCAGAAGGGAAGCGGCTATAGCACCTCGCCTGTTCGAGCCCAGTGGCCTGTTTGCGGATGGCGTCCGACCAACGGAATTCGAATTGCTGATTAGATGAGCAAATTTATGAGGTTACAGCGGTTGGTGGCGGTTTGGTGCGTTGACAAGCCCCGCCTCTGGCCCGATGCCTGGGCCCGTGGATTTTCAACTTCAAGGCAAGCGGGCACTGGTTTCGGGCTCGACGGCGGGCATCGGCTGGGCGATTGCGCGGGCACTTGCGGCGGAGGGCGCCACGGTAATCGTGAACGGAAGGACCGAGCAGCGAACCGCTGCCGCCGTCAAAGCCGTTCGCGACAGCGGGTTGCCGCAAGCTGACGTGCGCGGCGTCGCGGCGGACCTGGGGACGGCGGAAGGCTGCGCCAAGGTCGTGCAGAGTGAGCCGGCAATCGACATCCTGATCAACAACCTCGGCATCTTCGAAGCCAAGCCGTTCGCCGAGATCGGCGATGCCGAGTGGCTACACTTTTTCGAGGTGAACGTGCTGAGCGGCGTGCGGCTGGCGCGCGCCTATCTACCCGGAATGTTGCAGCGCGATTGGGGGCGCATCTTGTTCATCTCCAGCGAGAGCGGGCTGCAGATCCCGGCGGAGATGATTCACTACGGCACGACCAAGACCGCGCAACTCGCGGTAGCCCGCGGTCTAGCGGAACTGACCAAGGGCACCGCCGTCACGGTGAACTCGATTTTGCCTGGGCCCACCAAGAGTGAGGGCGTCGCGGACTTCGTGAAGGGACTGTCGGCTCAGCAAAGCAAGAGTCCCGAAGAAGTCGAACGCGACTTTTTCAAGCACGCGCGCCCGACGTCTTTATTGCAACGCTTCGAGTCACCCGACGAGATTGCTGCTCTGACGGCATTCATCGCCAGCCCGCGCGCGTCCGGAGTGAACGGTGCCGCGTTGCGCGTCGACGGCGGTGTCGTGCGGGCCATCGGCTGATCTTTGTATCGAACAGGAGTAGAAGGAACCCCATGTATTACGAAGCTTTCTCGCAATTCAAAAAGACGCTCGGCCAGCTGAACACCTGGTTCGACAAGGCTGAAGCCTTCGCCAAGGAAAAGTCGATCGACGCGAACGTGTTCCTGAACTTTCGCCTCGCGCCCGATCAGCTGCCGTTCGTGAAGCAGGTTCAAATCGCCACCGACACCGCCAAGCTCGGCGCATCGCGTCTGACCGGCAAAGAGGCTCCGTCTCACGCCGACAACGAGCAGACCATCGCCGAACTGCGCGCCCGCGTCGCCTCGGTGATCTCCTACCTAGACGGCTACTCGGAGAAAGACTTCGAAGGCGCGAGCACGCGCTCCATCACGCAGCCGCGTTGGGAAGGCAAAGTGATGACCGGCAAGGATTACTTCTTCGAACACGTCCAACCGAACTTCTTCTTCCACGCCGCGCACACCTACGCCATCTTGCGTCACAACGGCGTGCCCCTCGGCAAGAAGGACTACCTCGGCGCGCTCTCCCAACGCCTGCCGTGAAGTGCAGGGGGCGCTCGCGCCCCCGCCACGCACCTCACAGCGCGCCCCGTTCCCGGCGCAGCGCGATGCTGCACAGGACCCGACCCGGGGACAGTCCTCTAAAAGGCCACTTCAAGTCAGTTTGGCGGCGCTAATCCTGCATGGTGCGAACTGTCCCCGGGTCGGGTCTCGCAATTTGCCGTCCGGTCCCGCAATTTGCCGTCCGGTCGGGTCCCGCTATTTGGCGCCGCCCACGTGCACGCTGCCGGACGCGCTTCCCGAGGCACTTCCCGAAGCACTGCCGGACGAACTCCCTTTGCTCGCGCCCGATTCGTGGCCGCCTTCGGCGGTGTCGGAATAGCTCCCGGCGTTCACCTTCGAGACGTTGTTGTTCGGCGAGAGCGCCTGCATGCGCGTGCCCTCCATGACTGGATCGGGCGAAGCGTTCAAGTTGTTCGCGGCGGCGTTGCCCACGGCGTTGCGATCGCCGAGCTCGAAGTCGACGCGGCGATCCAGGGCCCAGGTCTCTTCGTTCGTGCCCTGCGCGCCTTGCTCGCCGCGGGCGATGATGCGGACGGTCGACGCCGCCACGCCGCGCTGCACGAGGTAGTTGCGCGCGGCTTCGGCGCGATTGGCGGACAATTCCTTGTTGTACGCGGCCGAGCCGCGCGCATCCGTACGACCGATGATGGTGATCACGCGCCCCTTGAGCGGTCCGCTGCTCAAGCATTTGGCGACGTCGTCCAAGATGTTCGCGCCGCGCGCGTGAAGCGTCGCTTCCGCATAGTCGAAATGAGGCGCTTCTTTGGGCGCGTTGGGGAGCTGGCATTCCCGCCGGAAGTCGTCGGAAATGGCGATCGTGGTGTCGTTTTCGCGGCGATCTTGCGGGGATTGCGGGCCAGGTGCGGTCATTTCGCCCATGGCTACCGGCTCCTTTGCGGGAGTCTTGTCACTCGCGCAGGCAACCGCCGAAATCGCAAGCACGCCACAACCGAGCCACTTTGCCGCGCTGCGGCCGAGATATGAACGCATCATCGTCTGTCTCCTTGGGGAATATCGGACCCTGGAGGGGTCCGCCGCTGTCTGCTCCCGTCCGGTTGCAAACCCAGGGCCAACGATGATTGCGCAGGATCGCCACAGCGCTCCAAAGAGCGATGCCCGACCGACCTCATGGTCGACCGGGCATCGTCTGCAACGTCGAATCGCGTGTGTTCGCGACTCAGTTCGGTTGGCTCACTTCGCGTCGGCCATCCGCGCAGCCCCTGCCATGGACGGTGCGCTCACCGCGTCACCCTCGACTGCGTGCGACGCCGTGAGCGTCGAGATCACGTACTCCGGGTACGCCGAGGCGCCGTGTTGGTCGAGGTCGAAGCCCTCGAGCTCGCCCTGCTTGGAGACGCGCAGCAAGCTCACGGCGTTGAGCGCCTTGAACATGACCATGGCCGCGGCGAACGTGGCCGCGCACACGATGGCGCTGCCCACGAATTGCGCCTTGAGCACTGCCCAGCCACCGCCGTAGAACAAGCCCGTCAACGCTTGCGGCGAGTTGGCGACGATGTCCGGGACGCCCGTGGGGCTGGAACCTGCGGCAGAGTACTGACCGTTGGCGAACAGACCCAACGACAGCGTGCCCCAGATGCCGCACACGCCGTGCACCGGCCACGCGCCGACCGGATCGTCGATGCGGAGGTGCTCGAGCAGCTCCATGCCGCCAATCACCAGCACACCGGCGACCGCGCCGAGGATGCAAGCGCCGACGTCACTCACCCAGTAGCAAGGGCAGGTGACGGCGACCAGGCCGGCGAGGAAACCGTTCACCAAGGCGGCGGTGTCCCATTTCTTGACCATGAAGAAGACCACGAACACTGCTGCCAGACCGCCCGTGCAAGCGGCGAGCGTGGTGTTCATGGCGACGCGACCGGCGCCTGCGTTGTCCATGATCGACAGGGTCGAACACGGGTTGAAGCCGTACCAGCCGAACCACAGAATCAACCCGCCGATCACCGCGATCGTGAGATCGTGCGGCAACATCGGGCCACCGCCGTCGCGCTTGAACTTGCGACCGAGCCTCGGCCCGAGACAAATCGCGCCCGCAATTGCCACCCAACCGCCGATCGAGTGCACCACGGTGGAGCCGGCAAAGTCGTGGAAGTTCATGCCCAAGCTGGCGAGGAAGCCGCCCTCGGAACCCATGGTCGCGAGGAAGCCGTCCGGACCCCAGCACCAGTGGCCGAAGATTGGGTAGATGAAGCCGGAAACGCCGATCGAGTAGATCACGTCGCCGACGAAGCGAGTGCGGCCGACCATGGCGCCCGAGCAGATCGTCGAAGCGCAATCCGCGAACGCGAACTGAAAGATGTAGTGAGCAACGATCGGAATGCCGCTCGCGCCGTAGACCGAGAGCACGCCCACGTCCTTCATGAAGATCAGGCTCTTGGTCGGGTCGCCCGGCATGTGCCAGCCGATGAAGGCGTTGCCGCCGCCGAACATGAACGCGAAGCCGAAAGCCCAGTGGAGCAGGCCGCACACGCAAGTGTCGAACACGCATTCGACGAGCACGTTGACCGTCTCGCGGTTACGGCACATGCCGGCTTCGAGCATGGTGAAGCCCGCTTGCATGCCGAACACGAGGAACGCGCCGAGCAGCACCCAAAGCGTATTGATCGGGTTGATGACCGGATTTTTGGCTTGATCGATCAGATCGGCAGGCAAAACCGGAGCGGCCGCAGCGGCGGTATCCGCAAACGCCTGTTTGATGGTGAACAAGCTGCCCGTCAGGTTGAGCGCGACGATCACGCCGGCCAGGACTGCTAGGCCGAGCAGCTTGCCGAGCAACAGATTTCGGCCGAAACGACGCCATTCGGGGTCTCTCAACCGACCGCCGAGACGATGAAATTTTTCGCCGAGCGAGGGCTTCGCCGGCTGGGTCAGGGCACTCATAGACACGTTCTCCTTCGGGTTGGACTCCCCGCTTCCTGGCGAGAGCCCCCATGGATTAGGTGACGGCGCCGCCCGCCATTGTTTCCGGATTTCGACACGTGACATCAAAATGGAATCAATATTCCTTGATGTCTGAAGCGGCGGGGAATTTGAGTCGCAGCCGTTCCGTTGGGCATTTGCCCGGGATTATTCATCAATTTGGTGAAAGTTTTTCGCTCGAAAGCGCCGGCCCGGGCGCTCCGGATCGGCTATTGTTGACCCTGTTCGATGCCCCGTTCCCTGCGCTCGTTTCGCGACTACGCCATTGCCGCAGTCGTGGTGGCGGTGAGCACGGCCATCTCGTACGCGGCTGAGCCGTATTCGCAGCTGGGTGACCTGGCCGTGGTGCATCTGCTGGCCATCGTGCTGGTGTCCAGCAAGTTCAGCCTGCGGGTCTCGGTGTTCGCCTGCATCCTCAGCATCGTCTCGCTCGACTTCATCTTCATTCCTCCGCGGTTCGAGTTCGCCTGGACCGACGCCAAAGGCGCACTGACGTTCATCGCGATGATGGTCGTCGCCTGCGTAATCAGCTCGTTGACCGCGCGCCTGCGTCGCGAGGAGCAGGTGACGCGGGCTGGAGCCCTTCGCACCGAAGCGCTGTTTCAATTACACGTCGATCTGTCGACCGCGACCGAGATCCGTCAACTCGTCGCCATCACTTCTCGGCACTTGGAGCGCTTGCTTTCCGCGCGCGTCACAATCCTACTCGGTACGCCGGAGAATTGGACTGGCTGCGACATCTCTGCTGGAGATCTGGAGCGCGCCAAGCTGGCCTGGACTCGTCGTGAGCTGACCACGGAGGGTTCGCCGGGCAGCGCCTCCGTCTGGGCGCCGCTCACCGGTCTCAAAGAGGAGCTCGGCGTGATCGGGGTATTTTCCGATGAAGCGCTGGCCAGTGAAGATCAGACATTCTTGCTGACGGCGTGTGCCAATCAGTTTGCGAGCGCGATGGAGCGCCTGCGCCTCGCGAATGCCGTGCACCGCACCGAACTCGAAGCCGAAGGGGAACGCCTGAGAAATTCCCTGCTCAGCGCGGTCTCGCACGACTTGAAGACCCCGTTGACGTCGATCATTGCCGCCGGCACGACGTTGCTCTCGAACTCGACGCACGCGCCGAGCGTGCAGCGCTCGCTCGTCGAGACCATGGTGAGCGAGGGCGAGCGCTTGCACAGGTTGATCAATAACCTGCTGTCGGTGGCCCGGCTGGATGCTCCGAACATCGAGTTGCGCAAGAGTACCGAATCGATCGAAGAAGTCGTGCTGTCTGCGGTGCGGCGCGTTCGTTCGCTGAATGGCGAGGCTACCATTTCGGTGCACTTGGACAGCGACTTGCCGTTCGTATCGGCGGAGCCGCAACTATTGGAACAAGTGCTATTGAACCTAATCGAGAATGCGAACCGCTACGCGGGTGCTAACGCGCGCGTTTGGATTCACGCCAAAGCCCAGGACGGCGTCGTTACCGTGAGCGTCGCCGACGACGGTCCGGGCATCCCAGAGGACGAACGGGACAAAGTGTTCGAGAAGTTCTATCGCGGCCGCACCGCGGGTAAGAGCGACGGTGGCGTCGGTCTCGGCTTGACCTTGTGTCGGGCGATCATCCGGGCGCACGGCGGCCGCATCGCCATTCGCGCTCGTGGCGGTGGCGGGACCTTGGTGGAATTCACCCTTCCGGTCAGTCCGGCGTTGCCTCTCGACCTCACGCGCAAGGACAAGCTGGCCTCATGACCCGCCCCGTCGTACTCGTCGTCGAAGATGATACGGTGATGCAAGGAGTGTTGACTCTGGCGCTGCGGAACCAAGGCTACCAAGTGGTCGGTGCCGGCAGCGGACGCGATGCCCTGAACGAGGTCAGCCTGCGTCCACCGGATGCCATGATCCTCGACCTCGGTCTGCCCGACTTGGACGGCTTTCAGGTAGCCGCGGCAGTTCGTAGTCGCCACGAGTTGCCGATCATCGTGCTCTCGGCGCGAGACGGCGAAGAAGATCAGATCCGTGCCTTGGACAGCGGCGCGAACGACTACGTGACCAAGCCGTTTCGCGAAGGCGAGCTGATGGCCAGGGTCAGAGCTGCCTTACGCAAGCCCGTTCCGCTATCCGAGCGGCGCGAGCTGTGCGTTGCCGATCTGCGCATCGATTGCCTACTGAGGACCGTGCGAGTCCGTCACGTCGAAGTCACGCTGACGCCGACCGAGTTCGACCTGCTGTATTTTTTGGCGAAGAATGCGGATCAGGTTGTCACCCACCGCCAGTTGTTGCGAGAAGTTTGGGGTACTCGCAAAAGCGAAGACGTTCACTACCTGCGCGTCTACATGCGGCAATTACGTCAAAAGATCGAGGATGATCCATCCGACCCCAAGCGCATCGTCACGGCGTTGGGCCTAGGCTATCGCTTGGTCGCGTTCGACGACGACGAGCGACCGGCCGCGGGTAGGGTGGCTGATTCATCCCGTGAGTCCTAGTCGCTGCGCGCATTCATGGGAGCGCGCTTGGGCGGACGACGGTCAGCGTGCTTGTATTTGCCACACTCGCCCGCACCTTTCCTGCGAGGATGTCTTTTCGGGTGACCGGTTCGCTGGTGAGTAGCGCGACGACCTTGAACGTTCCCTTGTTCAAGATGGACAATGGAACGCTGCGGGTCAGCACTTGTTCTCCAGGGTGAAGCGGAACCATCATCGGATCGTCCTCGGCACTCGGCGCAAGCCAGCTTTGTTCGTGCGTTTCCGCGTTCTCCAAGTAGGCGCTCAGGAAAAACTTTCCGGACAGGCCGTTCACCTGAAAGAGCAAGCGCGAGTCCCTCGGACACGCGCTCAGCGTGCCGTCCTTGCACACGCTCTTGATGCTGGGCGCCGGCGAGGGGCGATTGGTCGAGCATGCGAGCAACGGCGCCCCTAGCGAGGCCATGAAGAGACAAATTGCGGATCGGATGAGATTCACGCTGGGCAGGATCCTGGATGGCTTTGGTTCGAGCAACCGTATCGGTAAAAGAAAACGCCCGGGTCATCCCTGCGGAGGACACCGGGCGTTCGTCACATGAACGCCAGCTGCTGCCGGCGTTCGCAGGCGCTCAAGCTTTAGCGGGCGAAAGCGACTGAACTGCGGCTGCCACCTGCTCGCTCGGAACGTCTTCCGGCGCAACCGGCGGGAACCATTCCGGGTATGCCGGGATGCCCATTTCGGGGACGTCCAGGCCGGCGATCTCGATTGCAGGCGCGACGCGCGCCGGGGTGATCTTACCGAGTACGTAGAAGATCACGCCGCCGACGATCACGTTCCAGCCGATGGCCGCGCCGGCCTCGATCAGCTGCGCGACGATCTGAGTCTTGTCGCCGTAGAACAAGCCGGTGACACCCTTGCCTGCGACGCCCAAGTAGTCCGTCGCGCCGACCGCGTTCCAACCGGCACCGTAAGTGCCGTCCGAGAACAAGCCGACCGCGATCACACCCCAAAGGCCATTCACGCCGTGAACGCTAATCGCGCCGACCGGGTCGTCGATCTTCAGCTTGTCGAAGAAGAACACCGACCAGACGACGAGCACGCCGGCGATCGCACCGATGATGAATGCGCTGACCGGTGTGACGAAGGCACAGGGCGAAGTGATCGCGACGAGCCCAGCCAGCATGCTGTTGCACATCATCGACGGGTCGGGTTTGCCGACCACGGTCCACATGTAGATGATGCCGCTCAGCGTCGCCGCCATGCCGGCAATCATGGTGTTCACCGCGACGATGCCGATGCGCCCATCCGTGCCAGCGAGCGAGCTGCCGGCGTTGAAGCCGAACCAGCCGAAGGCCAAGATGAACGTGCCGAGTTGCACCATGGGCACGTCGTGCGGAAGGATCGCGTTAGCCGAGCCATCCTTGTTGTACTTTCCGATGCGCGGGCCGATCAGGATGGCTGTGATCAGCGCCAGAGCACCACCTTGGAGATGCACCACGCCAGAGCCGGCGTAGTCGACTACGCCGTGACCCAGGCCGGAGCGATAGCCGAGCTGCGCCAGCCAGCCGCCGCCCCAGACCCAGCACCCGAAAACGGGATAGATCAAGCCGCCGACGAAGATGCTGTAGATAAAGAAGTGCTTGTAGGTCCAACGCTCGGCGCACGCACCAGTCACGATCGTAGCGGTGGTGTCCATGAACGCCATCATGAACAAGAACATGACGATCGCCGCTGCGTCGTACGCGCCGCCGGTGAGGAAGAAGCCGGAGGTTCCGAACAGGCCCCAGCCGTGGTCACCCGCGACCGAAGCTCCAACGGTGAACATGTGACTGAGCGTCGGCGTTCCGCCGAGCACGCCCGGGCCGCCGATGCTGGTCCCGTTGTAGCCACCGCACATCAAGGCAAAGCCCGTGCAGAAGAAGCCGAACATGCCCAATGCGTACACGGCAAAGTTCATCGAGAACGTGTGCGAAGCGTTCTTGGCGCGGATTAGCCCGGTTTCTACCAGCGCGAACCCGGCCTGCATGAAAATCACCAGAAAGCCGGCGACCAACACCCAAACGAAGTTGATCGAGAAGTAGCTGCGCGAGGCAGACTGCGCTACCGCGTCGACGGCGGTGGCGAGTTCCTTCGTGGTCGCCTTCTCGGGATCGGGTTTGGTGTAGTTCGGGACCGACAGCGCGGTTGGCGTCATTTGGCTGGCGCCCGTCGGATCATTGGCGGGTTCATCCGCGAAGGCGGCTCGGGGGACACCGACGCCGACTGCAGCAACGACCGCTAGACACAACACTGCGAGCCAGTGCCGGAAGCGATGAAGAGAGAGCAAACTTGACATGTCATACCTCGGTTGAAAGGAAACGTTCGATCGCAAAGTCGGACTGGCGGGTCGCGGCGTCAGCCGCGGCCGAGACGCAGCGAGCGTCCACGCTCCTGCAGTCGGTGCAGGCGTGTGGCCCAGCCCGCGCCGAGAACGGCGCTCAATTGCATGGTCACGAAGAACAATCCGCCGACGCTCCAGTTGCGACTCCAAATCAGGACTGCGATGGTCACGATCGCAATCACCACCTGAATCCCGATTGCGGTCTTCCGATATTGTTCCCACATGGCCAAAGCTTCTCCGGTTGGTGTGCAGCGGATTGGGCGTAGTTCCGCCTTCGAATCAGGTTCTTTCCTGACTCGCTAATTCACTGATGGGCTGTTGCTATCGGGCAGTATTGCGGCCGAATGTTTCCTGTACTTTTCGGATGAATTAACGCGAGATTCGCATAAAAAAAATTTGATCCGCGAGTTTCGCCCGGAAACGCACGTCCGCTCGATGAAATCATTGATATTTCTTACTTGCTTGGCAAAGCGCCGCTAGCTCGCGGGGCAAAACGCGCCGGCTGTTTCGCACTGCGTCCAAGTCCGATTTGCGCACTTCGATGAGCCACTCTCCGAAGTTTGCGATTCGACTCAGCGATCCAACCACCAAAATACAGCCGTGACGATCAGATGCGCAGGCAGCATGGTCGTGAAAGCGAACATGAAATAACGCACGAAGCTGGGCATTGCGTAGCGCTCGCGTTCGGCCACCGCTTTGACCATCAGATTCGGGCCGTTACCGATATAGGTGGTCGCGCCCATCACGACGCTGCCAACGCTGATCGCCGCCAGCTTGATTGGGTCGATGCCGGCCACCAGTGCGCCCGAGTGGTGCGCAAGGCCCCGGGCCAGCGCGGCGAAGGCCGTGTAGGTCGGAGCGTTGTCGAGCACGGATGAGAGTGCTCCCGATCCCCAAAACAATTGCCATGCGGCTTGCACCGGAAAGTGCGGCGCTGCCTCGGCCAGCGTGACTTCGATTGGCCCCAGACACAAAAACAAACCGCAAAAGATGATCGCGACTTCGATAATCGGCCCGAAGCTGAAGGAATTCGCCTCGTGCACTCCTTTCGGAGTGGTGAAGAACGATAGCGCGGCGATGGCGATCAGCGCGACTTCGCGCCAGCCCTCGGGTAAGAGCGCGGCCGGAACGATCGCCAGCAAGAATGCGATGTTTCGGCGCCCAAGCAGCGACAGAGGCTCGATTTCACGCCGATCTGCCGCCAACGCACGAGACGTCTCGCGGGCATAGGCTCGCCGATCGACGACGTAAAACGCGATCGCGAACGAGCCGACGTACAGCAACCAGATCGGAAACAGGTGCAGCGTCCAGAAGAAAGGCACGCCCATGATGTAACCCACCAAAAGCGGTGGATCGCCGAGCGGCAGCAAGAGGCCACCCGCGTTGGCCACGATCAGAATGAAAAATGGCACCAAATGCGCTCGGTGTTCGCGCTGATGGTTCGTTTTCAGTAGCGGGCGGATGAGCAGCATGCTCGCCCCCGTCGTGCCGATGAAGCTGGCGCTGGCTGCTCCGAACAGCAGAAACAGGAGATTGTTTCTCGGCGTCGCTTCGATATCGCCCTTCAGATGGATGCCGCCCGAGGTCGTAAACAACGCGCCCAGGGTGATCACGAACGCGAGATACCCTTTCGAGCCCTCGATCACTTGTGTCACGTGACCGCCCGTGAGTTCGTATGCCACGATCGGCAGCGCACAGAGGGCGACGACGGCGATCTGTACACTCCGCTTCTCCCATATGTGTGGAATGACCATCGGGAAAACGGCAATCGCCAGCACGAGTGTCGGAAACGAAAGCAAGGTCCAGACGGGGAAGTCGGCGCTAGGCATCGGGCAAGCGTTCCTTAACACGTGAACCCCGCAAAAGAGCGGGGTTTTTTATGCGTTCCGGTGCGGAATAGATACGGATTGGAAACGTTGTGGATATGCGTACATGTCTCGCGCCATTGATTGCGTTGCGAGATCTGCAGTCGAGCAATCGCGACGCGCAGCTGCGCGAGTGCAAGTTGTCGTCGGCTTCAGGTTTCCGTCGAGCACTCCGCGTCATCCGCGGAACGCGCAGCGGACGTAGCGAACGCAGCGGGTAGTAGTAGACGCCCCAGACCGAGCCCAAGCAGCGCTGCGGCCCCGCTCGCGCCCAGTACGCCGAGCTTGGCGGCGGCCATCTGCGCGGGATCCGAAAAAGCCAGCTGTGCAACGAACAGCGCCATCGTAAAGCCAATCCCGCCGACGGCTCCCAGCACGATCAGGTGTCGTCGGTCGATCCCGGCTGGCAGAATTCCGAGTCGAAGACGGAGCATCGCCCAACTCGCGAGCAGGATGCCGAGCGGTTTGCCCAGCACGAGACCGAGCGCGACCGCCAGCGAAATGTTCCACGCCTCGCCGCTATTGGGACCGCCCGACAGAGTCACTCCGGCGTTGGCCAACGCGAAGACGGGCATGACGCCGAATGCGACCCAGGGGTGGAGGGTCTCGATCAGGCTCTCCGCGGGCGATAAGGCCTCACGCCGAGCGCGGTTGATGTGGCCCAGAGCTCGGGCGAGTTCGTGTGGTGACGAAGTGAGCGCCGGGTCTCGCTCCAATTGCTCGAGCTCGGCTCGTGTGGTCTGGAGGAAGCCTTCGGTGGCGAACCAGGCGCGAACGGGTGTGACGAGGCCGATGATGACGCCGGCAATGGTTGGATGAACGCCGGCGCGATAGATACCCGCCCACACCACGACGCCAGCGAAAAAATAAGCCATCTTGGCCCGGACACCAAGACGCTGCAGGACGAGGATCGCGCCGAGTCCCAGCGCAGCAATCAGGAAGCCCGAGGGAGCCAAACCAGAAGAGTAAAAGAGCGCGATGACGACGATCGCGCCCAAGTCGTCGATCACGGCGAGCGCAAGCAGAAGCACGCGCAACGCGGGCGGCACGCGCTGACCGAGCAGCGCAAGCACGCCGACGGCAAAAGCGATGTCGGTAGCCATTGGCACGCCCCAGCCGGATCGGGACGCGGGCGAACCGGCGAGCAGTAGGTACAGCGCCGCAGGAGCGAGCATTCCGCCAAGCGCCGCCGCGGTCGGCAGCGCCGCTCGCCGCCATTCGGAAAGCTCTCCCTGATGAATCTCGCGCCGGATCTCCAAGCCGACGACGAAGAAGAAGATCACCATCAGGCCGTCGTTGACAACCCACTCGAGCGTTCGTTCGAAAGTGAAGTTGCCAATGCGAATGCCCACGGGGGTGTGCCACAGATTTAGGTAGTCTGCGGCCCACGGAGAGTTGGCGCAGGCAAGAGCAAAAGCGGCAGCAATTAGCAGGAGCACTCCGCTTGCGGCCTCGATTCTGAGGAATCGTTCGAGCGGGCGAGCCGCGACCCGTGCCACGCGCAGCAAGGCGGTCCAAGCCTCGGGCGGCGCCTCGGCTAGCGACGAAGGGCTCACGGAAAGCGTTCGGGGGTCGACTCTGGGCATGGTGGGATCTCTCCAGCGCTCGCTGGTGAGATGGCGGCCCGACCATCCGGATCCTGCAGCGGAAAATCGCTGCACCCTTGCTTCTTGCTGCTGGAGCGTTGCACGGCGGCCGCAGCTTGTCGAGCTGTTCCGCGACTCTGCTGAGCGAGAATTGGAGCCGAAGTGCGGCCGTCGGCTCCGGCCATCGTCCCCGTGAACACCCAGCGGCTTGTGAGACACCGCTCGGATGCGGCCCGCGGATTGAGGCCGCAACAATCCGCGCTAGAAACCCCAAAGATACAAATGCTGCCCGCAGCGAGCTCGAAGAAAACCCTGGCGTTGATCGAGGCGCATCAAAGCGCGCTGCGCGCCTGTCGGCTATGTCCGAACATGCACCGTCCGCCGATCGTCGGCACGGCATTGCGATCCCGGGTGCTGCTCGTGGGTCAGGCGCCGGGCGACAAAGAACCGGC
>Ga0134124_10001982_pt1 | contig 16481 bp, 15 predicted proteins | sample KB304_FD_96880 | JGI IMG/M metagenome (GOLD analysis project Ga0134124, IMG submission 96880) | Terrestrial soil microbial communities without Nitrogen fertilizer from Kellogg Biological Station, Michigan, USA - KB3-0-4 | ecosystem: Environmental > Terrestrial > Soil > Unclassified ...
GCCCTGAAAACGCCGCTGCCGGGGTCCAGCAGGGTGTCCAGCACCGTGAAGTGATCGGCGCCGGGCGCGGCCACCGGCGCGGCGACATGGCCCTTCCAGCGGCCTCGGATGAGCCGGTCCTGGTCATGGAAGCCCTGCAGCTCGCGATCGCCCACCACGCTCACCAGCCGCGCGTCGCGGCCGGCCGGCAGCCACATCGGGCTGGCCTTGCGGGCCGACGCGGCGTCCAGGCCGATGTCAGCGTTGAGGCTGGGCGCGTCGAGCAGCGGCGCGAGGTCATACAGGCCCGAGAGAGCCACGGCGCGGCGCCCCAGACCCGCGGGCAGGTCCGGTGCATAGACCGGCCAAAGGCAGGCCTGGAGCATGGCGGCGAGCTGTCCGCCCGCCGAGTGGCCTACCAGGCACAGTCGGCTGGGACCCGGTCCCGACGGAGCGCCGAAATGGCCGGCGTTGCGATGCAGCCAGGCCGTGGCCTGCACCATCTGCATGACGATGTCGGGCACGGTCACGGCCGGGCACAGCGCATAGTCCACGACGGCGACGGTCACACCCGCGCGCGCCAGCGCCGGCGCCACGAAGGAAAAGTCGCGCTTGCCGAAGGCCCGCCAGTAGCCCCCGTGAATGAACATCACCGTTCCCAGGCCGGGTCCGGCTTGCGGATAAGCGCGGAAAATATCCAGCCGCTCCGCCGGCCCCGGTCCATAGGGCACGTCGAAATAGCCCGCGAGGCCCGCGCGGGCGCGCTCGGACTCGCGGCTCCAGCGCGCGAAGATTTCGGCCATGCCGGAGACGGACAGGCGCGGGTTGTACAGCAGGTCGTTGCGGGTGGGGCGCGCGCCGTGCGCCGGGTTGGCGGTGGGCATGAGGGTGATTGGGGAGCGATGAAGGGTGATCAATGAGGGGTGATCGATGAGCTACACTCGGCCATGCACATCGGGACCATTGAGACCATTGGGACCGGATACACCGGTTCAGGGGCGCAGCTTACACCGCCGCGCCGCCGGCGCGCGCGGGCCGGCATGGCCTCGCTGCTGGTGTTCATGGCCGCGCTGCTTGCATGCGCGGGCGTGCGGGCCCAGAACGCGGCGCCGCGTCCCTTGGCGCCTCCAGGCCAAAGCACTGCTCCCGCCGACGCCGAGGCTCCATCCAAAGACGAGGAAGCCAAGGCCCTGTTCGACGCCATCGAGGCCGGCGACTTGAAGGCGCTGGAAGGGCTGGTGAAGCGCGGCGTCCACCTCGTGGCCCGCAACGAGCAGGGCGAGCCGGCGCTGTATGCGGCGGCCGAGAAGGGCAGCGCGCAGGTGCTTGCCTTGTTCCTGTCTTCGGGCGGCGATCCGCGCGTGCGCACGCCCAATGGCGAAACCGCCTTGCACGCCGCCGCGCTGCGCGGCGATCCCGCGGTGGAAACGCAGTTGCTCGACGCCGGTGCCGAAGCCAATGCCCTCAACCTCGATGGAGAAACGCCGCTCGCCTGGGCGGCCATGGCAGGCAACGTGCCCGCGACAGCGGCGCTGCTTGAGCGCGGTGCGCTGGCGAACGCCCCCGACGAGCACGGCAATACGCCGCTGCACGGCGCGGCGGCGGGGGGCTATGACGAGGTGGTGAAGCTGCTGCTCTCCCACAAGGCTGACCCGAGGCTGCGCAACAAGGAGGGGCGCACACCAAGAGAACTCGCCATCGAGCACGAGCAAGACGACACCGCGAAGCTGCTGCCTCCCTAACTGCTTTCGTCCTTCGATTTCCAGGCCGCGTACGCAAAAAGAGCCCAGGCGGCGAGGAGACTCAACCCGCCGATAGGGGTTATCGCCCCGATGCCGCGCACACCGGTGAAGGCCAGGGCATAGAGGCTGCCCGAGAACAGCACTATTCCCGCCAGCATCAGCCTCGCCGCCCACCTCATCCGCTTTTCCGTCACGAGGTCCGCCGCTCCGCGGCGGAACAGGCCCATGGCGATCAGCCCGAGCGCCGAGTAGAAGTGGTACTCCACGGCCGTATGCCATGTGGTGAGGGCTTCCGGAGGAAGGGCGGCGCGCAGAGTGTGTGCGCCAAATGCCCCCAGGAGCACCGCGAGAAAGGTTGCTGCCGCTCCTACGGCGATGGTCCTTGGCGGGGATGTCAGCATGGGTATCCAGAGGGCCAGGCGGCGACCCGGAGCGGCAATTAATGGGAAAATAAGAATATCGCGACAATACAGTATCTATCGAGGAGGAACCGTGGCCAAGACTTACATCAAGAACAACGCCGATCTGCCGAACTGGGTGGGCAAGGAATTGCCGCCCAGCGAGTGGGTCACCATCACCCAGGAGATGATCAACCAGTTCGCCGAGTCCACCGGGGACCACCAGTGGATCCACGTCGACGTGGAGCGCTGCAAGAAGGAGTCTCCCTACAAGACCACCATCGCGCACGGCTTCCTCACCCTGTCGCTGATTCCGTCGCTGCGCGCGGCCAGCATCCAGATGGACCCGGCGCGCATGGGCATCAACTACGGCCTGAACAAGGTGCGCTTCACCGGCCCGGTGCCGGTGAACTCGCGCGTGCGCGCGGTGTTCAAGCTCCTGAAAGTGGAATCCCTGCCCGACAACGGTGCTCAACAGACCTGGGAGACCACCATCTATCGCGAGGGCTCGGACAGGCCCGTGGTGGTTGCCGAGACGCTGGGGCGCCGCTTCGAATAAGACGCTGGGCGTCGCTTCGAATAAGACGCTGGGGCGTCGCTTCGAATAAGACGCTGGGGCGTCGCTTCGAATAAGACGCCCGCGTCGGTTCGAGTACTAGTGGTTATGCGAATGGTTCATTGATGGCAGGAGACGCCTGGATCGACGCCAGGGTGGTGGACCAGCGGCGCTGGGCCGACGGCCTGTATTCCGTCGCGGTGGCGGCGGGGGCGGTGGACTTCGAGGCCGGCCAGTTCACACGCCTTGCCCTGCCCATCGACGGCCAGTGGGTCGCGCGCCCCTATTCCTTCGTCAACGCACCGGGCGATGACCATTGCGAGTTCTACTACGTGGTGGTGCCGGGCGGCCCGCTCACGGCGCGCCTGCCGCAACTCGCCTCGGGAGACACGCTGCGCGTGTCCCGCCAGCCCTCGGGGTTCATGGTGCTGTCCGAGCTTCCGGATGCCGAGCAGTTGTGGCTGATCGCCACCGGCACGGGCATCGGGCCCTTTCTGTCCATTCTCGCCACGCCTGCCCCGTGGCAGCGCTTCGGCAGCGTGGTGCTGGCCCATGGCGTGCGCCAGCGCTCCGAACTGGTCTATGCCGAGCGCATCGCCGCCTTGCGGACCCGGCATGGCGGGCGTTTTCGCTTCATACCGCTGCTCAGCCGCGATCACGTCGGGCCGGCTTCGGCGGCCGGTGCCGCGGCCCTGCCGGGGCGCGTCACCACGGCGCTGGCCGAGGGCACCCTGGAGCAGGCCGCGGGCCTGGAACTGTCCGCCGCGCCCGGCCGCGCCCAGATCATGCTCTGCGGCAACCCGGCCATGGTGAGCGAGGCCACCGAGCTGCTCAAGGGGCGCGGCATGAAAAAGCACCGGCGCCGCGACCCGGGCCAGATCACCGTGGAGAACTACTGGTGACCTCGTTGAACCCGCGCTGCCGCAACGTGCTGCGCGCCTTTGCCGTTGCCCTCGCCGCCGCAGTGCTGCTCGCCGGCTGCAGCGCGCTGCAGTTCTCGTACAACAACGCAGCCACCATCGCGCGCTTCATGGCCGGCGATTACGTGGACTTCAACGCTGCGCAGGCGCAGGAGTTCAAGGCGCGCTTCGGCCGTTTTCACGACTGGCACCGCCGCCAGGAACTGCCGCTGTACGCCAGCCTGATGAGGACGGCGGCTGAGCGGGCCGAGGACGGCATCAGCGGCGACGACGCGCGCTGGGCCATCGCCGCGGTGCGCGCCAACTACCGCACCGTCATGGCGCAGGCGGCAACTGCGGCCGCGCCCATCCTGGCCGCGCTGTCTCCCCGCCAGATCGCGCAGCTTGAGAAAGCGGTGGCGGAAAAGAACGCCAAGTATGAGAAAGAACACCTGTTGGGTGACGCCAAGGACCTGCGCGACAAGCGCATCGAGCAGGTGGAGGACCAGTTCGGCGAATGGGTGGGCCGCCTGTCGAAGGCGCAGAAACAGCGCATCGAGCGCTTCGTCGCCGATTACGGCGACATGGCTGCGCTGCGTTTCGCCGACCGGCAGCGCTGGCAGCATGAGGCGTTGGCCGTCATCCGCTCGGAACGCGATCCCGCGCTGCTCGCCGCCATCCTGCAGGACCTGTTCGCCCATCCCGAGAAAAAGCGCCCCCAAGTGCTGCAGCAGGCGCTGGACCGCTATGACCAGGCCGTCATGGAACTGGTCATGGACATCGACCGCACGCTGACTCCCGAGCAGCGCGCCAGGGCGGTCAAGCGCATGCGCAAGTACGCCGACGATTTCACCCAGCTCGCGCACCCGGCCGAGGCGCACGGCGCGGATCAGCCCTCCTGAAACGTCGCCGGCTGCGGCGTTTCCCGCGGGGGCTCACAAGAACACCGCGCCCCTTAAACACACATCCCAAAAACACAAAGGCCACCGCATGCGGTGGCCTTTGTCGGCGGGAGGCCCGCGCAAGCTTACTTGAGGTGCTTGCTGATCAGCTTGGTCATCTCGAACATCGACACCTGCTTCTTGCCGCCGAAGACTTCCTTCAGCTTGTCGTCGGCGTTGATGTTGCGCTTGTTCTTGCTGTCCTGGAGCTTGTTCTTCTTGATGTAGTCCCAGATCTTCTTGGTGACTTCAGTGCGGGGCATCGCCTTGGCACCGATCACGGCGCCGAGCGCCGCGCTGGGCGTCATCGGCTTCATGAAGGCCGCATTTGGTTTGCGCTTGGCGGCGGCTTTCTTCTTGGCGGGTTTCTTCGCGGGTGCTTTTTTCTTCGTGGCCATTCGTGACTCCCTCCGGATTATTCAGGGTCGTTGATGAACGTGTTTGTGATGGATTGCACTAGGCACTTGTAGTGTGCGCTCGGAGGATGCTTCAAGCGGGCGGCGTTGTCAACGGGCCGCGAGCGATTTTCACTCTGAAAATGCGGCTTTCTGCGCAGGGCTCCCCGTGGCGAGCGGCCGCGTGCATGGCTGGCCCGGCCCGTTTTCCCTCGGGAAACGCGAGCCGACAACCCGCTGCGGAGGGTGCGTGAGGGCTGTCGAGCCGTGCCGCCCGACCGAGTTTTTCCCTCGTGGCCGGGCGCCTCGTGTCTCCGCTTGTGAGGGGCCGCAACGGCTTTTTCCCTATGAAAATGCACGATTTTCCCGCGTGCGTGCGGACAATCCCAAGGGCCGGTGGAGAAGCCAAGAGAGCACGGCCGACGCCCCTGTCGCGCCCATGAGGTCCGCCTCCTCTCGGGCCAAAGGGGGGCTCGCCTCTATAATGCGGCGACCGGTTTGTCTCTGGAAAACGCCGCACCCGCGCCGGCTCAATTGCAAGCTTCCGGCCCCGGCGTCACCTCAGTACAGCCCCTCAGTACAGCTCTCCACACGCCCCATGGCACAACCACTCACCCGAACCCTCGATCCCCAGGCGCGCCGATTGTTGGAGCGTGCGGCCGCCGCTCGCCTGCCCGCCATGCACACTCTGAGTGCGCCCGAGGCGCGGACGCTTTATAGGGAGTCGCATTGGCGGCTCGACGGCGAGTCCATGGCCGTGCATGCCGTCGAGAACCTGACCGCGCAAACGCCTGCGGCAACCGTGCCGCTGCGGCTGTACCGGCCCTTTCAGGTCGAGGCCGGCCGGGGCGCCGCGCCTTGCCTGATGTACTTCCACGGCGGCGGGTGGACCATCGGCGACCTCGACACCCACGACAACGTGTGCCGGCACCTGGCCGTGCATGGTCGCTGCGTGGTGGTGTCGGTGGACTACCGGCTGGCTCCCGAGCACCGCTTCCCCGCCGCGCTGGAAGACGCCGATGGCGCCACGCGCTGGGTCATGGATAATGCCGCCGCCCTGGGCATCGACCGCGGGCGCATGGCCGTGGGCGGGGACAGCGCGGGCGGCAACCTGGCCGCCGTGGTGGCCATGCTGTCCAGGGACCGCGAGCGCGCTTCGGCGGGCACCGGACGCCTCGTGTACCAGTTGCTGCTGTATCCGTCCACCGACATGGCCATGGGAACGGCATCGGCGCTGCGCCTGGCGCAAGGGCACTTCCTCACCCGCGACACCATGCTGTGGTTCCGTGCGAATTATCTGGGAAGCGACTCCGATGGCGGCACCAGTGCGCGCGACTGGCGCGCCTCGCCGCTGCTCGCCTCCGACTTCTCCGGGTTGCCGCCGGCCTATGTGATCACAGCCGGTTTCGATCCCCTGCTGGACGAGGGCCGCGCCTATGCCGACCGCCTCGCGGTCGCGGGCGTGCCCGTCTCCTATGAATGCTTCGAGGGCATGATCCACGGCTTTGCCGGCATGCTGGGCGTCATGGCGGCCGGGCGGCATGCCCTGCATCGCTGCGGCCAACTGCTGCAGGCGGCCTTTGCAGCTGCGCCTGGGGGCGCTGGGTGAGCGCCCGGCGCGGTTGGCCGCGCCAGTGGCCCATGGCGCGGGGATCGGCCGTGGCCGTCAGCGAGCAGGCCGGGGTGCGTTATCTGCACATCGGGGGCGACGCCATCCAGAGTGCGATGCGGCTGTCCAACCCCGACCGTCTGGAACTGCACTACACCCGCGCCATGATGGGCTTCCTGCTGTTCCATCCCAAGCCCAGCCGTGTGCTCATGATCGGGCTGGGGGGAGGTTCCATGGCGCGCTTCCTGCACAAGGCCTTCGTCCGCGCCCGCGTCACGGCACTGGACATCAACCCCGAGGTGGTGACAGCGGCGCGTCAGCATTTCGATTTCCCGCCCGATGGCGCCCGGCTGTCGGTGGTGCTGGACGACGCCGCGAACTGGGTGCCGGCCCACCCGGCGAGCAGCGACGTCATCCTGCTGGACGCCTTCGACGACGGGCGGCAAGTGGAGGCGCTGTGCAGCGAGCCCTTCTATGCCGCCGCTTTCGCCGCCCTCACCGGGCCTGGCGTGCTGGTGCAGAACTTCATGGCCGACGATGCCAAGATAGACATTCGCTGCGAGCGCATGGAGCGAGCCTTCGGCGGGCGCGTCACCTTCCTGCGCGCCGCCGACCGCGTGAACGTCATCGCCATGGCCTTCAAGGGCGTGCCCAGGCGCCACGCCTGGGGCGAACTGCGCCGCCGCGCCGCGGCCCTCTCCGACCAGTATGATCTGCCGGGCGAGCACTACCTTGCCAGCCTGAAGCACATGAACCAGGACGCCAGCGCGACCCGCTACTTCGAGCTATAGCGATGCGTGAATTTGGGCCACGCGCTTTTAGAGTTGATAGACCGGGCTGCTGCGAGCCGCCCATTGCCAGGAGGATGCATGACCACGGGTAAAAGGCTGTACGACACCCGCTCGCCGGTGGAGATCTATGCGCCGGCCAAGTTCGAGGCCATTCCCGACGCCGTGGCGCGCCACGCCGCCGCCCGCCCGGACAAGCGCCTGCTGCTTTGCGAGGGCCGCGCCATGAGTTGGGGCGAGTTCGACGCGCGCGTGAACAAGGTGGCGAACGCCCTGCGGGCGCTGGGTCTCGGGCAGGGCGACAAGGTGGCCGTGCTGGCGCCCAACTCCATCGAGTACCTGGAAGTCATCGTCGGCACGCTGCGCGCCGGCGGCTGCATCGTGCCGCTGTCCACCATGGCCACGGCAGGGCAGCTCGAGGGCATGGTGAACGACAGCGATGCGCGGGTGCTGTTCCTGGGCGCCACGATGCGTGGCCTGCTCGAGCCCGCCTTCTCCAGGCTGACCGGGTTGTTCCCCAATGGCCGCATCGCTCTCGACTACGCCGCACCGGGGATGCAATCCTATGCCGGTTGGCTGGCCCCGGCCAGCGAGCGCAACCCGGGCGTGGCCCTGGGCCCCGAGGACCCCTTCAACATCATCTACTCCTCGGGCACCACGGGCATCCCCAAGGGCATACTGCACGACCACCAGTTGCGCTGGGGCATCATCCACCGCATGTCCGGCAAGGGCATCGACGACAAGGCCGTAAGCATCGTGTCCACGCCGCTGTACTCCAACACCACCGCGGTCGGGTTTTATCCCATTCTGGCGGTCGGCGGCTCCATCGTGCTCATGAAGAAGTTCGATGCCCGGCAGTTCCTCGAGTTGTGCCAGTCCGAGCGCGTGACCCACGCCATGCTGGTGCCGGTGCAGTACCAGCGCATCCTGGCGCATCCGGATTTCGACCGCTATGACCTGTCCAGCTTCCGCTCCAAGATGTGCACCAGCTCGCCGCTGCGGGTCGAGACCAAGCGCGAGATCGCCGCGCGCTGGCCCGGCGCCATGACCGACAGCTACGGGCTCACCGAGGGCGGCGGCAACGTCAGCCTGGACATCATGGCCTACCCCGACAAGCTGCACACCGTCGGCAAGCCCGCGCCCGAGGTGGAAGTGCGCATTATCGACGAGCAGGGCCGCGACGTGCCGCCCGGCCAGCCCGGGGAGATCGTGGGCCGCGGACCGTCGATGATGGTGGGCTACTACAAGCAGCCGCAGAAGACGTCGGACATGCTGTGGAAAAGCCCCGAAGGCGTGACTTACTTCCGCACCGGGGACATGGGCCGTTTTGACGAAGACGGATTCCTGATCCTGCTCGACCGGAAAAAGGACATGATCATTTCCGGCGGATTCAACATATACGCAGCAGATTTAGAGGGGGTGTTGCTGCAACATCCCGAGGTGGCAGATGTAGCGGTGATAGGCGTTCCGTCCGACGACTGGGGCGAAACACCATTGGCACTCGTAGTGAAACGAGAAGGCGCGGCAATAGACGAGGAGACTCTGCGCCAATGGGCCAACGCCAAGTTAGGCAAACCACAACGGATTTCGGCAGTGGAATTCCGCGACGAACTGCCAAGGAGCACCATCGGTAAAGTGCTGAAAAAAGAGTTACGAGCACCCTATTGGGAGAAGACCGGCCGACAGATTTGATGGCCGAAAGAATTTTCATTCGACCGCGGGATGAGTGGGTCCGACCCCGTGGAGTTTGGCTCGCGATGCGGCCGATTTTCAATTTCCTAAATTCGTCCGGACCGAATTTTAGAAAAAGACTTTGGCCGCTTCACAAGGAGAGGACCACGGGGTAATGCGGCCCGCTTCATGATGGCCGGATGAAACGGCGCCTGATAAGGTCTGCGCGCTAATCGACCGTAAGCACTATTTTCCCAATGTGTTGGCTGGATTCCATCAACTCGTGAGCCTTCGCTGCCTCGTCCAGCGGGAATGTCTTGTAAATCTCGGGTTTTATTTTCCCTGCTTCGATGTGCGGCCATATCTTCGCCCGCAAACTCCTGGCGATTTCCCCCTTGAACTCAACGGGCCGTGGCCGCAGCGTCGACCCGGTAATCGTCAATCGATTCTGCATGATGGTATTGATGGGGATCTCGCCCTTATTGCCCCCCAGCCCGGCGATGAACACCAGCCGCCCTTCCACCGCCAGGCTTCTCAGTTCCTTGGTCACATACGATCCGCCCACCATGTCCAGGATCACGTTCACTCCGCGGCCCCCGGTGGCCTCTTTCACCACCTCGGCGAAATCCTGGGTTTTGTAGTTGATGGCGATGTCGGCGCCCAGGCGCAGGCAGGCGGCGCATTTCTCGTCGCTGCCGGCGGTGGCGAACACGCGGTGGCCCAGGGCCTTGGCCATCTGGATGGCGGACACGCCGATGCCGGAACTGCCGCCCTGGATGAGGATGGACTCGCCCGGCTTCAGCCCGCCGCGGTCGAACACATTGGTCCACACCGTGAAGAAGGTCTCGGGCAGCGAAGCGGCCTCGGCGGCGGAAAGGCCCTTGGGAATCGGAAGGCACTGCGCGGCAGGCGCGATGCAATACTGGGCGTAGCCGCCGCCTGCCACCAGCGCGCACACCGCGTCGCCCACCTTCCAGTCGGCCACGCCTTCGCCCACCGCGGCGATGCGCCCGGCGATGTCCAGGCCGGGTAGGTCGGACACGCCCGGCGGCATGGGATAGTTGCCCTGCCGCTGCACCACATCGGGACGGTTCACCGCGGCAGCTTCGACACGCACCAATACCTCGCCGGCTTTCGGCTGAGGAGTAGGGCGGGTGCAGGGCTTCAGTACCTCGGGCTTTCCAAAGGTGCTGATTTCAACAGCATGCATGCTGGCGGGGATATTTGACATGGCGGGCTCGTTCTAAAGCCCCTCTCCCACTGGGAGAGGGGTTGGGGTGAGGGACAACGAGAAAAATGCATATCGACTTCTATAGCTCATTTTAGCTCCATCCCCGAATGCGGCACCGTTTCGCCTTATAGAGGAAAATGGCAATAAGGCCAAGCGAGGAGAAGAAATCAGATGAGCGAAAAAGTCTGCGTGGTAACCGGCTCAACAGGCAATGACGGAACGGGAAGCGCCACAGTCAAGTATTTCGCCAAGCAGGGCTGGCGCGTGGTTGTGAATTATTCGAAAAGCGCCGACGCGGCGGCCAGAGTCGCTGACGAGTGCAAGCGTCTTGGTGCCTCCGCCGTACTCTCTCTGCAGGCCGACGTCACCAAGGACGATGACTGCCGCCGCATGGCCAAATCAGTGGAAGAGTCGTGGGGCCGCTGCGACGTGCTGGTGAACAACGCCGCCACCACCAAGTTCGTCAATCACGCCGACCTGGACGGCCTGTCCGCTGAGGACTTCCAGACCATCTTCGGCGTCAACGTCACCGGCGTGTACCTGATGACGCGCGCCTTCGCGGCGCTGCTGCGCAACAGCCAGGGTTCGGTGGTGAATATTTCGTCCATGGGCGGGGTGCAAGGCACGGGTTCCTGCATGGCCTATGGCGCCTCCAAGGCGGCGCTGAACGCCATGACCATGTCCCTGGCCCGCGTGCTGGCGCCGCAGGTGCGCGTCAACGCCGTTCTACCGGGCTTCATCACCGGGGACTGGCTGAAAAACGGCTTCGGCCAGGCGGCCTACGAGGCCATGATGAAGAACCGCATCGACACCTCGCCCCTGGCCAATGTGCTCGACCCGGTGGACGTGGCCGAGGCGGTCTGGTGGCTGGGCAGCGGACCGGGTAAACTCACGGGTGAACTCATTCACCTCGACAGCGGCCACCGCCTCGGCGCGGCGCCGGCGAGGAAAAAGTAAGCCGGAATCCCCTTGCTGACCCGAACTTCCCCCATAACCCCACGCCCCGCCCATTCTGCGCACGCCCGCCCGGCGCGCCTGGTGCATACCTCGGACGTGCACGTGGGCAACGAGTCGCGTCCCGCCCAAGGCAGCGAATGGCCCGAAATGGCGCTGGCGCACCTCGCCGACGTTGTGGCGCTGGCTTGCGCTCAGTCGGCGCAGGCGCTGCTCATCACGGGCGACTTCTTCGACCACAACCGCGTGCGCGAGGAGTTGGCCGTCATGGCCGGCCGCATCCTCGGCCGTGCGGACCTGCCCGTGGTCATCCTGCCGGGCAACCACGACCCCTACATGGCGAACTCGCCCTACGTGCGCTGCCGGGCGGCCTTCCCCCGCAACGTGCACGTGCTGTCGCGCGAAGAGGGCGAGCTCATCGTGCTCGAAGACGCCGGCATCCAGGTGTGGGGCCAGGCGCATGCGCGCTACGACGACTTCGCGCCGCTGTCGGTGGCGCCGGCCTGGCGCGAGAACGCGGCGTTGTGGCGAGTGGCCGTCGGCCATGCCCATTACGTGGCCAGCGAGTTCGAGAAGCGCTACAGCTTCCTGGTCCATGACCATGAGCTGGAGGCGCTGCAGGCGCACTACGTGGGCCTGGGGCACCTGGAAATGGCCGAGACCATCGGCCCGCCGGATGCGCACGCCTGGTACGCCGGGTCGCCCGAGATCCTGCGCGGCGCGACGGTCATTGACCTGTCGGCGCAGGGAACCCGTGTGCGCCAGGTGCCCTTCCGCCAGCCGCCTGAGCTTCCCTAGCAGGGTGTTGAAAAAGGGGAAATTTCCCCTTTTATATCCCCTAAATCAGGGGCAGTTGAAAAGTGCTTCCCTATGAAGCGAATTGCTAAAACCGCTTGCATTGATGTTCCATCGAGCCTAGAGCAACGAATTTCAACAGCCTGCTAGTCCCGATAGCGGCGGAAAAACGCCCTCACCTCGTCGACGAACACCGGGCCCAGTTCCAGCGCGGCGAAGTGGCCGCCGCGCTCGGCCACGCGGTAGTGCGCCATGTTGGGATAGGAGCGCCGCACCCAGCTCTGCGGCGGCGGCAGGGTGAGGTCGCTGGGGCAGAACAGGAAGCCGGCCGGCACCTCAACCTTGCGGCCCGTCGGCAGCTGGCGATTGGCTGGATCGAGCAAGGGCACGTACATCCAGTTCGCGGCGTTGATGCCGTTCACCCAGTACAGCATGACGTTGGTGAGAAGGTCGTCCAGGGCGAAGGGCGGGACGCTGGTCGGAAAATGCGGGCTGCCGGGTATGGTCCAGCCGTGGAATTTCTCCAGGATCCAGGCCGCCATGCCCACGGGCGAGTCGGTGAGGCCGTACGCCAGGGTCTGCGGCTTGGTGCCCTGGATCAACTGGTACGCAGTCTCGCCTTCACGCCGCTTGTTGCTGGCCTTGATCCAGGCCTGCTCCTCGGCGTCGGGCGGAGCGCCGGCATCCGGCGCCGGGCGGAATCCCAGCATGTTGAGGTGGATGGCGGCGAGCGGCTGTGGATGATCGAGCGCCAGCCACGAGGTGATGATGCCGCCGTAGTCGCCTCCCTGGGCAACGTAGCGCTCGCAGCCCAGCGTTTCGGTCATGAGGCGGTGCCAGAGTCCGGCCACCTCGCGCGTGGTCACCGGCGCGGGCGGCGGGGCCGAAAAGCCGAAGCCTGGAATGCTCGGCGCCACCACGGTGAATGCGTCACGCGGGTCGCCTCCGAAGCGCTCGGGATGCGCCAGCGGTTCCATGACGTGCAGAAACTCCACCACCGAGCCGGGCCAGCCGTGGGTGATGAGCAGCGGCAGCGGGTTGGGGCCGGAGCCCCGTTCCAGCAGGAAGTGGATGCGTTGTCCGCCGACGTCCGCCAGGTACTGCGGAAAGCGGTTGAGGTGCGCCTCGTGTTTCCGCCAGTCATAGCGCTGCGCCCAGTGTTCGGCCACACCGCGCATCCACGCCAAGCTGGTTCCATAGCGCCACGGCCGGCCCTGGGGTTCGTTCGGCCAGCGGGTGAGTGCCAGGCGCTGCCGCAGGTCGTCCAGGACGGCCTGCTGCACGTCGATGCGAAAAGGGCTGGCTTGGGGTTGGATGTTCATGGTCTCGCTCCGGTCGATTCAGGGCTATTATGACGAGTCGGGAGGGGGCAGGGCCCAAAAAAACTTTCGGCACCCGGCACCCGGCCTCGCCTAAAATTCCAGCCATGACCCAAGCCGCTTTATCCCCGGCCAGCCGGGACGCCGATCTTGACGCTGCGCTGACGCTGGCGCGCGCCGAGGTGCGGGATTTGCAGCGCACCGTGACCGTGTTGCGCGAGGCTCTGGAGTCAGCACATGCCGATGCCCGCGCGGCGGTGGCGCGGGCCGAGGCTGCAAGCGCCGCCGAGATTGCTCAGCTCAAGGCCACCGCCACGGCGCTGCGCGACGAGCTCGAGGCGCGCCGACTGGAGCGCGAGGCCGCGCTGCAAAAGGCGCATGCCGATGCGGCCCAGGAAATGGCCCAGCTCAAAGCCACCGCCGCGGCGCTGCGTGAAGAGCTGGAGCAGTCCGCGGCCCAGTCTCGGTTGGCGGTAACGCGGGCGCATACCGCAGGGCAGGGCGAGATCACCCAGCTGCGCAACACCGCCGCCAGCCTGCGCGACGCGCTCGAGCGCGCGGCCGCCGAGAAAGAGACTGCGGTGCAGCGCGCCGTGCTTGAGCTTTCCGCTGAGAACGCCCAGCTGCGCGACACGGTGCAGGCGCTGCGCGACCAGCTGGAAGCCGCCGGGGGCAGGGCAAAGCCATGAAAATGGACGAACCCCTCAGCAAGGTGAAACCACCGCGCGCCAGGCGCAACGCGGATGACGGCACCGCCGCGCCTGGCGCGGCTCGTAGTCCCGCGGGCATTTCGCGCGCCACAGCGCCGCCCGGCGGCGAGCGCCGCCGCCTGCGCGAGGCCGAGCTGCTGCTCGAGGTGGCGCGGCGCATGGCGGGCTACGAGACCCTGGACGAGGTGCTGCGCGCGCTGGTGGAAATGACCACGGCCGAGCTGGGGACCGAGCGCGGCTCGCTCTTTCTCAACGACAGCGCCACCAACGAGCTGTACTCGCGCGTGGCCCAGGGCAACATCCAGCGCGAAATCCGCATCCTCAACTCCAGCGGTATCGCCGGACACGTGTACAGCACCGGCGAACCGCTCATCATCCACGACGCCTACTCCGATCCGCGCTTCAACCGCGCCGTGGATGAACAGACCGGCTTCACCACGCGCAACATCATGTGCGTGCCCATTCACACCGTGAAGGGCGAGGTCATCGGCGTGGCGCAGACCCTGAACAAGTGCGCCGGCAAGTTCACGCGCCAGGACCTGCACATTTTCGCGGCCATGACCAACCAGGGCTCGCTCGCCTTGCAGAGCGCCCAGTACATCGAGCGCATGAAGGCGCTGCGCCAGCAGGAGATGGAGTTCATCGACGTGGTGTCGGAAGTGACCGCCGACATCAAGCTCGGATCGCTGCTGCAGAAGGTCATGGGCGAGGCTACGCGCCTCCTGAACGCCGACCGCTCCACGCTGTTCCTCAATGACGAAAAGACCAACGAACTGTGGTCCGAGGTAGGGCAGGGCCTGGAGTCCATGCAGATCCGCCTGCCCAACCACCTGGGCATCGCGGGCGCGGTGTTCAAGTCGGGCAGATCCATCAACATCCCCTACGCCTACGCCGACCTGCGCTTCAACCCCGGCTTCGACAAGCAGACCGGCTACTTCACCCGCTCCATCCTGTGCGTGCCCATCACCAACAAGCACGGCAAGACCATCGGGGTGACGCAGGTGCTGAACAAGCACGGCGGGCCGTTCACCGCCGAGGACGAGTCGCGCCTGCGCGCCTTCACGGCGCAGATCTCCATCGCGCTGGAGAACGCCAAGCTGTTCGCCGACGTGCAGAACATGAAGAACTACAACGAGGCCATGCTGGAGTCGATGTCGAATGGCGTGCTGACCCTCGACGACCAGCACCGCATCGTGACCTGCAACGCCGCCGGGCAGCGCATCCTCCACGCGCGGCACGAAGACCTGCTGCACAAGCCGGCCGCGGAATTCTTCACCGGCGGCAACGCCTGGGTGATGGAGAAGCTGGGCGTCGTGGAGCAGACGCAGGCCGCCGAAATCACCATGGAGGCCGCGCTCATTGTGGGCGAGGACACGCTGTCGGTGAACGTCACGGCCCTGCCGCTGCTGTCCATGGAGAAGAAGCCCATCGGCTCCATGCTGCTCATCGAGGACATCAGCAGCGAGAAGCGCCTGAAGTCCACCATGTCGCGCTACATGGACCCGCGCATCGCCGACCGGCTGGTGGCGCGCGGCGCCGAGGCGCTGGGCGGCCAGAGCGTGCCGGCCACGGTGCTGTTCTCCGACATCCGTGGCTTCACCACCATTTCGGAAAAACTGGGCGCGCAGGGCACGGTGGCGCTGCTCAACGAATACTTCACCCTGATGGTGGACTGCATCCAGCGCGAGGAAGGCATGCTGGACAAGTTCATCGGCGACGCCATCATGGCGGCCTTCGGCATTCCCGTGCCGCACGAGGACGACGCCGACCGCGCCGTGCGCGCCGCGGTGGCCATGATCCGCGAGCTGGCCAAGTGGAACACGGCGCGTGCCGCCGACGGCCGCCTGCCGGTGGAGATCGGCATCGGCCTCAACACCGACCACGTGGTGTCAGGCAACATGGGCTCGAAGAAGCAGATGAACTACACCATCATCGGCGACGGCGTGAACCTGGCGTCAAGGCTGGAATCGGCCTGCAAGACCTACGGCTCGCGCATACTCATCAGCGAGTTCACCTACAAGCTGCTCAAGTCCACCTACTACACGCGGGAAGTGGATGTCTTCGTAGCCAAGGGCAAGACCCAGCCCGTGGCCATTTACGAGGTCATGGACTACCACGACGAGCAGAGCTATCCCCACCTGTCGGACGCGCTGCGCCAGTTCCGTTCCGGCCTGCAGGACTACCGCCAGCAGCGCTGGGCCAAGGCCCGCGCGGCCTTCGAGGAAGTGCTGTCCATGAACCCTGCCGACAAGACCGCCAGGCTCTATGTCGGGCGCTGCGACCTGCTGCAGTCCAAGCCGCCCGGCGACGACTGGAACGGGGTGTGGGTGATGGAGGAAAAGTAGCGCCCTAGCCGGAGGGGGCGGTTATTGGGGCGTCACGGTCACGCCCGCCGCCTGCCGCTCGCGCACTTCCAGCAGGCTGGGCGCTATCAAGGCCTCTTTCCCGGCGATGACGGCCTTGCCCAGTCCGCCCGGCCGGGCGGCACGGCGCA
>Ga0134124_10001983_pt1 | contig 16474 bp, 15 predicted proteins | sample KB304_FD_96880 | JGI IMG/M metagenome (GOLD analysis project Ga0134124, IMG submission 96880) | Terrestrial soil microbial communities without Nitrogen fertilizer from Kellogg Biological Station, Michigan, USA - KB3-0-4 | ecosystem: Environmental > Terrestrial > Soil > Unclassified ...
ACCGGCATTGTTGACCAGAATGTCCAGCCGTCTGTACTTATTAAAGATGGCGGCGTAGCATTCCTTTACGGCCACGGGATTGCCGACATCAAAGAGGAACCCATCGGATTCACTGCCAAAGTCATGCTGCAGCTCATCGATACGTTGCCGGAGAAGGTCGGCATTTGCGATTCCATTGAGTAATACCGTGGCGCCATGACGGGCAAGTATCCGGGCACTCTCCCAGCCGATGCCGCGCGTCGATCCTGTAACAAAGGCAACCTTGCCTTTAAGCGTGAAAGTCGATTCCATGTCTCTGCACGATTTCCTTTGCCTTGGCAAAACTGCTCATATCGAGGATCTCCTCCGTATCAAGCATGATGTCATGGGCTGTTTCGATAGCCGTTACAAGGACCATATGGGCAATAGAATCCCACGGGCCCTCGCCAAAACTGAGAGTGTCAACTACGGCTGACATCGGGATGCCCAAAGATTGAGTAAATGCCGTGACCAGCTTCTCCTGATTATTCATTTTCTTCCTTTCTCTTGGTTTCTTTGTTCTGTTGGCAATCCTTCAGGAGACCCGTTCCAGTAGTTCATGAGAGGTGAGGAGGTCAGCAACCTCAACAAGCCGCGCGAGAGGCACTCCGAACTTGTCGGCAATCCAGAGCAGATCGTGGGTGCCGTCACAATAGGCGATCAGATTGATCATTAACCGGAGAGATTCGGCAAATTCTTTAGAACTGATGCTTGGATAGAGACCTCTTTTCCCCAGTTGAGGATCGCCATAAGTCCGGCTCCGATAGACATGATTCCTTTCCAGGCCATCAACACAACGAAGATACATCTCCAGCGACCCTGCCAGAGCTTCCGCGGAGACGAACTCCAGATTGTCGAGCGAAGTGTGATATTCCGGAAAGCAGCCATATTTTGTACGCATCAGCGATCCCACCGGCAGGTTGATGCCGGGGGAACAGTATTGGCGCTCATCGCTGCCGCTCTCCGTAAATTCGAAGATCAGGGCATCTGGCTCTGCATGCTTGAGTACATGGAGAACAATCCGGTCAGCAAGGGTCTCCCCGGCGCGACTTTTAAGATAGCAGAACTTTGCGTTATCGCCAACACAGGTAACGACGAAGCCGGCAACAACGTGTTTTTTGAGGTGATCTTTATAACGACTGAGGTAAGTAATGGAGCCGATCGTCTCCGGGACGAAAACAAACCGGTAGGTAAAACGACGCCTCTCTCTCCGGAGCAATGCCATGGCCAGATATGTTGCAACGACCGGGCCTGATAGCTCATTGTTGGCCAGCGACGGATGACAGACATAGGTCGAGATCAGGATTTCCTCCTCCGACTCGCCGGGAATGACCAGATCAGCGTAGGTCAATGAACCCGGGGCAAGCGTGGAATCAATAACAACGTCATACCAAGGGTCTGTTAACCGTCCTCTTTCGCAATGAGGTAAACAAAATCCCCAATGTGCTTTGTAGTAGGAGGTAACATAAGGAATAGCCGAAGGTTGCTCCGGAAGCGAGTAGAGGTGCTCATCAAGTTCTTCCCGGGAAAAACGCCCGTTGATCGGGATGCTGTAACCGACCACATGCAGGTTGTTTTTCTGAAAATCGATCACCCTGTTACCGCAAGCGTCGGCAACGTATGCGTCATGAATGTTCCACTCAGGCGGAACGGTCCAATCAAAAACCTGCGTTCCGGAAGGCACTTCATGAGTTTCGAGGGGGATGCATTCGCCAAGGATTGTCAGGGTCTGGCGAACGCCGTTGCCGGTAATGCTGCGACAGATTGGAAAGAGCCGCTCAAGGAGCGCATACATCGCCTTACTTCTTGTCATATCAGGAGTAGTCATTCAACACACCTCCTGATGAGCGCTGAGAACCAAGGTGCAGACGAGCGGTTCATCCAAAATGCGTGACCGACTGGTCTCATCCATCTCATTGGCGCTGAAGCTGCACCGGGCAAAATAGCTCTCGCCGGCCGGACGAAAGGTAACAAGACCGACCAGCGCCGCCGACATTTTGTCGACCGTAAGCCGCAGAATACTTTTACTATCGCCAAGTTCCACGTACCCCTCGGTGATTCCGAGCACCTGCTTGGCCGAAACGAGAAAAGATGCCGCCTCGCCGTGGTTCACCCGCTTATCATCAAGAAGAAAGGTTTCCGCCTGGAAGCCGCCATTGTGGGTGCGGTAAAAGAGTGTCTTCCGGTCAAAGGCCTGCGGATTGAGGGTTACCGCGGCTAATCGCAGGGAGCCGAGCGGCAGCTCCTGCCAGTTGAGGCTGGTGGAGAGCGTAACAGTACCGTCACTAATGCTGATCCTCTTTTCAATCGACCCGAGCGGAGTCGCAACCGTGGCGCGGATCAACACACCATCTCCTTCGAGCCTGGTGACAACGGGCGTTACCGGTACCAGATCGGTAATTCGGGAGTGCATAGGCGTCTCCAGGACCAGATGCCCGGTATAGAAATCAGCACCGAGGGAAATATCGTCAAAATAGCCGTGGGGCAAGGTGCCACAGAGAGGTTCGCCGGCGACCTCCTTGAACCAGAGGGCATCAATGGCCAAACCTCGCTGACAGTTGAGGCGAAATTTTACTGCTTTTGTCTCAACCTCCAGAAAGTGCCCGTCTCTACCCAGACGAACTCCCGGCACCATAATACTTGCGCCAGTCACTGACTCGGCAGGAGAGGCAGGTCCAGAGGCGTTTCTCCCTGACACAACCCGCTTTTCGCAAGCGCTTAACCGCTCAAGGTATTCGAGCCAGCGCTCGTCAGTTATGTGCGTGCGAAAGTCACTGCTCCAGAGATAACAGAGCTCTCGCCAATTCTCATCACCGGATGCAGCATTATGCAGCAATGATTCATATATCCGCCAGCAGGCGGTATTGATTCCCAGGTCATCGCGACCGGTTATCGACCAGCGACTTGCGTTATACTTTTCCTGCTTCTTCACCGGCACCGGTTCCATGGCAGATTCGAGCCGCAGCGTATTGCCGGCTTCCGGCTCGCTAATAAATTGCAGGGCCATGCCTGGTGTTATCAGTTGCACTCCATCGATGCTGCCCAGCTTTGCAAAAAGTTTCTCGATCCGCTGCCATTCACCCTCGTCATGCAATCCAGACTCAGTGTGGTATCTGCCGGGGCGAAAGTCGAAAATCTCCACGTCGTTGCCATAGAGCGCGAAAACCCTGGGGCTCCTGCCATGATGGGAATGAAGGAAGGAAAGGTACTCTGCGAGCTCCATCTCGCCATGGGTATAGCGCTGAAACTTCTGGAAGGAAATTGAGTTGTTCCAGATGAGCGGAATTTCCCTGCCGTCAGCTGCAAGGGCATACTGGGGGAGATAGCGCCATTCGGGATTCCATTCCGGATGACATTTGACCGGGTTGTTCCACTCCATGATGATCGCCCGGTAACCGGCATCGAGGTAGTGGCAAACAATACCTGCCGAATACGCCTGCTCATTGACAAGAGCAACTTGTGGTCTGAAGCCAAGCAAACGTTTATATGCCTTATTGCCAAGTCTCAGATTCGCTGTGTTGACCTCAGCAGGGACCAGTGGTCCGATAAGCTGGACATAGCCACTGCCGATAAATTCGCACGGGCCTTCACACAGCAGGGCGCGGAGTTCGCTCAGCCACTCAGGATCGATTTCAGCTATTACCTCAAGGGTGTATGCGGAAGCCTCGATAGCTAACGGCAAGTTAAACTTACGCGCCAGGCGCAGCAGCGGCCAGTAACAGCGGCGAATAACCTCCGGTCTCTGTTCCTCGGTTATCGAGGAATAAGCAATATTAAGATGAAAGATGGTTAAAAGGTGTAGTTGCGAATTCATATCCTATTATCTCGACAGAAATTCCTGCAATGTAAATAACGAAGTGACTTAATCTGAATCCGTTGAACAATTAACGACAGGTTTGAGCTCAAAAAAGCCATCATTCACCCTGACATTCAGTTCCTAAATCGCACTTATGCCGATAACATCGTAACCAGCCATCTTTTCAGTAAATTCATGAGGTGTAATATTATCTATGCACAGTAGATATACTACATTTGACCTTACCATCTTACTCAACAACATTCTTGATATAACTTAAAGCCAAAGAAATAATGCAATAATTATTTTAGCCATATCAAATAATACTTTCATTGCTCCTTCAATAGACAATCAACACATTGACTTCCAAAACATTTTCTTCAGTTCTTGAGTTTAATATTAATTTTCGCAATGGCTGCCTCACATCTGGCAGCCGCCTGTTCCCTTGTTGCCGCAGTGCAAATGATCTGACCATAACGTTCTGCATGGTTTTTTGCTTTGGATATTTTAGATCCTATTGCTGGCAAAAACATCGAATACATCTCGACACCCGGCATTTGCACAGCTGCTTCGACACCGGTAATTTGCGTAACAATCCCTTCCTCTACAGGAATTATGTACCTCTGGGCGCAACCAAGATTTTTTGTGGGGTACAATGCATCCAGATCAGGTTTTGCACCAACAGCCATCTGTAGAAGAGGTTTCAACATATTCGAGCCTGTGGCTAGCGGTATGCTGCCGGCACCAAACCACCCGCCCGAAGTTCTTGCAGCCATTTCAATAATCTTCGGCTTGCCATTGTCAATGATGATATCGCCTTTTGCAGCGCCAAAATCAATACCAAGACAGCGAATTGTTTCCTCAACGAGAGAATACACCGACCGCTGCAAATGGGAGGGGATAACGGATGGGAAATTGATGCCGTCTTCTATGAAGTATGGATGGTAAAGACTGCTCTTTGCATAGTTTCGGTCTGCAAAGGCAAAGGTATGAATCGTTCCCTCGTAGACTACGGATTCGGTACTTATCTCCGGCCCTGAAAGGACCTCCTCAAGGAGGACATCCGTTGTACTGGAGTAGGTCAAAGCTGTTTCATATGCCAGCAGCAGATCAACGGCATTTTCGACAACTCGCACTCCGCGGGAACCGGCATTATCTACAGGTTTAAGTACGAGGGGGAAACCGATTTTCTCTGCTTTCGAGTTCAGTTCAGCGGGACAACTGGCAACTTCAAAGCGCGCACAGGGGATTCCACATTCCGTCAGCCGTCTAATCCTCATGTATTTATTGGTGGCTCTTTCAGCGACCAAGGGTAACAAACCCGGCAGATTCAGCTTCTCTGCCACCTTCGCAATGATCTGAGGAATCTCAACCGCATGACAAAAAATACCGTTAACCTTATACTCTGCTGCAACCTTGGAAAGTTCATCCTCGCTTCTGATGTCCACTACCAGGCCGACATCAGCCTGCTGCAGACCCGGAGCTTCCGGATTCCCATCGCAGGCAACGATATACATCCCCAATGCCTTGGCCTGATGGATAGCCAGGAGCTGTTCAGTTCCTGCCCCTACCAGGAGTATCCTTGCCCTCCCCTCTATCATTCATACCTCATCGAATCACCTTAGTAGCCAACCTGTCCGCTCACCAATTATTTCGGGCATCAATATTGTCACCAATAGCCCCAGTCGACACATTTTTCACAAATCCCGGTGTAGGAGCCATTCTTCTGCCGTTCAACTTCACTCGCCTTCAATTTACTGTCCCATGCTTCTTTGATCGTCATCTCCCGGACATTGCCAAGGATGGTTTGGCTATGGGGGTCGTGACAACAAAATGCATGATCACCGTTCCAATTTATCGAATGGGTGAAAAAAAGCTGCTTGCATGGTTGTCGTCCGAGGTTAATAGCCGCAAGCTCCTCGTTCGAGACCAGCTTGTCGCCCAATCCCTGTACCATCCCCTCGAGTTTTTTGATGTAGATGACATCAACCTTGTCCATCCATTTGTCTACAAATTGTTCCAGATATGGTCTTGTCGATTCCATGTCAATTATTTGCAGCCTGACCAAAGGATACTCATAATTCCCTCTCGCTTTCATTTCCATCAGGTTAATTATATTGTTTTCAATTTTTTGGTAATCACCTTGGCGATTGGCATTGTATGAGTCATTGTCAATTCCGTCGAGGCTGATTATTAGTTCATCAAGGGCTGTACCCAGCAAACAGGTCATATCAATAAGACCGTTTGAAGATATATCAACATAAGGGATGCCCATTCTCTTGGCGTAATTCACCATATCCCGGATTCTGGAATGCATGAGAGGATCCCCCAGCATATACAAGGAAAGTGAATAAGTGTTGTTTGCTGCGCACTCATCAATTATCTTCCGATAAGTATCCCAATCCATGAACCCTTTCGGCCTGGTCATGACGTTACGCAGACACATCTGGCACATCATATTGCAGTGATTTGTCGGTTCAATTATGACATTCAAAGGAAATTTTGTTGGGGTTCTGCTGCCATAAGCCTCGTCGGCCAAGACCCGGTTGCTCTTTCTGCGAGGGTTGTAGCGCAGTACCTCCAGATCACGATTCCGATATAAATATCTACCTTGAGCCGATCTTTTCCCTTCGATGCTCACAAGACAACCTCCATTGAGTGGATTTTCTGTCAGGCAGTTGCTTTGAATGGTGTAATCAGGATTTCTTCTATGTCACCATTATTCTCTACACAACCGACAACAGCTGCAGCTACATCTTCCGGCCGCAAATAGAGATCGGGCCTTTTCCGGCCACTGTTTTGCCAGAAAGATGTATCCACAGTGCCAGGACTTACCACCGACACCTTCTTCCCTCCCTTGCGCAAGGCTCTGGCGAATCCGAGGATGCCATGCTTTACAGCGCAGTAGGTATCGCTCCCATCGAAGCCGTAATAAGAGGAATTGGAACCTATATATATGTAATGTTGGGACTCGACCTTGTACGTCAAAAGAATGGGTATCTCCAGGTTCAGTTTGATCATTTCCCGAATATTCTCCGGCGTTTTACCTTTGTCATGAAAATATCCAACCCCTGCGCAGTAAATGAATACCTCGGCTTTATCAACCGGCAACCGAAATTCACCGCACAAATCATAACCATTCGCTCTGCTGATATCGATTATTTCGTACCTGTTATCCTCTTTTAGCTTGGCTATGATTGCTTCGCCAATCCCCTTGCTTCCCCCAAAAACTATCACCCTTTTCTTTTCTGTCATTACATCCTCCTTCCGATATGGACTCAACTTAAGCGAAATAAATCATCACCATGGGCGGTTCGCAGGGAAACTATTTCCTTGCAGATGCGCTCTGCCCCGTGACCGTCAGTAATATTAAAAGCAAAATCCGACATGCGGGATCGCCTCGTTTTGTCAAGCCACAATGATTCGACTGCCTGAAGAATATCATTGCCTGAAACATGTTTAAAAAACCCTAAAGAAACAACATTACCGAGCTTTTCAAGTTCTACCTCATCAGCGCTGTCATGTTCATAGTTGCTTAACAAGACTGCAGGAACTCCGAGAAAACCCAGCTCATAGATCGTAATGCCTATGGCCGTGATCGCCAGGCCAGCCTCAGCCATTAACTCATGCATGTTGTCGACATTTTCAAGGAGTTCAAAACGACCATGGCAGGCTTCGTTCAGGCGATGGACATCTTCCCTGAAAGCAAAGGCATGACCCAGCACTACACGTATCGGCACGATTGAAGCAAACTCTTTCAAGGAGTCCATAATCTTGATGGTCAATCTGTTAGGGTCAGTCCCTCCCATGGTCACCAAGATATATTGACGCGCAGCAATAGGTCGAAGAGTTTCCCGCTGTACCAGGAAAGGTTCCGTCAGCGGGATGTACTCCCCGCCGCCAACAACCTTGCCGCCGTAGTTCGCCCAGTCCAAAGACAGATAATCAAAATGGGCCAGAGGATAGATGTTCATGGCTGAGATCAACCGGGCGCGGGTTTTGTTCAGCAGCAAGATGACCGCAAAATTGTATTTATTGAAAATTTCAATTTCATCACTTAAATCATCCTGGGTATCAAGGAGACAAACACCAGATTGAAAACGGTCAAACCTGCCTAGTATATTGGCTAATTCCTCAGAACTGTTGCTGATATCTGGCAGGACCGAATAAACATAAGAAAAAAAATCCAACACTTTTCGGACCGCATCATCATCATTTATTATGAATTCGACAGCAAATTCATATTTATCTTTAAGTGTATTGACAATAGTGATCGTCCTGTAAACATGGCCCATGCCAATTTTCCGGCCACCATTAACCCTTACAACAATCACCTTTGTGGCTTTGGCAACTAAATTGTCATTTCTTGCCATAGATTACAATCTCTCTGCCAATGCCATGCTTAGCCATTAATTGGTACATCTCTTTTTTAAAGCCTCTGAGTTTGGCTGAGTTCAAAAGGATATCAAGACGTTTCCTTTTTGCATGACACAATCTGCCAAGTTCATCGTTCCCGACATAATCATCTCCCATGAGCAAAAAGAGATCCATGGGAAACATTGCCGTCCTGTCAAGTATGCTGAAGCCAACCTTTTTCAATAAACCTTCCATAGAATCATAGTCAAAATAGTTTATATGGTGGGGAGGGGCCAGCCAGTAATGAGAAAATCCGAGTTGCTCCCTGAGCAGATTCTGGAACGGATTGTAGTCATTCGGGACTACAACGCACAAGACCCCCCCCTCCGCCAAGAGTGCATGCGCAGTCTCGCATAAGCTGACAGGATCAGGTATATGCTCCAGGACTTCGGACATATGCACGACGTCAAAGCTTTTCCCTTCCCTGATAAGGTCTGCTTCGTGCATAAACCGGTTCAGCACCACGCACCCCTGGCCTTCTGCAAATGCAGCCGCCTGCCTTGAAGGTTCCAGCCCGACACCATGCCACCCCCTCTCTTGGCCCCTCTTGAGGAAAAACCCAGGTCCGCAACCAATGTCAAGAATTGAACGCCTTGTAGAAGGAAGAACCTGTTCGAAAAAATCGTAACGATCATCGAAAACAAGGTTCCACCATTCGATATCTTCTATCTGCCTTTCTATGAATAGCGGCTTTTCAGTAGAATAATATTCTTCTTGGTAGACCTTGGCTAATTCCTGCCGGTCGGGTATGGGGAGGATATGCTTGAACCCGCAGCAGTCGCAAGCGATGACATCATAGCCTGCAACTGAATCCAACACCTGCCCGGAATGCTCACTTTGTTGTCCTGCCATTGTTCAATACTCCTGGTTTATAAAGACGCAGACAAATTTCATGCTAAAGGCCAGCGTGCCGGGTTCCAAAGGCTCTCCTCTACAAGGGATAAGCTGGCCGTTCCGGCAAGAAGCTCAGGAGGAAGTGGTCCGGCTTCGACCGCGCGCAACGCCACCAGCAGCTCTTCGTTCGTGCGGACGCCAATCAGTACTGTTGAAACCTGGGGGAATGAAAGACAAAAACGGAGCGCCATTTCAGTTATCTCATGCCACGAAATCTCCAGCGCGTTCATGACTCTGACTACCTGCGTCCTGAGCTCCGCCATTTCGGCAGGCAGCCACTGAGCCTTTGGCGACAGCACCCCCTTCAACAAGGCGGATCGGCACATTATCGCCATACCCGCAGCCTTTGCCGCCGGAAAAACACGGTTCGCCATGCGCTGGTCAAGAATACTGAAAGGGACCTGAAGCAGCTCAAAACATCCGCTCGCTATGACAGCAAAGGCTTCAGCTTCCGTGTATACCGAGGCGCCAAGGAATCTGAACAAACCCTGCTGTTTCAAATCCAGCAAAATGCAGCTTATCGTCTCGTCGGCAAACATCTCGACTGTGGCGTTATGTATCTGCACGACATCGAGAACTTCCTTGCAAAGATGGCTTCTGCTGGCCTGTAACGAAGCGATGAGATGCGCCCTGATATCTTCTTGCGGCGGGAAGTTACCTGCATCGTCCCTCGGGATGGTTACCTTGCTCGCAAACAGCGCTTGAGAGGAGCTCCCAAGTGCTTTTCCCAACAGCTGCTCGCTCGTGCCATAGGCAGGCGCGGTGTCAAAAAGGTTAATCCCTGCGGCAGCGGCTGTTTTCAAGAGCGCTATGGAATCTTCTTCCAGGGGACAACCGAAATCACCAGGCACGTCTATTCCGTAATCGACCCCCAGGGCAACCGTGCCGAGGGACAAGGCAGAAACTTCAAGACCTGTCATACCAAAAGGCCGCAAATCCACTGGTCCTCCTTGTCTGGTCACGGCTCAGGTCAACCGGTAAAAGCCACGTTTGGCAACAGGTCCCTTCAGCCTGGTTGCGGCATCCCCCTGAACAACAGCATCCGCAATTATGGCAAAGGCCTCTTCCACTGCCACAAGATAAGAATCTACATGCTCATTGGTGTGCGCCAGAGAAGGTTTGAACTGATTGAATGCAAGGTATCCTTTCTCCAGCATGATCTGGTTAAACAGTGTAGTCAGCTCCGGTTCGTTGTCGTGATTGAACGAGAAATGATTCAAGGAAGGAAGACCGCTCACATGTACATTGAGCTGATTTCGCTGCGCAGCTGCAGACCATCCTTCCATGACCCTTGTGCCGGCTGCGCAAATATGCTGGGCAACGCTTGCGCGCTGGTATTTACGAATCGTGGCTAACGAAGCTGCCGGGCCGATACGTTCTGTCCAGTTAGTGCTGCTCAGGAAAGTGGCCTGGGCAGCCTGCATAATCTCACCTCTGCCGATAACAGCCGCCATGGCATAGCCGTTTGCCATGGCCTTGGCAAACACAGCAATGTCAGGTGACACGCCGAGCAGCAGGTGAATCCCGCCGGCAGTCATTCTGAAGCCGGTAGTAATCTCATCAAATATCAGGACCGCACCACAGGCCGAAGCTATCTCCCGTACCTCTTCGAGGAAGCCCGGCTCAGGCGGATTGTCCCGTCTGGGCTCCATAACAATGGCAGCCAAGTCTCCACGACACCCAGCAACAATCTCCTTTAACTGGTCAACCTGGTTGTAATGAAAGGGAAACGCCGTCCCCTGCAGCGAGGCAGGCACCCCCCCAGGCTCCAGACCAGGCATGAGGTGGCCATCCAGATGACCGCTTGATCCGAGATTTGCCGCCAGATACCAGTCTGTCCAGCCATGGTAGCCGCAAAAGGCAACTTTTTCCCGCCCGGTGTGGGCACGAGCGACCCGGACCGCAATAGACATGGCTTCCCCTCCGGAACGCCCGTATCTTACCATTTCTGCCCAGGGATGGAGTTCACAGAGGAGTTCGGCCAGCTCCACCTCTTCCGGGGCATTGAGAGTACACATGACCCCCCTGCTGATGGCCTCTTTTGCGGCAAGATCGACATCAGGATCAGCATACCCGAGGATGCAGGCCCCCACCCCCATAATTCCCATATCTATATAACTGTTGCCGTCGAGGTCAACTACAGTCACGCCACTGGCACGGTCATAGTAAGCAGGCCACTGTTCTGGCAGAAACATTTCCGGTCGTTTGGAAAGGAGCTGCGTCCCTCCGGGAATTCGCAACTTTGCCCTTCGATAAAGTTCTTGTCCTTTTGTCAAGATTTCCCCTCCTTATCGTACTGCACTTCGCCTCCGGCCATCCATACTTGCAGGTATCCCTCCTTGCCGATGAAGTCCCGATTAAGATCCGACAACTCGGGGTGGTCAGCAACAAAGGCAAGGATATCTTCGAGGAGAAATACGCTGTCTTCGCTGTATAACGCTTCGTAAACGCGCGAAACAAGTTTGAAATCCGCTTCATTGTCAACAGTCCAACGCAAATGGGAATAATCCCGGTCGCTTTTCAAGTGACCGGAGCGGAAAAGCTCCTTGTTACGCCAGATATAAGGGGTCACGTGTTCACGATCCGAGGGCTGAACTGCTTCCTGCCAGGCACGTTCCAGGGATGCAAAGCTGAAACATTCAGCATCCAGTCCGTCGGGAAACCTTCCTCCGTCAAGGAAAAGCGCGCCGGCGCCGGTCGCCACCCCCAGATGGTCAAATTCTCCTTCTTCATACAAACAGAGCAGCTTGCCGACCACGGAAGGGTCAACAAACGGGCAATCAGCGGTTATGCGGATTACCGGATCAGCCTTGAAATGGACGGCAGCACGATAAAAACGGTCCAGAACGTCGTTCTCGCTCCCCACGAAACAGGGGATCCCTGAATCCAGGCAGAAAGAGCAGATAGGTTCATCTGCTGGCTGGTCGGAAGTTGCCACAACAACAGCATTGAGCCCGGGGGCAAGTTTCAAACGCTGGACAATATGCCAGAGCATCGGTTTGCCGAGGACCATTTTCATTACTTTGCCCGGCAGTCGGGTCGAACCCATGCGCGCCTGGATGATAGCAACTGAACTCATAACTTTTCGCCCCAGCGTCTTCGCTCACTGAGAAGCGGTCGTAATCCATCGGCAGGGTCGGCGCGCCATTCCCTTTCCACTTCCTCCAGCGAAACTGGTCCTTTTTCACCCTGACCATCAGCAAGATAGCCTGCTTTAACCGAGTCGATTATCGGTCCGATCTGATCCGGCAGCCAGCAGTGACCTGCAGAGAATTCCTCTCCTTTGCCCTCAAGGTCAAAGTGGAACTCGACCATTGTCGCCTCCCAGCGATAGAGCGCTCTGAAAATCACTCCCGGATTCACGCTGTGATCTGACCACCCAACCTGGCAGTCAAACGTGTCACGCATTGTCTGTATAGCAGCTAGGTTGCATTCCTGCGGCGGAGTTGGATAGCTGGAGGTGCAATGCAGCAGAGTAAGATCGGTGCACCCCGCCTGCCGGAGTACGGCAACCGCATTCCCGACTTCTGTCAGTGTTGCCATACCTGTTGAAAGGACAACCGGCTTGCCAGTAGCAGCACAAGCACGCAAGAGGTCATCCCAGAGGAGTTCATAGGAAGCTATCTTGTAAAAATCGACAAATGGGCGAAGTTGCTCCACTGCCTCAAGATAAAAGGGGGTACATGAAAAACCAATGTCTTTCAGGCGGCAACGTTCCGCCAGGGAGGGGATAAAATCAACGGGCAGTTCCCATGCCTTGCGCTGTCGCAAGTCTTCCCGCCTGGCCAGCACTTCGGGCGCGAACAGTTCGCTGATCTTGAACAACTGGAACTTAACCGCGAAACAGCCGATTTCAGCTGCCTTGTCAATGAATGCATAACAACGATCAAGATCCCTGTGATGGTTGCTTGATATCTCGGCAATAAACCCGGCACACTTCATCGGAGAATTTCCTTTAAAGCAGAGATGACCCGGTCTTGAGACGATTCACTCAAGCCGGGGAAGAGGGGCAGTGACAGTGCTTCATCATAATACTCTTCCGTCCGGGGAAAATCTCCCGGTTTGAAGCCGATTTGACGGTAATAGGGCTGAGTATGGACCGGAATATAGTGAAGGTTGACATTGATACCGGCAGCGCGCAGTTCTTCGAATACCTTAAGTCTAGATTTACCCGACACTCCCCCCCTAAGGCGTACGACGTAAAGATGCAAGGCCGAATAATCATCAGGATTACGCCAGGGCAAAACTAGCGGCAGATCTTTCAACCCCCCATCGTAACGCAAAGCAAGTTTCTGGCGACGAGCTACAAACTCGTCCAGACGCGAGAGCTGACTTGACCCTAAAGCTGCCTGGATGTCGGTCATCCGGTAATTGAAACCAAGCTCAATCTGTTCATAGTACCAAGGACCGTGAGATGGGTCTGTCATCAAAGAAGGGTTACGGGTTATTCCGTGGCTGCGTAAGCGAAGCAGCTTCTCGTAATAATCGCGACAATTGGTCAGAACCATCCCCCCTTCTCCGGTGGTAATGATCTTGACAGGGTGAAAGCTGAAAACAGTCATGGCGGAGTAGGAACAGGCGCCTATCCTGGTGCCGCGGTAACGCCCACCCAGGGCATGGGAGGCATCCTCTATGACGGTGAATCCGTATTGGTCTGCCAGTGCAGCAATTCGCTCCATCGCGCATGGCTGGCCCGCAAAGTGGACCGGCAGCACGACCTTCGGCAGTCGTCCCTTCCGTGCAGCCTGTTCGAGCTTCACCTCCAGGCAGAGAGCATCTAGATTGTAACTGCGAGGATCGATATCGACAAAGTCGGGGCTGGCGCCACAGTATAGAGCGCAGTTTGCAGAGGCGACAAAAGTATTTGGAGATGTCCAGAGAATCTCCCCAGGTTGCAGTCCGGCCGTCAGGCAGGCGATGTGGAGGGCGGAAGTAGCCGAATTGACAGCCACTGCATATTGGGCCCCGCAATAATCGGCAACCAGACGCTCGAAGCGCTCGACCGCCGGTCCCTGGGTAAGCCAGTCAGAACGAAGCACATCTACGACTGCATCGATATCTGAACTATCTATCTCCTGGCGTCCATAAGGAATTATCTCTTCACGCAAGCGGGTTCCCTTTATAGGGGCTGAATGCCGGATCCACATGAAGTCTGATCAATTCCCGGATCTGCTCGATGCTAAGCCAGCGGGGGTTGGTGCCGCTGTTGTATGCAAAACCGAGTTGGCAGAACTTGCCCTCAAAGTCAGCCATGAACTTGTCAATATCCCATAGTTTTATCGACGGCAGAATAACATAATAGTCATTGAACTCGATGCTGTTCAAGGCATCGGTAGCAGTGATCATCTCTTCATGCAGTTTCTCGCCCGGCCGGATCCCGACCAGCTCCTTGCGGCAACCGGGCCCTATAGCCTCGGCAACGTCAACTATCCGGTAACTCGGTATCTTCGGGACGAAAATTTCTCCACCCCACATCTTCTCCAGGGCAAGAAGCACCAGCCTGACCCCTTCGTCCAGAGTGATGTTGAACCGCGTCATTCTCTCGTCAGTTATCGGTAAAACCCCTTCCTTCATCCTGGAAAGAAAAAACGGGATGACGCTCCCCCGGCTGCCAATCACGTTGCCGTAACGGACTACTGAAAAGCGAATGTCCCGTTTCCCTTTAAAGTTGTTAGCCGCCACGAAAAGCTTGTCAGAACAGAGCTTGGTGGCGCCGTAGAGATTGATCGGCGCTGCTGCCTTGTCAGTGCTGAGGGCGACAACTTGTCTTACGCCACGATCTATGGCGGCTTCAATGACATTCTGCGCTCCGAGCACATTGGTCTTGATCGCCTCGAAAGGGTTATATTCGCATGCCGGCACCTGTTTCAACGCCGCAGCATGGATAACGATATCAATTCCTTCCAGCGCCCTGGACATGCGATCCTTATCCCGCACATCACCGACAAAATAACGGATCTGGGGAAAGTGCGCTTCCGGAATCTCCTGAGACATATCGAACTGCTTTAATTCATCGCGGGAAAAGACAACCAGCCTGGCAATCCCCGGATAGTCCCGTAGAACGGTCCGGATAAAAGCTTTTCCGAATGATCCGGTGCCGCCGGTAACCAGGATGGATTTACCGTTAAGCATCGCGTCTCCCGTAATAGTCTGCATGGATTTTGGGTAATACCTGGTCTGGCGGCATTCTGTAATAACCGGATAGTTGTCTGCTGATCATTTTTACCCTGTCCCACTTTCCAAGCATCACCCTTGCAGACAATGTGGCAATAAGTGCCAGGTAAACAACAGGAAAAGCAAGGGGATAGTACCTACGGGTAAAAAACAGGCGGTTTCTGGCACTGAAGTAGTCACAGATGTAACTCTTCTCCCAAGGCTTGCTGCTTGTCCCGATGCTTGCTCCTACCTTGTGGTAGACAATGCTTTCCGGCGCATATGCCAGCGAGTAACGTCCATGGGCCCTGATGGCCCAGTCAGTCTCCTCGAAATAGAGAAAGTAATCTTCACACATCAGTCCGATTTCTTCAAGAAATTGTTTGGAAACGAGGAGCGACGCCCCCTCAACGTAATTCATCCACCTCTCTGCCCGCCGGAGATTAATGGATTTCAGCCCCCGCCAGCCAATTCTCCCAAAATGCCACGGAAGGCCTATCCACTTGCAATGCCACCCTCCACCCAGAGCCTGCACCTTGTCAGGGCGTTCGTAAAACAGAATCGTCGAGCCGCACATACCGGCCCCGTTTTTTTCCTTCATGCGGGCAACCATGTGGGACAAGCTGTCCGGCTGAGCCACGGTATCGTTATTCAGCAGCCAGACATGATCAAAGTCGTTACAAGCCAAGGCATAACGAAGAGCCACATTATTGCCACCGGCAAAGCCGAGATTTGCACTGTTCCTGATAATAATGAGCCTGCGATCGCGGTCGCCGACTTCCCCCCCCTGCTCAGCCTCCTGCCCCGTATATTCGGCATATGCAACCGGCTTTGCCACGGGTGGAAATGATAAACAACGCAGCGGGCCGGAACATGGAACAGAATCGAGCCTGCCTTCCGCCCAGGCCTTGATCTTGTCTGTCGAGCCATCATCTGATCCGTTATCGCTCACTATGACCCGGTAATCAGGGAAGTCGGACCGGAACAGGCTCTCCAGACACTCAATAGTATCGCACCAACCGTTCCAATTAACGAGAATGATATATGCTCTGTTCAACCGTATATGCTCCACCCGACCAGGACCGCCCAGAGAATTCCCGTTACAAGTAACGGAAAATCGCGCAGGAGAGACTCTGTCGGGTCGCCTCCTAGTCCGGACTTGACGCGCAGAATGTAGCGGAGCAGACCGAAGGTGCA
>Ga0134124_10001984_pt1 | contig 16472 bp, 11 predicted proteins | sample KB304_FD_96880 | JGI IMG/M metagenome (GOLD analysis project Ga0134124, IMG submission 96880) | Terrestrial soil microbial communities without Nitrogen fertilizer from Kellogg Biological Station, Michigan, USA - KB3-0-4 | ecosystem: Environmental > Terrestrial > Soil > Unclassified ...
ACCACCTCCCAAACCCGCGCCGGCTGCGGATACGACATCTCGAGGTCGATCTGGGTAAACTCCGGCTGACGGTCGGCCCGAAGGTCTTCGTCTCGAAAACAGCGCACAATCTGGAAATACTTGTCGAATCCCGAGATCATCAGAATCTGCTTGAACATTTGCGGCGACTGCGGCAAGGCGTAGAAACTTCCGGGCTGCACCCGGCTCGGAACCAGATAGTCGCGTGCGCCTTCCGGCGTCGAGCGGGTCATGAACGGAGTTTCAATTTCGAAAAATCCCTGCGCCGAAAGATAGTCGCGAATGGCCAGCGCAACCTTGTGCCGCAACTCGATGTTGTACTGCATGGCGTCACGGCGCAGATCGATATAGCGATACTTGAGCCGCATCTCCTCGTTGGGCAGCACGGTTTCGCTGGGTAAAAATGGTGGCTGCTTCGATTCGTTGAGGATGCGCAACTCTTCCGCGATCAGTTCCACTTCACCGGTGGCGATGTTCTTGTTCACCGTGTCGGGAACACGCTGCTTGGCCGTGCCGATCACGGCAATGACGTATTCGTTGCGCAGGGCCTCGGCTTTCTGATGAATCGCCGGGTCGCGCTCTTTGTTGAACACCACCTGGGTGACACCGCTGCGGTCGCGAACATCAATAAAGATCAGGTTGCCCAGATCGCGCCGCCGATTCACCCAGCCCATGAGTACGGCCTTTTTGCCGGAATCGGCCGGACGCAGAGCACCGCACATATGGGTACGTCGTAGATCGCCAAGAAAATCGAGCAAGTTGTGCCCTTCAGTGAAGAATGGAGTCGTAAGCCGAATCGCTGAGATGTCGAGTCAAAGATTATAAATGTAGGCGCGAGCATCGCGCTCGTGCGTCAGAACCAGGAACCAGTTTTCAAGGCGAATGCTCAGTCAATCGGCCGCGCGGCAGTTGCCTGCTGGAACTTCAGCCGCCATTGGTCATCCTGCTTCACCCAAAGGTCGGAAATATGCTGATACCGCGGCGCCATGCCGGGAGCGTCGCCTTCAGGCATATGGATGATGCAGTCGTAAGTGACGATCGCGGCCTCATCGTCGACCGGCAAGACTCGCAGATTGTAAGTGTAGAAATCCTTCAGTTCACCATCGCGCGTGCTCTCTACGATTTCTTCCTTGTCATGGAGCCGCCCTTCGCTGCCCACGAATAGGAAGTCATCGGTCAAGATACGCTTCAGGAAGTCTACGTTCTTGCTCTTCTGGGCTTCTGGCACGGCCTTGGTATTGGCAATCAACGTCTGTTCCAGTGGGCCAAGCGGCTTGGCCGAATTCCCTGAGCCTTGCGCGAACCCAAGCACACACAGGCAGAAAAGGCCGGTAATAAAACCAAGAGCTCTCATATTCCTCCCAATAAGCAACGTCACCCTATTTCGCTTGAATCTTACCCGCCAGCTCGGCGCGAGGGACGGAAACCTGCTCGCCGGTTTCCAGATTCTTGAGCGCGTAAGAACCTGATTTGACTTCGTTCTCGCCGACGATCAGGACGTAACGCACGCCCACCTTGCTCGCGGTTTCGAACGACTTCTTGAGACGAAAATTCTCGTCCCCCAATTCAACCACCAGGTCGTGGTGGCGAAGCTCTCGAGCCAGTCGAGCTGCTTCGCGATCCATGCCAGCGCCCAGAGGGGCGATGTAAACATCCGGCGTGCGCAGCACCGCCTCGGCCGATTCCTGCAACGCGAGCACCAGGCGGTCCTCGCCAATGGCGAAACCGATTCCCGGGGCGCTAGGGCCGCCAAGTGACTCCGAAAGCCCGTCGTAGCGACCGCCTCCGAGGATCGCATTCTGCGCCCCCAAAGCGCCGTGGGTAAATTCAAATGCCGTCCGGGTATAGTAGTCGAGCCCGCGTACAAGTCGGTCGTCAAGCGTAAAAGGCACGCCAACCGATTTCAGGATGTCCTGCACCTGTTCGAAGTGCTTGCGGCAACCCTCGTCAAGAAACTGGCTGATGCGGGGCAGCTTTTCGATGATGGGCTGGTCCTCGGGCACTTTGCAATCAAACACCCGCAACGGATTGGTGACAGCGCGGCGCTGGCAATCCTCGCACATCTCGGAAACCACCGGCTCAAGCGCCTTGCGCAAAGCTTCGTTGTACGCCGCGCGGTCGTTGGCGCAACCAACCGAATTCAGTCGCAGGCTCCAGTCTCGAATGCCGAGGCGGTCGAGCAGCGTCGCCAGCAGTTCCAGAACTTCCGCATCGCGCGCCGGAGATTCGCTGCCTGCGCTGGCGGGCCCGATGACCTCCGCCCCGATCTGATAGAACTGGCGATAACGTCCCTTCTGCGGACGCTCCCGCCGAAATTGCGGCCCGATGTAGTAGAGCTTGTTCAGCCCGCGATCCCAAAGTTTGTGCTCGATGTAGGCGCGCACGACGCTGGCAGTGTTTTCGGGACGCAACGTGAGCGACTGACCCCTCTCACTTTGGGCCCGTCCGCGGTCTTCCCACGTGTACATCTCCTTCGCCACCACGTCGGTTTCTTCGCCTACACCTCGGGCAAAGAGTTCGGTCGACTCAAAAATCGGCGTGCGTATCTCGTGAAAATTGTAAGCGCGGAAAACATCACGCACCGCGGCCTCGACGAAGTTCCACAACGCCGTCTCCGGCGGAAGGAGATCGCGGGTTCCTCTTACAGCTTTAATCATGAATTGAGACCACCAGCTCTCAGTTCCAAGTTCTCGGTTCTCAGTGGATCGCGAATGGGAGCGAAACGCCGTCGGAAGAATACCTCAAACGATTCACGCGGCGAACTCTTCGTCACGCGGCACTAGCATGGGCGGAGGCACGCGGTCCGTCACTTCGGCAAGGGCGGCGAGTTTCTCCGCAAGAGCGCTGGTCAACGACGCCGGCTGATATCGCCAACGAAAATTCCCGTCAGTGACGCTGGGAGTGTTCAATCGGCCTTCGCTGCCTAATCCCAACACATCCTGCAGCGGGACCACCGCGAGGCTCGCAACCGACTCCTGCGCCAGACGAATAAACGCCCAGTGAATACCGTCTTCGCAGGGCCCAACATACGCCTGAATCGCCCGCCGCTCGCTCTCCGAGACGCCTGATTTCCACCAGCCCAGCGTTGTGTCGTTATCGTGAGTGCCGGTATACACGACGCGGTCTGGCGTGAGTCGGTGCGGCAGATAAACATGGGCGCCAGCGTCGGAAAAACCAAATTGCAGCACCGCCAGCCCGGGAATCTGGTGGCGCTCGCGCAACGCGTGCACTTCCGGCGTGATGTGGCCCAGATCTTCAGCGAAAAAAGGCAGCCCGCCCAGGGTGTCATGAAGCTTGTTGAACAACTCGTCCTTGGGACCGTCTACCCAGCGGCCATTTACTGCAGTCGGGTCGTTGGCGGGAATCTCCCAGAACTGCTCGAAGCCGCGAAAGTGGTCGAGGCGGATGTAGTCGCAGGTCTCGGCGCCCCAGCGCAAGCGGTCAATCCACCAGTCGTAGCCGCGCGCCTTGATCGCCACCCAGTCATAGAGAGGAGTGCCCCAGCGCTGGCCGGTAGCACTGAAGGCGTCCGGCGGGACGCCGGAAACTGCCTCGGGCTCGAGATCGTCCTTCCGCAAGCGGAAGAGGTCGCGGTGTGCCCACACATCGGCGCTGTCGTAGGCTACGAAGATGGCGATGTCCCCCACCACCCGGATGGACCGTTGCGCACAGTAGCGGCGCAGGGCATGCCACTGCTCGTAAAAGAAGAACTGAATCACGCGCCGGGTATCCATCTCGGCCGCCAACTCCTGGCGGGCAGTGGCCAGTGCCGAAGCTTCTCGTCGGGCCAGGCCGCGCGGCCATTCCTTCCAGCATTTCCTGTCGTAGCGTTCACGCAGTGCATCGAAGATGACAAAATCTTCCAGCCACCAGGTATTCCCCTCGCAGAAATCTTCAAAGCGATTGCGCGGGTTGCCCCGGGCGTTCCGAATAAACTTCTGGGCAGCTCCGACAATCAGCGGCAGCTTGCGCTGGAACACTTCCTCATAGTCGACTGCGTCAGCCTCGCGGGGCAGGCCTGCCAGCTGCGACCATTCCACCCAGCCGCGCTCCGCCAGGCGTTCCAGGCTGATCAATAACGCATTGCCGGCAAAGGCCGAGGTCGAAGAGTAGGGAGAATTGCCCGTAGCCGGAGGCCCGAGCGGCAGCACCTGCCACAAGCCCTGGCGCGCGGATGCCAGAAAGTCGGCAAACTCATAGGCGGCAGGGCCGAAATCCCCAATACCACCGCGCGCTGGGAAAGATGTCGGGTGCAGCAGGATGCCGGTGGCGCGGGAGAATACCATCACTGTCGACTACAACGATGCTAACAGCAATCGGGGATGCGGTGGCCATCCCCCGATTTACTCTCCCTGTTCCGGGACGGCCTGCGAACGGGTCAGGTTCTTCATCTCGTCCGCGTTGATCTGGATTTTTCCAGCCTTTTCCATCTGCGCCCGCAGATTGCTCACGAACAGGGCAAACATTTCCTGCTGCTGGTTCTGGATGAGCGAATCACGGACCTGGTCCTTCTTGGCTTCAAAATCCTGCGGCGTCGGCTCCTGCTTTTCCGTGACCGACAACACGACTCCGGTATTGCCGTTGTTAATCGGTCCGCTGATCTCATTGACTTTTAAGCTAAAAGCCACCGTCGCGCCGCCCGACATGGATCCGATGTCCGGAACCTGTCCATCCGGCAGCACGAAGTCGCTGGTCTTAATGGTTGCACCCGCCTCTTTGGCAGCCTTTTTCAGGTCGTGCGCGGCCTTGGCTCGATCGGCGAGCTCCTGGGTCTTCTGGGTGAGCAGGGCAGCAACTCGCTCGTTCCTGAACTCTTCCTCCACCCGGCTGCGAATCTCTTCAAAGGTAGGAGTCGAAGCCGGCTTCACTGCCAATACCTCGAACACCGCGTACCCCTGTGCTACCTGCACCTGGTCGGGTGGAGCTTTCTCGGCCTGGCCGAACACCGCGCTCATGAACTGCGGCGCACTGCCAATGCCCGGCAAGGAATCGGTGCGGCTCACAAAGTCGGTGCTGATGACGTTAAGGCCCTTGGCCGCGGCCGCTTTGTCGAGCCCCGAGCTGCGCGCTTGCGCCAGCAACGCATTGACCTGATTGGCGGCAGCCTGCGCCGCTTTCTGTTGCCTGATGGAACCCTCGATCTGGTCTTTTACCTCATCCAGAGTCTTCACATGCGCCGCCTGCTTATCATCGAGACGGATGATGTGAAAGCCGTAGCTGCTCTGCACCAGACCACTAGTCTCGCCTTTCGCCAGGGAGAACGCAGTCTGTTCGAATTCCGGCACGGTGCGACCCTTGCCAATCCAGCCCAGGGAACCGCCGTTTTTGCCGCTACCCGGATCTTCCGAATATTTCTTGGCCAAGTCGGCGAAATTCCCCCCTGCCTTGAGCTGCTTCAGAACGTCCTCGCCCTTCTTGCGCGCCTCTTCCACTCCCTTGGGATCAACTTTCCCGTCCGGCCCAGGCAGCGGAGTCTTAATCAGGATATGACTGACGTTCACCTGCTCAGGCACGCGGTAATCGTCGCGGTGCTGGTCGTAATAGGCCTGAAGGTCCTCGTGAGAAACGCTGACACCCGCCTCGATCTTGGCGTTGTCGAGCACGACATACCGGACTTTGCGCTTTTCCGGAATCGAGTTGTTGTAGGTCGCCTTGTTGCGCTCGTAGAACGCCTTCAACTCCGCTTCGTTGGGGTTGATCTGCTTTAGCAAATCATCTTTCCGGAGGACGGCGTAATCGAACTTGACCTTGGTGTTTTGCTTCGCAAATTCCCGGCGCACGTCATCGTCCGTGACCAGTGCGCTTCCGGTGATGAGGTTGCGAAGCTTATCCAGCAGAATCTGGTCCTTCAAGCCCTGTTCGAACCTGGACACGCTCAGATCGGCGTTCTGCAGAATGTTCTCGTATTGTTGCTGGCCCACAAACTTGCCGCCCGGGAAGAAGGTGGACGAGTACATACCGTGCTGCAATTCGTCACGCGCTTCGTCGTCCGTGACCCGCAAGCCCAACCGGTCCGCTTCCGCGACCAGAGCCTTGCGGCTGATCAGGGTTTGCGCAGCGCGCTCGGCGAAGTAGGGGAGCAGCATCTCGGTTTGTGCGCCGCCACGCGGAAATTGCTGGCGGAGCATCTGCCGGGCCTCGCGCTGCACTTCAACGGTCGTGACCGGCTCGCCCGCCACTTTGGCAACGACACCCTGTCCAGGCCCACCCAGTCCGATGCTGTCGCCGATGCCCCCCGGAACAAGCGTAATCACCATGGCCGCACAAATGACCAGTAACATACCGCCGAGAATGATCTTCTTTGTCGGGCCAGGGGTTTGCAGAAATCGAATCATTGTCTAATCACTCCAGAATTTGAGGCGGAAGCGTTAATTATAAACTACACCGATCGAATGGAGGACGGGCGTCCCGCCCCTCTTGGCAGAGACCTCGAAGAGACGTGCGGGACGCCCGTCTTCCATTACATCGCAAAAATCAGCCATTGAAACGTATTAATACTACGTGGTATTAAGCTAAAGTCGTCCCTCGAGCGCTCCGGCTGTCGAGTGGCGCAAGCGATCAAATGCGACATAATGGAGCGCGCTCTTGAAAACCAATCCAGAGGATCTCTTCATGAAGATGAACCCGAGCAGCCTATTGTGCATCCTGCTGCTGTCTTTCTCAGGTCTGACTTATGCGCAGGAGGCGAGCCCCCCGGAAACGCGCCTCGCACTACGGGACGGCTGGGCTTTGCAGTCTTCCGGCAAAGTGGAGGCAAAAGGCGAAACCGTTTCCACTCCCGCGTTCCGGCCCAAGGATTGGTATGCGGTCAGTGTGCCAACCACAGTGGTCTCGGCACTGGTCAAGCAGAAGGTATATCCCGACCCGTTTTTCGGGACGAACCTGCGGACTTTCCCGGGCGTTACCTACCCTATCGGCGCGAATTTTTCCAACATCCCGATGCAGCCGGACAGCCCCTTCATCGTGCCCTGGTGGTATCGCAAGCAATTTGTTCTCCCCACTACCTTCCGGGGAAAAACCATCTGGCTGAATTTCGGCGGCATCAACTATCGCGCCAACATCTGGCTGAACGGCAAGCAGCTTGCGAAATCAGAAGACGTGGCCGGAGCTTGGCGAACTTACGAGTTCGACATCACTCACTATGCTGTTCTGGGAAAACCGAACGTTCTTGCCGTGCAAGTCTTCTCCCCCACCGAAAACGACCTGGCCATCACCTTTGTGGACTGGAACCCCGCGCCTCCGGACAAGAACATGGGCCTGTTTCGCGATGTGGATATCACAACCAGCGGGCCCGTTGCTTTGCGTTATCCCACCGTGGTTTCAACAGTAGATTTGCCGGGCCACGACAAGGCCCACCTGACCGTCAGAGCGCTGGTGAAGAATGCCGCCAATCACCCGGTCAAGGGGACGCTCAAAGGCCAGATCGAGAAGACCGAATTTTCGCAGGAGGTCGAACTTGGGCCCGGCGAGTCGCGGGATGTGACCTTTGCTCCGGAGCAATTTCCTCAGCTCAACATTGACCATCCGCGCCTGTGGTGGCCGGCGCAGATGGGGAAACCGGAGCGCTACGGCCTCAACCTGGTATTCAATCTGGACGGCAAGATTTCCGACCGCTCGGAGACAAAATTTGGCATTCGCGAGGTGAAGTCAGAGGTGCTCTCGGCCAACCGCCGCTTATTTTCGATCAACGGCAAAAACATCCTGATCCGCGGCGGCGGCTGGTCTCCAAACATGATGCTGCGCGAAGACCCACAGCGCTTGCGCGACGAGTTTCGCTATGTGCAGGACATGGGCCTGAACACCATCCGGCTCGAAGGCAAGCTGGAAACCAAGGAATTTTTCGACCTGGCCGACGAGCGCGGAATTCTGCTCATCGCCGGCTGGTGCTGTTGCGATCACTGGGAGCACTGGCCAAACTGGAAGCCGCAGGACTTCACCATCGCCGAACAATCCTTGCGCGACCAGATCTATCGCCTGCGCGGCCATCCCAGCCTGCTGGCGTGGATGAACGGCAGCGATAACCCTCCCCCGCCCGACGTCGAACAAACCTATCTGAAAGTTGAGAAAGACCTGCTGTGGACAAATCCGGTGGTGTCGTCCGCAACTGCAAAACTCGCCGGATTCTCCGGCCAAAGCGGCGTGAAGATGACCGGGCCTTACGAATACGTAGCGCCCTCGTACTGGCAAACCGACAAAACCGACTCATCCCGCCAGTGCAACCAGGGCGGCTGCGGCGGAGCCTATGGCTTCAACACCGAAACCAGTATGGGACCAGCCGTTCCTCCGATCGAGAGCATTCGCGCTATGGTCGGCAAAGACCACGTCTGGCCCATTGACGATACCTGGAACTATCACGCCGGCGGCGGAGCATTTAAGGATATCCACGTTTTTACCGACGCCCTGAACGCGCGCTTCGGTCCGGCAACCAGCGCCAACGATTACGCCGTCAAAGCGCAGATGCAAAGCTACGAAGGCATTCGCGCCATGTACGAGGCCTACAGCCGGAACAAATACACTTCGACCGGAGTGATCCAGTGGATGCTCAACAACGCCTGGCCGTCGATGATCTGGCACCTCTATGACTTTTACCTGCGCCCGGGTGGCGGCTACTTCGGCGCCAAGACGGCGATGGAGTCGCTGCACCCGGTGTATGGGTACGACGACCACTCGGTCTGGCTGGTCAGCAGTCAGTACGATGACGCCCAGGGGCTGAAGCTGACGGCGCAGGTCCTCAACCTCGACATGAACGAAAAGTTCTCTAAAGAAGTTTCGCTTGATGCCGCCGCCGACAGCACAAACAAAGTCCTGACTCTGCCCGACATCGACGGCCTCAGCCCGACATATTTTCTGGTGCTTCGGTTGCATGATTCCTCTGGCAAGCTAGTTGGTTCAAATTTCTACTGGCTCTCTACCAAGCCCGAGACTCTGGACTGGGAGAAGTCAAATTGGTACACCACGCCGACATCTTCTTACGCCGACTACACCGCCTTATCTCAATTGCCCAAGGTGAAACTGAAAGTTGCAGACCACACCGAACGCAAAGGCGAGGAGGCGATCACGCACGTCACTCTGGAAAATCCCAGCAAGGGCCTGGCGTTCTTTGTGCGTGTGAAAGTCAACAAGGGCAAGGCCGGAGATGAGATTCTGCCGGTGGTCTGGCAGGACAATTATCTTTCGCTCCTGCCCGGGGAGAAACGGGAGGTCACGGCAACCTACCGGGCGAGGGAACTGGGAGCTGCTCAGCCCGCAGTGGAAGTCAACGGCTGGAACGTGGAGTAGTCGTACGCATGCGTAGGGGCGGTATCCTCACCTGCCCGGCCAAGCAAAGCTCGGCAAACGCGCGACCGACAGGGATGGGCAAGACTGCCGCGCTTCTTGACCAGGACAGCCGAGGGCGGCGGTTCCCACATGGTCATTTTTGCCCGGGACGTTTCAGCTGGGCGAGTGTTCGTCCATGCTCGCAATCGTCAATGAGCTGGGCGAGACGTTTCAGGCGTGTCTCTTCCTTCCTGGCGCTGATCACCCACCAACTCGCGGTTCGCCTGTACCATGGCGGGCGAGACTGGAAGAAACTCCAGGCCTTCTTGTTGGCGCGAAATCGCTTTTCGTACGCGCCACTGAGCCTGGCGCCTTTTCGTTGCTCGTAAGCGTAGACTTCCGAGCGCTTTCCGGTGCGTCGCTCGAAGGCTTCGGCGCCTTTGGGTCGCATCAAGCCGAGCGCGCTGAGTTCGGCCACTCGCTTAATGTTTATCGCGCTCCAGATGCTCTTCGGCCGCCTCGGCGTGAATCGTATGACGTAGCTGGTCTCTCCGAGGCTCTTGCGCACGCCGTCGATCCAGCCGAAACAGAGCGCGCCATCCACGGCTTCACGCCAGGTGATGCTGGGGTTGCCGGAGCCGACTTTATGGAAGCCGACCCATAGCTCCGCATGCTTCTCGTGATGCTCTTCCAGCCAGGCGTGCCAGTCGGACGGAGATGGAAAAAACTTGGGTTTCATCGTTTCTCTGCGCAGTCACCCCGCTCAAGGTGACAAGAGCTGAAAGCGCCTATTCTTCTTCGGGAGGCACATCGAAATTCACCAGGTTGCTCTGGAAACCTCTGGTCTTCCAGGCGCCGTAGGCGATACCCGCCACCATCCAGATGGATCCCGTAATCAGCGCCAGATTTGACAAATGGATCCAGATGAACAGGCAAATGATGAAACCCAGCACGGGCGGAATCAGTTGTCCCAGCGAACGGTCCGCGCCGCGAATGTAGTAGTGGGCCAGCGCCGCCAGGTTGACGCCCATGAAAGCGATCAGCGCACCGAAGTTGAGTAACTGCGCGCCGTTGTCGTACGTGATCAGGAAGGCTCCCAGCAATGCAATGACGCCGACGAAAATCACATTGTTGGCGGGAATTCGGGTCTTGGGATGGATAGCGCCAAAGAATTTCTTCGGAATCGCGTCGCTGCGCCCCATCCCGTAAAGCAGGCGGGCTGCGCCGAGTTGCGATCCCATGCCAGAACCGATGGTAGCAATCAGCAGCGTGATGCTGATCGCCCTCGTCATGAGCGTGCCACCCGCGATTGCGGCCACGTGGCTAAATGCATTTTCCACCTCCTCCGCCGAGAACTGGTACTGCGGGCTCAATAGTTGCGCGCCGTAGACTTCAGCCGCCGCCAGGAATCCCGTGATCACGCAGACCAGCACCGTAGCGAGAAAAATGTTTCGCTTGGGATTGTCCACCTCTTCCGACAACGTAGAAATGCCGTCGAATCCAATGTAGGTAAGCACCGCGACCGAAGTACCGTGGAACACCCGGTTGATGGTAAAAGTTTCGGGGTTATAAAACGGGCGCAGAAAGTAGGCCTCGGGGTATTGCGGCAAGTGGAAAATGTAGCGGATGGTGTACCAGAAAAACGCCAGAATCACCGCACCCATGATGGCGCACAAGGTCGAATTGATCCGCGCCGAAGTTTTCACTCCCCGCAGATTCAGCGTGGTGAACAGCACGGCAAAAATGATCGGCCACAGCAGGCCGGGATATGGAATCTGATACCGCGTTCCACTCAACAGATCGGCCATCGCCTTGGAGCACCAGATGGTGCAGATCAACGGATTCAACATGTAATCCATCGTCATGCTCCAGCCGGTGACATAGCCGAGAGAGGGATGCAGAGCGCGGCCCACATAGGTGTACGCCGATCCCGCGCTGGGATACACCCGCGCCATGCGTCCATAGCTCATGGCGGTGAACACCATGGCGACCATGGCGATCAGGATGGAAGTGACCACGTGGCCCTGGCCCGCGTTGCTGAACACACCGTAGGCAGGCATGGGCGCGGTCGGCTGGATGACGATGATGCCGTAAAGAATCAGGTCCCAAAGGGTAAGCGATCGGCGAAGCCGCAAGCTCGAGGAGGAGGTAGGGCCGGTCGGAGTGGTTTCCATTCCCGCGTATTGGATTATGCCGCGTTAGCCGCTGTCAACGATTAAAACGATTTGGTAGCAGCTCGTGTGTGGAGGACACTCCTGTCCGAAGATTTTGATAGAGCTCAACCTGCCAGAGGCCAGAGGTCATCGACGTGCACAGTGACCTTAAAGAGCAGCAGGCAATCTTTGGGCTAAGTCATATTGAAAGGCGGCGGACGGAATGGTCTAGCCCACACTACGAACCTACTTCTTCGGGGGGACGGTCAGGCCGAAGATTGAGGTCTGTCCCTGTCCCGCCACATTCAGCCCGCGGACCCCTTCCTCGTTGGGCAGGTAGAGGGTCTTGCAATGCTCGCAGCGATAGACCTCGGCATCCGCTCCCCAAGCCTCGGCCGCGTCGCCGCAGGCCTGCTCGACCACATCCGTGGTGTAGAACCAGCGCTTCAGATGTCCGCCGCAGAATTTACCCTTGGCATTTTTTTCGTTGCAGGAGCGTTGTCCCGGCTTCTTGATCTTCACTTTGTGATGGGGAAGCTGCGGAGGAGCAGTCACGGGTTCGGTGGTGGCCAAGGGCTATCCTCGTCGCTGCGGCCAGAGGCCGCCGGATTTACCGATTCATTTTACTCGAAGGCATTTCGGCCGAGCTATACCGGCGTCAATCGAATTGCTGTTTGGGCGGGGTCTGCTCCGAACCCACGCGGCCGATCACGATGTCGGCGACAAAGTAATTCTCAGCCTTCACCGGCCCGCCTGCCATTCGTCGCAGCATCGCGATCTGGCCCACGTGGGTCAAGGCATCGGCAAGCGGCGCCTGCAAGAGTTTCTCCGCCGGCACTTGCAGCGCCTCCGACGAAGCCAAGTAATCATCGAACCTCTTCAGCGCCGCAAAAAACCGCTCGGTTTCTTTGTCCCAGGGCACAGGCTCGGTGTTGTTCCAACTCTGCTTGCCCTGTGCGATGGAGAGCCCCCAGTCCAGCAGGTCACCGATGTGAGCCAGAATGTGTGCGGCGGTCCGCCCCGATTCACAGCAACGAGTCTCGGCGAATCCCGCCGGGGCATTGCGGACTGCGTTGCCACCGCGGTAGGCAAGCGTAGCCAGCGTGTGACGCAAAAAATCGCGTTTCGGATCAAAATTTGAAGTCATCGCCTACTCCTCTGTAATTCGGAATTCAAAGTTCTGTTATCCCGAGGGCAGACTGTTCATTCGCCTGCGAATGAATTGGCGGAGTCCAGGGACTCCTGGCCGCTCTACGGGCCTGTACGAACGACCTCGAACCGGCAGCGCATCTGGAGAATCCACCAACGCTCGCCACGCCTGCAGTAGCGGTAGGGGTCCTTCGACTGCGAAACTGCCTCGCTTCGCGAAGCAGTTTCTCCGCTCAGAGGACAGATCGCTTAGAGAAGAAACGCTAGCTGAGTTTCTTGCCCTTCAACGCTCCCGCGGCTCTCACTGCACCCCGCACACGCTGTCCTAACCCACGGGCAAACTGAAAATCGAGCAGCCCTTCCATCTGACGCGCGAAAGCACTTCCGTATCCGTACCACCAGATTTTTTCCATGCCGGGCAGCCGATCGGAGTCGAGATATTTTATCCGCAACATTTCTTCCAGGCCAAAGCGTCCGTGAGAGCGTCCCATTCCACTGGCCTTCACGCCTCCGTGAGGGGCTTCACTGATGCCGAAGCAGGAGATCACATCGTTCACCATGACCGTTCCGGCCTGGATGCGCCGCGCAAGCGCGTTCCCGCGGTCACGATCTCGAGTCCACACACTGGCCGCCAGCCCGTAATCCGAATCATTGGCCAGACGAACCGCTTCGTCGTCGCTATCGAACGGCGTAACCGGCAGCACCGGCCCAAACGTTTCTTCGCGCATGATGCGCATCTCCTGGGTCACGTCCGCCAATATTGTCGGCGCGTAATAGTTTGCCCCGATCTTTGGCAAGCGTTTTCCACCCGCGAGCACGCGCGCTCCCTGCGCCCGGGCCTCTTCCACCTGCGATTCCACATTCCGCAACTGATGTGAGTGGATCAGTGGGCCGACCTCAATCTCCGGATCCATGCCGTTGCCCACTCGCAGTCCCTGGGTGTGACGCACGCAGGCCTCGAGAAAGGGCTGATACAAACTGCGATGCACATAACAACGCTCCACCGAAAGGCAAGCCTGCCCGGCATTGACGAATGCGCCCCAGACCGCGCCCCGCGTGGCAATTTCCACGTCGGCATCGTCGAGCACCAGCATGGGGTCCTTGCCGCCTAATTCCAGAACGATCGGCAGCAGGCGCGTCGCCGCGGCCTGTGCGATCTGCTTGCCGGTGGGAACGCTTCCGGTAAAGACTAATTTGTCGATGGCAGAGTTGATCAGCGCCGCTCCCGTCACACCATCGCCCACAACCACCTGAAAAATTTCCTGAGGCACGCCTGCTTCGTGCAGCAGCGAGGCCAGCTGAATTGCGGTAAGCGAGGTGAATTCCGAGGGCTTCACTACCACTGCGTTTCCCGCGACCAGCGCCGCCAGGCTTTCCGTGGCGGGAATCGAAAAGGGATAATTCCAGGGCGAGATGATGCCGATCACGCCATAGGGCTCGCGGACCAGCCGGCCAGACTTGGTCTTCATCGCCAGATTGCCGTGGGGGACGGCCTCGTCCTGCAGCAGGTGGTAGACGTTCTTAATCAGGAAACGGGCGGCATCGAGCACCACCAACACTTCTGTCAGCAGCGCTTCGGCATAGGGTTTGCCGGCTTCGCGGGTGACCAACTCCGCGACTTCGCATTTTTTCTGGTGCAGCACGTGTTGGAAGTTGCGTAGGATCGCGATTCGTTTCCTTACATCCAAAGCAGTCCATGATGGCTGCGCCGAACCCGCGCGCGAAACTGCCGCGTGGACCTCCACTTCTGATGCGCATTCGAATTCGCGCAGAGCCTCGCCGGTCGCCGGGTTGGTCGAGGTGATCTTGCGAACGGCGATTTTGAGATCGGTCGCCATGGAGGAAAACAGACAGCAAAAGCGGCGGGCGAGGGCGCCCGCCCCCCACACATGCTCTCAGTACTCTACATTTAACAGGCACAAGCCGCTGGCCGGTGCGGTGGCTCCTGCCGCGGAACGCGAACGCGATTCAAGGATCCGCTGCACGCCGGACGGCTTCAGAGTCCCCTTGCCTACCAGCAGAAAAGTTCCTACCAGATTTCGCACCATGTGGTGCAAAAATCCGTTTCCTCGGACTGTGTAGACAAGTTCATCGCCTTGCCGCTCCCAGCTTGAACTGAAAATTTGCCGGACCTTCGACATTTCTTCCCGTCCCTGCTCCGGATCCACCGCGGCAAACGAGGTGAAATCATGCTGGCCCACGATCAGCCCCGCTACCTCTTGCATCTCATGTTCGTCCAATGGATAGGGGTAATGCCACACATAGCGGGCAATGAAAGGCGAACAAAGGGCGCCGCGATACATTCGGTAGCGATAAGTTTTGGCACGGGCTGACTTTCGGGCATGAAATTCAGCCGGCGCCTCCGCTGCCTCAAGCACCCGGATCGCGGCAGGCAGAATGTCATTCAGGGCGATGATCAAGTTCTCCGGTGGGATGGGCGATTGGGTGGCGAAGGTTGCGACCTGGCCGAGGGCGTGTACTCCCGCGTCGGTACGCCCCGAACCCTGGGGCAGAACTTTTTCGCCAGTCACCCGTTCAATGGCCAAGGCCAATGCGCCCTGGACGGTGGCCGCCTCAGGCTGGACCTGCCAACCGAAAAACTCAGTGCCATCGTAGGACAGGACCAATTTGAGATTGCGCATGAAGATTCTTTGGAGTCTTCCCGGCGGCCACGATCATCCAATTCGTTGCCAATCTTTACAAAGCTTTACCTGACGCCCGGCATGGCAGCGTCAGAATAGATCAGGCGTGTCAGCTATACTATTTCATTCAATTCACGCCTCGGGACGAGAAGCAGAAATAGCGCCGGTGAGCACAAAAATGAAACCTGGCGTCCGTGTTTTGCGTACCACCGCTTGATTTCCAGAAGCCTTTGCGATCTTCACCATTTGGTTTATGCAGGGAGAGAATCGAATGTTTTTGTCTGTGTTGCAATGTGCCCTCCGGCGGACTCTTGCGGTCGTTCTGGCCGGTACTTTGACTGCCACCGCCTGGTCCCAAACCGCAGCCCAGCCCGATCAATCGGCCCCTGAGGGTCCAAAACCCCAGCGCTTCACGGTGGAGAACTACACCAAGGCCCGCTCCCACTTCCCCAACCCGATCGCTCCTTACCGGCCACAGTACATGCCGGCGCCCGATCTGAGCAATACGCCGCGGATTGAGCAGTTGCTGCGCGATGGGAAGCTTTATTTGTCGATGAACGATGCCGTGGCCCTCGCCATGGAGAACAATCTGGACATCGCGATCCAGCGCTACAACCTGAACATTGCCGACACCGACATTCTCCGGACAGCGGCCGGCGGCAGCACGCTGGGCGTCAACAGCGGCACAGTCTCGGGCACGCCGGGGGGAGGCACGGGTGGCCTCAGCGGATCGGTCGGATCCGGCACCGGAGGCACGAGTGCCGGCTCGGGCGGTGCAGGAACCGGTGCCGGCGGACTGGTTAACTCCACGCTGGGCAGCGGTCCTGCCATCACCAGCTTCGATCCCGTGCTTACCGGCACGCTGCAAATGGATCGGCTATATACCCAGTCGTCCAGCATTTTCAGCCCCATCCCGGTGGCCAATCAGAATACCGGGACGGCGAACTTCAGCTACTTGCAAGGTTTTAAGACCGGCACCAACTTCTCGGTAGGGTTCAATAACACCCACACCACGACGGATAGCCCTACCGCGACTTATAGCCCGACTATCACTTCTGGCTTGCAGTTCAGGCTCACCCAGCACCTGTTGCAAGGCTTCGGCTTCGCGCCCAACACGCGGTTTATTCGGATCGCCAAGAACAACCGTGAGATCTCCGATATCGCATTCCGGCTGCAAGTCATCACCACCGTGGATCAGATCGAAAATATCTATTGGGATCTGTTGTTCGCCTACGAAAATGTGAGGGTTCAG